>Ga0070725_10000969_pt1 | contig 17000 bp, 13 predicted proteins | sample tdDd002_FD_69781 | JGI IMG/M metagenome (GOLD analysis project Ga0070725, IMG submission 69781) | Marine sediment microbial communities from the Atlantic coast under amendment with organic carbon and nitrate - tdDd00.2 | ecosystem: Environmental > Aquatic > Marine > Coastal > Sediment | place... | reverse complement strand
GTTTTATTTGTATTTAATTTAAGAAGCAATACATGCGGGTGTGGCGGAATTGGCAGACGCGCTAGATTTAGGTTCTAGTGTCAATAGACGTGGGGGTTCAAGTCCCTCCACCCGCACCACTTTAAAAACTCAAACTACGGTTTGAGTTTTTTTATTGTGCAAATAAACTATAAAGAAGTTAGTAAACAACACGAAAGAAGCAAAAACTTAGCATAAAGTGGATGCTACGTTTAAAAAACATCAAGCTACCCACGGGGCAAATAAAAAAACTCCCAATTTAGTGATGATTCTGTTAGAATATATGTAGGGTGTCGAAATAATACTCAAGTCGTGTAGTATTATGATGACTTGGGACTAATTAAGGAGGCAATATGTTAAAAGAACTATATAGTCAAGGACATGACTTTGATACATTTATGAATGGTGATGGTGGAGAACATGTGGATAAGGTGCTTGATTTTTTAAAGTTATCCTCAGAAGCAATCACAGACAGTGTAAAAGATAAAATTATGGCGGTGAAGCCAGTTCACATGATCGTATTTGGTGAAGTATGGTGCCCAGACTGTATGATTAATATGGCTGCTTTAGAAGCTATGTGCAAGCTTAATAGCAATATACAGTATACTATTGTTAAACGTGATTCTAACGAAGAAGTGTTAAAATCGATTACACCGGATCACTCTGCAAAGATCCCTACTTTTGTGTCCCTAAGTGAAAACTATGAAGTCAAAGGACTATTTCTAGAGAAACCACGAGTGGTTAAGGAAGTAGAAGCTGGTGATAACCAAGTAGATCGTATTGTTGTAAAACGAGATTATCGTAATGGAAAATATCTATTAAATGCAATTGAAGAGTTGCTGGAATTATTATAGAAATTCTACGAATTTATTTGAATATCTATCAACGCTAACACGAGTTCTTGCGGTTTGCAGGCATCGAGTTAGCGTTTTTTTATAGAAATTTTATGGAGAAAGAACAAAATCACATAAATTTTCAAATGAATATATGCTCATTAATTGTGGTTAGGGACAATTTTCACATTGTGAACAACCTCGTTTAATGCTACAATATATTGTGTTCAGTTGGGGTACATACCCAGTGAATACACTACATGTTGTGGACGTCTTGTTGATAACATGTGGATAAATTGTTGACAACATTGTGTAAAATACAATTCAACTTATAGAAAAGGTGGAGTGGAAACGTTATGGTACAAGTCATCAAGCGAGACGGCCGCTTAACAGACTTCGATAAAGAGAAGATCCAAAGAGCGATTGAAATGGCAATGAAAGAAACTGAAAAGGGTCTAGATAATGGTCTAAGTGCTATTATTTCAGACGAAATCCACAAAGAAGTGGATGCAAAAGATACTGTTGAAGTAGAAGATCTACAAGACATGGTTGAATTTGCGCTGATGGCAAGCCCAAGAAAAGATGTTGCTAAACGATACATAATTTACCGTAGCGAACAAGATAAAACGAGAACAAGCAGAAAAGATAAAGACAGACTGCTAACAGATGATTTTATCAGCAAGTATAAACATGCAGATTCACCAATGACTCAGCTAGGAAGTTTTGTTTATTACAGAACATACTCTAGATACCTTCCACAAGAAAAACGCCGTGAGTTTTGGTGGGAAACAGTAAGAAGAGCAGTTGAATACAACTGTAGTCTTGTACCAACGACAAGACAAGAAGCGGAAGAACTTTACGATAACATATTTAACTTAAGACAATTCCTATCTGGTCGTACTTTCTGGGTTGGACAAACTCCTGTTGCAGGAAACTATCCAATGTCTAATTACAACTGTTCATTCCAGATTATTGATAGCTTTGATTCATTCAGAGACGTATTCTATCTTTTAATGGTAGGGTCAGGTGTTGGTGTAAGAATTCTAAATGATGACGTGGTACAAATGCCTAAGGTACGCGTTGATTATGAATTAATACATAAAGACTACACAGCAGTTCCTAGAGCTGAACGCGAAGACAGTACAAGTCTTGAATTTATCTATAACAACACAGTGAAAATAACAGTTGGGGATAGTAAAGAGGGTTGGGTACAATCATTAGATTACTTCTTCAAACTCTTATATAGTAACGAATATAGAAACATTAAGACTGTAATTGTAGATTACGATCATGTACGTCCTAAAGGTGAGAAGCTTAAAACATTTGGTGGTACTGCTTCTGGCCATACAAGCTTAAAGAACATGTTTGAAAAGATCAGCCGTGTTATTAAAAAAGCAGGTATGCGTGATGGTGCACAAGATGAAAAGAGACGTATCAAACTTAAGCCAATTGACGCCCTTGATGTTGCAAACATCATTGGTGAAAACGTAGTTGTGGGTGGTGTTCGTCGTACTGCCGAAATTGTACTTGTTGACCAAGATGACAATGAAGCAATTGATGCTAAAACACACTTATACAAGCAAGTGGATGGCAAGTGGGAAGTAAACAAAGAACTGCTTCATAGACAAATGTCAAACAACTCAATTTACTATAAGAGAAAACCAACAAGAGAAAGACTACACTGGCAGCTGGAGCGTATGCGTTACTCAGGTGAACCAGGTTGGGTAAATGCAGAAGCTGGTGAAAAGAGAAGACCAAACTTTAATGGTGTAAACCCATGTGGTGAGATTCTTCTGGATTCAAAGGGGCTTTGTAACCTAACAACGATTAATGTATTTGCCTTTGTTAGACCAGATGGATCTTTAGATAAAGAGGGTCTATTCAAAGCTCAAAGACAATCTGCACGTGCTGGTTACAGAATGACTTGTGTTGAACTTGAACTGAACAACTGGGATAAAGTTCAACAAAGAGATAAACTGATCGGTTGTTCTATGACAGGCTGGCAAGATATGGTCAATGCAACTAAAATGACACGAGACGAGCAAGCTGAACTTTTGAGAAAACTAAGAGCAGTTGCAAACAATGAAGCGTCAGCTTATGCCAATGAACTTGGTCTTGAAGAACCACTGCTAGTGACAACGGTTAAACCAGAAGGTACACTTTCTCAACTACCTACAGTTTCAAGTGGTGTACATTACTCACATTCGCCATATTACATCCGTAGAGTTAGGATTTCTGCAGATGATCCACTGGTTAAAGTGTGTGAAGACCTAGGTTACCCAGTACATCCTGAAGTAGGCCAAGACATTGAAACATGTTCTACAAAGGTTGTTGAGTTCCCAGTTAAAGCACCAGAGGGAACTACTAAGTATGAAGTTTCAGCTATCGACCAGCTTGAGAACTACAAAATGTTTATGGAAAACTATGTAGACCATAACTGTTCAATTACTGTTCATGTTAGAGAACATGAGTGGGAAGCTGTTGAAGAGTGGGTATGGCAGTACTGGGACGAAACAGTTGCATTATCCTTCCTATCTCTTGATGATAACTTCTATGAGCTTCTACCTTATGAAGCGATTGATGAGTCAGAGTATATTAAGAGAAAAGAAGAGATGCAGTCGTTCAGACCATCCCTAATTTCTAAGTATGAAAAAGAAGAAACTGAATTTGATATTGGTTCTGAAGGTTGTGAATCAGGAGCTTGTCCAGTTAGATAATACACGCGAAGGTGCAGATGAAAATCTGCACCTTTTTTATTGACATTAAGACTAAAGTCGGATATCCTAACTAAAGGTAGTTGATAATTATTCTCAATTGATATGGAGGCTTGAAGTGTCCGGGTATGCGACCAATGAACAAAAGGTAGTTGAAGAATTATATTTAGCATTACAACTGGTAATTGTACTTATATTATTAAACACAGCATTTCCTTTGTTTTCAAAAGTAACAACGTCACATATGATGGTGTTTGCAATCGTATACATAATTTATTTCTTAGGTAAAAGTGGGACTTATGTATATTTTGTGATGATAAAAAACAAGTCGGTTAAGACCTATCCTAATTTACTTTTAACAACAGTGGATGGTTTGTTCTTATCTTGGCTAATTTACCTTGAGTGGCATCAAGGCAACAATATAATGTCTCTGTTTTATATTTACATGCTTATTCAAGGAATCCGGTATCAAGGTAAAAAACCATGGATTTTCGCCTTACTACCAATCGTGGTTCATTTAACAATGGTATCCACATATATGCAGGGGCCAGTCTATAAACTGGAACATTTAGTAGATATGCTTACGTATGTTTTCATTGCATTTTTTATTGAGATACCTTTTAAGCAGATTTCAGAGACCCATAAGGAAAAACAACATTATTTTGAAGAACTCAAAAAGAAAAATATTGAACTCAAGAAAATGGCAACCACAGACTATTTAACCGCACTAAGTAATCATCAATCATTTTATACATATTTTGATGAGCTAAAACATCATGCTGTGCGTGAGAATTTTCCAATTAGCCTAGTACTGATCGACATTGATAATTTTAAAAGAATCAATGATACATATGGACATTTAAGTGGAGACCAGATTTTGAAAGAACTTGCCGACATATTAAAACGTTGTATTCGCAGCCAAGATTTTGCAGCGCGGTATGGTGGTGAGGAGTTTGCAGTTATTCTACCCTATACAACATTAGAGCGGTCTGTACAAATTGCGGAGCGCATACGTTTTGAGATTTCAAAATGTCCCTTTGATATTGGAGATGAGGTTATAAACGTTACGGTGAGCATTGGTACAGATACCTTTGAACCTGACCATAGTTATGATGGATTACTTGAGTTTATAAACAGTGTAGATGAACTCCTTTACAAAGCAAAAAAGAGTGGTAAAAACCAAGTTCAGTACATAAGTAAGGTTGCCTAAATGTTAAGACTTCTTCATACATGTATTAATAAAAGATGATACAATAAATGTAGAATTCTTTTGGGAGGCGAAATAAATGAATACAAAACAAATGATGGATATTGCCATTAAACTTGCGGGACTTGACCATGTTCCTGTAGATTCAGGCATTCATGTAGAAGGCGAAAATATTAAAAAAGTCCTTATTGGTGTAGACATGGCAACACCAGAACTTTTACTTGGTGAGAAGTTAGGTGTAGATTGCGTTGTCAGCCATCACCCGACTGCAGGATCACAAGTCATAGATTTTGCAAAGGTAATGGATATTCAAATTGATAAAATGGTTGAGTTTGGTGTTCCAATCAATAGAGCACAAAAGGCACTTCGTAAGAAGACAAGCAAAGTTGAACTGAACTCACACGTAAGTAATTTTGACAGACCTTCATCTGCTGCAAGACTTATGAATATGCCATATCTAAATATTCACTTGCCTGCAGATATAGTTGGTGAGAAATTTATGCAAGCACACCTTAATGCAGTTGCTGAAGGTAATCCAAAACTCACACTTCAAGAAATTGTAGATGCAATTAATGAAATTGAAGAGTACAAAGATACACTTTCAAAACCTGTAATTAGAGTAGGTGGACCTAAAGATTATGCTGGCAAAATAGCAGTATTGTTTGCAGGTGGAACAAATGGTGGTGCAGATGTTTATAAGTCATACTTCGATGCTGGAGTAGGGACAATTGTAGCAATGCACATTCCAGAAGATGTTAAGAAAGCTGTTGAAGAGCAAGGTATCGGTAATGTTGTAGTTGCTGGTCACATGGCTAGTGATGCACTTGGTCTGAACAGATTAATTGAAGCTTGGGAAAAAGAAGGACTTGAAGTACTTAGAATGTCTGGATTATAAAATAAGCTTAATTGAGGTTTGCATTTGCAAACCTCTTTTTTATTGCCAAAGTTTAAGCTGGGTTTATACTTTGGAGTTTAAGTGCATGACATAGGTTGCCTTAATAAAACCATTTGTGAGAAGTGTTGTAATCTTATTGAAATAAAAGTGTCATTAAACATTTATTTACAATCACTTAGTCAAATGATATTCTATACTCGTTAAAAATAATTGAATGATATGGGAGAAAAAATATGCTTTACTTATTTATGGGACCAAGCTGTACAGGAAAAACATATATTGCAGACCAGATTGTAGATCAAAAATCCATTGAGGTTGTAACAGGAAAAGACTATCAACGTCTTGCTAAAAACGAAAATATTGCGTGGAAGTTGTTTATGAAACAAATGAAAGAGGCACAAGAAAGTACAGACAAAGATATGATCTACGTTTTAACCGAAATTGATAAACTATCGGAACTTGAAACGTTAAATCAGGCTCAAAAAGTTCGTTTCGACGCAGAGGAAAATGTAATTTTTCAGAGATTTTCACAAAGAATGGGCAGAGAATTGCCACCACCTCTTGAGCAAATGTTACGTCGTCAGATTGATGGTTGGAGACAGATTGATTCTGACTTAGTTGTTCATACAGCAGAAGAAAAAAACTGGGTGGATGTAATACTTAAACTTAATGAAAAGTAAATCACTCAAACATTTAACTTGCCGGGATTCATCTCTGGCAAGTTTTTTATTGCATTAAAACATCTGAGCAGATGCTGTGGCGTGTTGAGCAACGCTTTTCTAATAAAATTTCAAGTATTTATTAGAAAGTAAGTTAAGTGGGTAATATACAAATGTTGTGAGTTTTAATGAGTGTGTTGGAGGTTTTATACAGACCTATACACTCATTATGCTTTAGATTTAAGTTGGTGCAAGTTTAGTCTAATAAATGAGAAAGAGTATATACGTTCCGTAATATTAATCAGATTAAAAAGAATATTTAGAAAATTTGAAAAAAGGGAAAGGGTTTTCATACGGGGATGTAGAATAGAATATCTTACACCAATAAATAAGGAACAAAGTTTTAAGGAGGAAAGCGACATGAGGGATTATAAAGTTGACAAAATTCGTAACGTTGCGTTGTTAGGACACGGCGGTAGTGGGAAGACAACATTGACTGAAGCTGTTCTCTATACATTGGGTAAGACACAGAGGATGGGTAACGTAACGGAAGGTAATACGGTTTCGGATTTTGACAAAGAAGAAGTTTCACGTGGATTTTCAATTGGAGCATCTGTTATTCCTGTAGATTGGAATAATTCTAAATATAATATACTTGATACACCAGGTTATTTTGATTTCGTAGGTGACGTATTTAGTTCGCTGCGTGTATCGGGTGGTTCAATTCTTATGGTCGATGCAACTTCGGGCATCGAAGTAGGTACAGAAAAGGCATGGACGTTTACTGAGAAACGTAATATGCCAAAAATCATCTTTGTAAACAAGATGGATAAAGACAACGTAAATTACGTGAAGATCATTCGCGAGTTAAAAGATAAATTTGGTAAGAAAATTGCACCATTCTGTGTACCAATGGGTGAAGGTCCTGATTTTAAAGGATTCATCAACGTGGTAGACATGGTTGGTCGAGAGTTTAATGGAAAAGAATGTGTGGACGTAGAAGTTCCTGCAGAGTACGAAGCTAGAATCAATCCTGTAAGAGACATTCTGATTGAAGCGGTTGCTGAAACAGATGAAGAAATGATGGAAAAATACTTCGAAGGTGAAGAGTTCACTGTAGATGAAATTCATGAAGGCCTTAGAAAAGGTGTACTAGCTGGTGAAATCGTGCCGGTACTACTTGGATCTGCAGAAAAGCAGATTGGTATACATACTCTACTTAATATGGTTTATGACTATATGCCAACACCTTGGGATATGCACCAAGAAGGTTATGAAGGTGTCAATCCTGAGACAGAAGAAAACGAAACACGTATGGTTGATGAAAATGAACCTTTCTCAGCCTTTGTGTTTAAAACGATTGCTGATCCATTTATAGGTAAGATTTCGTTATTTAAAGTATATTCTGGATCACTCACAAAAGACACGGATATTATTAATGCTAACAAAGGTGAAAGTGAAAAGATGAACGCCATCTTCCAGTTAAATGGTAAAGAGCAATTAGATTGTAAAAAAATCACAGCTGGTGATATTGCAGCGATTGCAAAATTATCTGTAACTGAAACGGGAGATACATTATGTGAAAAAGGACATCCAATCGTTTATCCTGGTATTAACTTACCTAAACCTTGTTTATTCATGGCTGTTGAACCTAGATCTAAAGGGGATGAAGACAAGATTGGTTCGTCCCTACACAGACTTGCTGAAGAAGATCCATCATTCATGATTGAACGTTCTAAAGAGACACATCAAATGCTTATTGGTGGTCAAGGGAACATGCAGGTTCAGGTTATTGTGAATAAGTTAAAGAACAACTTTGGTGTTGCTGTTGATCTGGCTGACCCGAAAGTTGCTTATAGAGAAACAATCAAGGGAACTGCTACAGTTCAAGGTAAACATAAGAAACAGTCTGGTGGTTCTGGACAGTATGGTGATGTTCATATAAAATTTGAACCGTCTACTGAATCCTTTGTGTTTGAAGAAAAGATCTTTGGTGGCTCTGTACCTAGACAGTACATCCCAGCAGTAGAAAAAGGATTAAAAGATTCCCTTGAAAAAGGTATTCTAGCAGGTTGTCCAGTTGTAAATGTAAAAGCCACTCTTCTTGATGGTTCATATCACGCAGTAGATTCTAGTGAAATGGCCTTTAAGACTGCTGCTCATGTTGCATTTAGAAAAGGTATGGAGCAAGCGCAACCTGTGCTTCTTGAACCTATTATGAATGTTGAAATTTATATTCCTGATGAGTACATGGGTGACATCATGGGTGACATGAACAAACGTCGTGGTCGTATTTTAGGAATGGAACCTCATGAAAAAGGATTCCAAAAGGTTATTGCTGAAGCACCTCAGTCAGAAATGTTCAAATATGCAACTGAACTTAGATCAATGACTCAGGCCCGCGGATTCTTTAACATGAAGTTTGAGCGTTATGATGAAGTGCCAATGCAAATTGCTGTTAAAGTTATTGATGAAATAAAAGAAGATTAAGTAAAAGAACATTAAATAGAATGAAGGCTGCTAGATCATCTAGCAGCCTTTTTTTATCGTATAAGAACAAGTAAGCGTATGCGGAACAGACCTGCTATGTATCCTAGATGAAGATGTTACATTGTTATAACCATTAAAATGAATTTAAGGATTATAAAAAATGAAAAACAGGACTGTGTGACAAAGACCAAAAAAAGGTATAATAAAGATATGCAAACTCTTGTTCCCATGAGGAACATATCGTGAGGTGAATATCTTTGAAATGTGAACATTGTAATACCAATCAAGCAAGCATAGAATTAAACCAAATTATTGATGGAGAAAAGCAAATTGTCCATATGTGCGAAGGGTGTGCACAAAAGATGAAACCTTCTTCTCCTTACCTTAAAAATGGATTCATGTCTGGTTTATTAGACACCATTAACAGTTCAGGTTTACAAGTAAATTACATAAAAACAACGGCGTGTTCAAAGTGCGGAATGACTTATGGTAAGTATAAGGAGTCTGGTCAATTAGGGTGTAATGCGTGTTATGAAGCATTTGGTGACAAACTTAAACCGCTTATTCGAAGAATTCATGGAAGTGAGCGACATACTGGCAAAATGCCAATTCGTTATAGAGGAACTGCTAAAGTCCAACGTGAAGTTACCCGGTTACGTGGTCAGCTAGACCACGCTGTTAGGCGAGAGGCTTTCGAAGAAGCCGCCATGATTAGGGATAGAATCAGTGCGCTTGAAAAATCTATCGAAGGTACAAACTGTAAAACCAGCCCTTCATCTGAAGAAGATGTCAAAGGATCAAGTAATGAATAGGAGGCTCATATGAGCAGAGTTCAAGACTCATGTGTGATAGAGTCTCGGATTTGGGTGTCGCGCAATATTGCAGATTTTCCATTTCCATCGATCATGACAAAAGATTTAAGACATAAATTAATCAGTGAACTTGAACATGTATTTCAGTCAGAGGCTATTCGAAAAAACTATCATCTTTCATGGCAGTCTGGTAGAGATGTAGGATACGCTGAACAACTGATGCTTCAAGTTAAGTATGGTTTCAATCATAAAAGATTTGAAGACAAGGGGTATCAAATGGTTCAAGATCCTACAGAAAATCTGATGATATTTGTGGGTACAGATGACCACCTGAGGATTCAAAAACATCAATTTGGATTAACGCTGGGTGCCTTATGGGATCAATTAAGTGCTTTAGATGACCAATTAGATAACGCCCTTGAGTATGCTTTTGACCCTACACTGGGGTATTTAACAAGCCATGTGACAGATGTAGGTACGGGTGTGCATGCCTCTGTATTAATGCATTTGCCAGCACTCACTGAAACGGGATACATAGAATGGGTAAACCACGCCGCGTCTCAGTTAGGTTTAAGTGTGTCAGAACATTACGGGCGTGAAAACAAAGGATTAGGTGCCCTTTATAGGATACAAAACCATGTAACGCTTGGACATACTGAATGGGAAATCATTGATACCATGACCGAAGTGGTACGACAGATTTCTATAAAAGAAGAAGATGCACTCCAGACCTTAGTTGTGTCTAAACGCTTAGAATTAGAAGATCGCTTATATAGGTCTCTTGGTGTATTGAGAAGTGCTAGGTTAATGGAACGTGATGAAATGTTAGAACATTTATCGAGTATTCGTATGGGGATCAGAGCTCAAATTTTAAAAAATATTCCGATTGAAGGATTAGATGAGCTAATATTTAAGACTGATTCTGGTGTATTACAACTTGAAAGTGAAAGAATTCTAAATGCACTTGAACTTAAGGCACAAAGAGCAAGTTTGTGTCGTGCGTTTTTTATAGAGGAGGCCTAGTATGTCTGTTTTTGAAAAATTATCAAGATCAGCTCGTAAAGCAGTAAACACTGCATTTGACGAAGCAAGACATTTGGGGCATAACTTTGTGGGTATGGAACACATTTTGTTAGGTATTGTACGTTCACCAGACAATTTAGTGTCTAAAGTCTTGTTAGAACATGATATTCGTGTTGAAGATATTCGACTTGAAGTTATTAAGTTAACTGGCCAGAGTGTATTTCAGACCAATGTAGACGGTTATACACCTAGAGCGCGAAACTGCCTTGAGCAAAGTGCACGGATTGCTAAAATGTTAGGATATGGACTCATTGAACCTGAACATCTTATGTTGGCAATATTAGAAGATCAACATTCAACTGCATATGAATCTATCAACACATTAATGATTGATTTAGGTCAGTTAAAAGAAACGTTAAAAAGACCAGTGGAGAAAGCATTAGCCGATAAGTTCGATCCACTACTGTCTCAAAATTCGGGAAAAGAAGAAATAAGACGTTCTTTAAAAGATGTAGTAAAAGAGAAAAAGAATGAAAAGTTAATAGATAAATACGGCCGTGATTTAACGTCTTTGGCAGCGGATAAAAGATTAGACCCTGTTGTTGGTCGCGAAAAAGAAATAAAACGAATGATTCAAGTACTCTGTAGAAGAACCAAAAATAATCCTTGTATAGTTGGCGAACCCGGTGTAGGGAAAACTGCTGTTTTAGAGGGCTTAGCCCATATGATTGTAGACGGAGAAGTACCTGAACAACTCCTAGGGAAAAGAATTATTTCTTTAAACATGGGGATTTTACTTGCAGGGACGAAATATCGTGGTGAATTTGAAGAAAGACTGACCAGTCTTTTGAACGAAATGCAGTCAGATAAAAATGTTTTATTATTCATCGACGAACTTCATACCATTATTGGTGCGGGTGGGGCAGAAGGAGCGATTGACGCGTCTAATATCCTTAAACCTAGTTTAGCACGAGGAGACATCCAAGTTATTGGTGCTACAACTTCTGGTGAATATCAAAAGTATATTGAAAAGGATGCAGCCCTTGAAAGACGTTTTCAACCGATTCGAGTCAACGAACCTAATGTTGATGACGCAATTCTTATATTAAAAGGTGTCAAAGAGCAGTACGAACTCCATCATCATGTATACATTAAAGATCATGCGATCCGGGCCGCGGTAGAGTTATCTGACCGTTATATTACAGATCGATTTTTACCTGATAAGGCAGTCGACATTATTGATGAAGCCTGTTCAAAAGTTAGAATTGAAGCCACCGGAGATCCAGTTCACGTTGAAGCTTTAGCCGATCAGTTAAGAAAAGTACGAGAAGATAAAGAAATGGCAATACACGAAATGGCCTATGAAAAGGCAGCTGATTTAAGAGATCGGGAACGTGAAATTATAGAGCGTATTGAAATAGAGCGTAATCTGTATAGAGAAACCTTAGATGTGAATTTAACAGTAGATAAAATGCATGTTGAATCCATTGTGGCTGAGTGGACGGGAATTCCAGTTTCAAGAATTGCAATGACTGAAAAAGAAAGACTCATGAACTTAGAAGAACATTTACATGAACGGGTTGTTGGACAAATTGAAGCTGTAGAGTTGATATCAAAGTCTATTCGACGCTCACGTGTGGGTTTGGCGAATCCTAGAAGGCCTATAGGTTCATTTGTATTTTTAGGACCAACGGGAGTTGGTAAAACTGAATTATCTAAAACGCTTGCGGAGACCTTGTTTGGAGATGAGTCAGCTCTTATTCGAGTAGATATGTCGGAGTTCATGGAAAAACACAATGTCTCACGACTTGTTGGGTCTCCTCCTGGTTATGTTGGACATGAAGAAGGTGGACAGCTAACAGAAAAGGTCAGAAGAAAACCCTATGCAGTTGTTTTGTTTGATGAAATAGAAAAAGCCCATCCAGATGTGTTTAATTTACTGCTTCAAATATTAGATGATGGCATACTCACCGATTCAAAAGGTCGAAATGTAAACTTCAAAAACACCGTTATAATTATGACATCAAATGTAGGTGTAGATAAAATAAAGAAACAAGCATCTGTTGGTTTTGTGACAGATGACGGAAATGTGGATTATAAAGCATACGAAAGTATGAAAGAAGTTTTACTTGAAGAAATGAAGACAACTTTTAGACCAGAATTTATCAACAGAATAGATGATATTATTGTCTTCCATAGACTCAGCGCTGGTGACCTTGGACAAATATTAGATATTCTTCTGGTTGGTTTTAAAAAGCGTCTTCATAAGTTGGGCATTGAGATGGAAATCTCAGATACTCTTAAAAAAGTCATTTGTGAACAAGGTTATAGTGAAACCTATGGTGCTAGACCATTAAAACGTATGATGACAAAGTATATTGAGGATAAAATTTCCGAGGAAATATTACATGAACGGGTTGAAGCGGGAGATAGAATCTTATTAGACCATGATGAGCTTGACGTTACTGTTACAAAACTTAATCCCGAGAGAATTTATAACTAGTATATGAGGTGTTAAATTGGCAAAGTCAAAATCGAAATTTGTGTGTCAGTCGTGTGGGTATGTCTCTATTAAATGGCTTGGGAAATGCCCAGGTTGTCAGGAATGGGACACTTTTGTAGAAGAGTTAGAAGCACCTAAAACGGCACATAAAAATGAAAGTAAAACTATTAGTACATCCTCAAAACCTCAAAAGTTAAGTGATATTACTTTTGAAAATGAAGATAGGACCAAAACAAATATCAGTGAGTTAGATAGAGTTTTAGGGGGCGGGATTGTAAAAGGCTCTCTTGTTCTAGTCGGTGGTGATCCAGGGATAGGCAAATCGACTTTGCTTTTACAGGTAGCGGACCTTATAGCAAGACAAAATAAAAAAGTTCTATACGTGTCAGGTGAGGAGTCGATTAAACAGACGAAACTTAGAGCAGATCGCTTAAAAGCCGGGAGTGATAACCTCTTAATCGTGGCTGAGAATAATTTGGATAGGATTCTCGCACACATCGACCAAGTAAAACCAGATTTACTTGTTACAGATTCCATTCAAACTGTCTATCATCCTGAAGTTACATCAGCGCCGGGGAGCGTATCACAGGTCCGGGAAGCGACAGGTATTTTAATGCGTGTTGCAAAAGGCATGGGCATTGCAACCTTTATTGTGGGTCATGTTACTAAAAGTGGTTCTATTGCTGGACCTAAGGTACTTGAACACATGGTGGATACAGTCCTCTATTTTGAAGGTGAAAAACATAATGTATACCGGATCTTAAGAGCAGTAAAAAATCGATTTGGTTCAACAAATGAGATCGGTATTTTCGAAATGAGCAACAGGGGATTAATAGAAGTACAAAACCCCTCAAATCTATTTTTGTCTAATAGACCTGAAGAGGCACCAGGTTCTGTAGTCATAGCTGCAATGGAAGGCAGTCGACCGGTTCTCATTGAACTTCAAGCCTTGGTATCACAGTCAAGTTTTGGTAATCCAAGACGTATGGCCAACGGTGTGGACTATAACCGTGTAATTATGTTAATGGCTGTGCTTGAAAAGCGTGTTGGCATGATGATTAGTGATCAAGATGGGTATGTAAATGTTGTAGGGGGGATGTCATTAGACGAACCGGCTGCAGACTTGGCAATCATTACTGCTATAGCATCAAGTTTTAGAAATAAATCCATTGACCCTGAAACGATGATATTTGGAGAAGTCGGTTTAACGGGTGAGATTCGTAGCGTTTCTCATGCTCAAAATCGATTGATTGAGTCGAGCAAAATGGGCTTTAAAAAATGTGTGTTACCAAAGGGAAATATGGATGGTTTAGAGATACCAAAAGGTGTTAAGGTTTACGGGATTGAATCCGTAGAGGAGGCCTTCTCAGTATTGTTCGGGAGGTAATTATGGGACTTAAGCGGTCTATCGACAAAAACTTAATAGAACCTCTTAAACTTTTAGCACCGGGCACCATCCATAGGGAAGGGGTAGAAAATATCCTGAATGCGCGTACTGGGGCACTCATAGTTTTTGGTGATGATAAAGATGTGCTTGAGTTAACCGATGGTGGATTTAATATCGATTCTGAGTTTTCACCGACCCATTTGTACGAGTTGGCTAAGATGGATGGAGCGGTACTGCTTTCTAATGATGGAAGACGGATTTTAAAAGCCAATACCCAGCTAAATCCTGATCCTAAGATAGAAACGCTTGAAACAGGTACTCGCCATAGAACGGCTGAAAGAGTTGCAAAGCAAACTGGACACTTAGTTGTGTCTGTTTCTCAAAGACGTAATGTCATAACCATTTACAAGGGAGATATGAAATACGTTTTTAAGGAAATACATGTTCTGCTGACTAAAGCCAATCAGGCAATTCAGACGTTGGAAAAGTATAGAAAGTCATTCGATGATGCTGTTAGTATTCTTACAACTCTAGAAATTGATGACTTGGTGACCTTAAATGACGTGTGTGTTTGTATGATGCGGGCTGAAATACTACTTCGGGTAACTGCAGAAATTGAAAGATACATAGCAGAACTGGGCACAGAAGGTCGCCTAGTTGCCATGCAAATGGAAGAGTTATCGGGTCCAGTTGATGGTGAACTTAAGAACATAATTGAAGATTATAAAAAAGAGAACCTAAATACAGATTCTATTTACAGGAGTTTATGGGAGTTCTCAGCAGATGGTTTGTTAGATCCTATGAATATGGCCAAGGCCCTAGGGTATGTGAGTAATTCGGATTTATTAGATGCACCAGTCTTTACCCGTGGATTTAGGGTTTTATCAAAAATTCCAAGACTTCCCGGTGCAGTTATTCATAATATCATATTACATTTCGATGATTTCCAGGATATTCTGGTTGCAACCAATGATGAACTGGATGAAGTAGAAGGCGTAGGTATGGTACGTGCACGTAATATTCGAGAAGGACTTAGGAGGGTAAGCGAACGCAGTTTAATCGATGCGAATCGCTGATAATTGGCAGTATGAACTATGAAATAAAAATAGAATATTTAGTGTAGATAACACATATCGCATTATATAAAGAAACAAAATAAGAGACTACGCATTAATCGTAGTCTCTTTTGTGTATCAAGTGAGTTGTTGATTTATAAATTTGACCTTAATACAAGTTGTACTTACCTAACGTCTGAATACGGTCGTATTCCTTTAAGAACACATCGTAAAGGTTGACGTCAGTTCGATTGCACATCGCCGCAAGATAAAACATAAGGTTTCCAATTTCAGATTCAATTTTTTCGCGGCACACCTGACACATTTCGCCTTTTAACTCAGTGTGACCATGTTCTTTCAATTGATCATATACAGCATCCTCAGGTAGATCGGATGAGCAATTCGTAAGCTCTAAACAACCGCATGTTGTGATCGTCTTTGCGACCGCTCTATTAACCTTAGATGACGCTTCAGAAACTTTCGTGATGATATCGAGCAGGCTGACATGACGGATTAGATTTTCTTCAACACTATTTTGAAACTGATCAATAATTAAATCCTTCATGAAAATACCTCCCTTAATTTGGGTTGTCGCCTAATTCATTTTATCATAATACTCTGAAAATTTGAAGGCGTCTTCTATTTGAATATCGAACGATCAATCATGGCAAAAACTGCATAATGTGGCAATGTAAAGTTTCTGTGAATTTCATAGGTAATTACCACTAGAACAGTATTGACAACGAATATGAGCCTGTGATAAAATAATCGATTAATTTGACCTTTTCTGTATTTTTCTGCTATAATAGAGATACACTAGTTAATACAGGGAGGGAATATCATGTTTCAAATAGGCGATAAAGTGGTCTATCCGATGCATGGAGCAGGCATCATCGAAGGTGTTGAGGAAAAAGAGATACTCGGCGAAACACGAAAGTACTACGTGCTCCGGCTACCGCTTAAGAACATGAAGGTTCTTCTTCCGGTAGACAATATAGATCAGCTTGGTCTTCGTACCATTATCTCTGCTGATCAAGTAAAAGGTGTATTTGGTGTCCTAGAAGAGGATATCTCTGCTATGCCTCAAAATTGGAACAGAAGATATCGTTCCAATATGGAGAAGGTTAAAAGCGGAGATATTTACGAAGTGGCAGACGTTGTTCGTAACCTAATGCTGATGGATCGAGAAAAAGGTCTCTCAACTGGCGAACGTAAGATGCTTACAAACTCAAAGCAAATATTAGTCAGCGAACTATGTTTAGCAAAGGACAGCACAGAGAAAGAAATTCTTAAGTTGATAGATGACGCACTAGATAGTTAGTGTAGTAAGTTTATGAAATAAGAATAATGTTTAATGAGGCCTACTGAGCGTATAATGTTGACGTTTAGTAGGTTTTTTAGTGG
>Ga0070725_10000967_pt1 | contig 17037 bp, 18 predicted proteins | sample tdDd002_FD_69781 | JGI IMG/M metagenome (GOLD analysis project Ga0070725, IMG submission 69781) | Marine sediment microbial communities from the Atlantic coast under amendment with organic carbon and nitrate - tdDd00.2 | ecosystem: Environmental > Aquatic > Marine > Coastal > Sediment | place... | reverse complement strand
GACTCATACCAACAGCTCATGATAGGAAAATGCGCCCAAGCCGTGGATGACGCCAGCAAACCAACAAGGAGTGCACTCACTTTACGTTTTAGCATGATTCGTCTCTTTCGAATTTAACAAGTAAAAAGGGAGCTACCGCCTACTGGCAATGGGAACCAATAAGCGGTAGGTAAAAGCACTTACTGCAATACTGCTTCAAACGTCAGGTGAACATTTGAACTGCTGGTATCGGCCAAAGGATTATTTTTGAGCTCACCTTTATGATTAGCGCGCAGCAAATAGCGCCCTGCGTGCTCAGGGGTAAACTTGATCATGCCTTGCTTATCACTCACCAAATCAAGCTGATCTTGCTGGTTGCGATACAAGGTGCCATCACGAGTCACATCGACCGTCACGCCTGACTGTGGTTGGCCATTGTAAAAGAACTGGAACGTGACTGGCTCACCTTCTACGATATCTGCTGGGTGAGTAATCGGTTTCAGCTCAAGTAACTTGCCTTCGATTTCCAACGCGCTTTGACTCGGTTTGCCCACCGTGATGTAAGACTCGGTTCGAGTAAAACTTAGCTGAGTAATGACATCACGAGATTTCGTTGGCAGCTCTGCGTCGCGCTCGGCCTTATTCGCTTTGAGCCATTTAACCGTGTCGCGGCGACCTGCTTTGTATTTGGTCCAATAGGTCGGTGTGCCATTGACGGCCACTTTATGGGTGCCTTGCTCGGTAAATTCGAAATCAAAAATCGATCGGCGCTTACCGCGGATCACAAAATTTGGTCGTTCACTACGTCCATCTGGCATCAGCACACTGGCTGACTCGCTGCCCGCGGGCTTATCGAACACAAAGGTGCCATGAGAGGCGGTGACATCAAAAGTTAACCAATCTCCCCCTTCCTTCGATACGGTAAAATGAGAAGGTAAAATCCAGCGAGGATGTGCGCTGGCTGATACCGAAACTGCTAACCCTGCTATCGCCGCGCAGGTTAATGCGACGCCTTTTAATTTGTGTTTCATGATCATTCCCTAAGTCTTAGTTAATTTTGTAATCTAATGTCACGGTGCCCGTTTCCTCTGTGGCCGCGATACGATGGCTAAACCCTTGAGTGCCCAGTTCTATTTTCTGCCGGATCAGGTTACGCCCACCGTGTTCACGAACAACTTCAGCCAAAAAGGTGTAGCTGCCTTGTTCGACGCGGTTCCCTTTGTCATCTTTTCCATCCCAGACGAAACGGTAATGACCAGCCGGACGCGTCGCCGAAGTCACACCATCAACCAGCGCTTTGTCGTTTCGACCGACTTTTCGCCACCAGCTTCGCAGGTCTTTTAACCATTCATCCTTACCCACCCACAGCTCTAAAGTGCGAACGGGGCGTCGATTTTGGTCTTCAATCCAAATCGCAACATAAGGACGGGCATACATGGAAGTATCGATTTTCGGTAAAGTAAAATTGACATCCATTTGCGCATTGCCGGGTAACGCTGCACTATTTGCGCTGATTGCGGTACTAGCAAGCAACGCGGCAAGTGCCAAGAGTTTTCCTGATTTCATTATTCCTTTCCTAACTACAAACTAAGACCAAAGCCGTACTGAGCGGTGTTTCACTCAACCAATCCACATCAGACCCGATGCACTAACTGCTCGGCAAACTAAGGCACGGCAAAATAGAAGATCGCCACCGTGACACCACTGCCGAGGGCAAGCCACTTAAGAGATGTGGTCAGTGTTTTCTTTTTTGGCACCAGCAGACACACACCCGTTAACACAAACAGCACCATCAATACCGCAGTAATGTCGATAAACCATCGCCACACTTCGCCACTATTACGCCCTTTATGTAGGTCATTGAGCATGGCGATAACGCCATAATCGGTGGTCTCAATACTGGCTTCACCCACTTGCATGTCGATAAACACCGCGGCGTTATAGCCTGGGCCTTTATAATCAAGCGCGATTTCGCCAACCAATAGCTCTCCCTCTTCTATTTCGGTGTAAACGCTTAGTTGTGAAGGCGTTCCCGAAAGCTGGGTGTGATCGGCTAAAAACTGCAGCAGCCTATCGCGGCTCGGAACAAACGCCCCCTCTGCGGAATGCATCAGTTGAGCAGGAATCGCGACAACCGATGTATTCACCATAGGTTCACTACTCACAAACAGGTGCGGCCTGTTTAGGGTGATCCCCGTGATAGCGAAAAACAGCACCACCAATAACAGCGCCATGGATACGTAGACGTGCAAACGGCGCGACCAAAGTTGAACATTTCGGTTTTTAAGCATGGAAAAAAGCGGCAATGGTTTAGATGAACGAAGTCTAATTGATAATGGTTTTCATTGGCATTTGATTTACAATATTTACAAAGCCAATTATCGCCGGCAATTTAACCGTACTAACAATTCTCTAAAGGCTTGGTAATGGCAGAGGTTATTTCGAATTACAAACCGATTACAAAGGCAAAAAAAGTATTGCTAAGCTAGGTTTAAGGCTGGTCTCACTACCTCGGAAGTGGTAGCGTAGCGTGTTGTTTCAATTAAGGATAAGAATATGGTTACTACCACTTCAACGCGTTTTAAGGTCAAAGTGAATACCAGCAAAGGAAGCTCTTACTGGACACTAAGTGGTTCTACCGCCAATATCGATCAGGCCGTCATTTTTACCAAAGAAACGGTTCCGGATTTCTTCAAGCAATCCCTTGAACAAGACTACATCGAACTGATCCCTGTCGAGTAACGTCCCCAATTTGAAAACAAAAAGGCTATTTGTACTTAGGTATGGGTGGCCTTTTTTGTATGAGAGACGTGGAGAAGAATACAGAGTCGTTGCTATTAGCTCACCTACTATAGAACGTGCACTTTCGATCGTTCCCACGCTCCAGCGTGGTAATGCATACCGAGCTTAAAGCGATCACACTAAGAAACTACTTTCGACAATGATGCGATTAAAAACGCGTCATCTCGGAATTGAGGTACGAAATGTCCGAGATCTACTCAACGCGTGTACCAAGCCCTGTAATCTGGGCTTCACAGAAGTGCTTTATAGTACTGGTTTTGCGGGCATTTTTATAAAAAGCCTTGCCATTTATTTACCCTAATCCGATGGAGCTAAGGAACTTTGCAATATAGGCTGCCAAAAATCCAATATTTCGGATATTGAGCTGAGATTTTGGTATGTAAGTGGCTGATCTAACGAAATTACTAGCGTATCATTACGAATATAAGCTGCGTTTTGTAAGTAAAGATCAGCTGCAATTCACATTAGATAAAGCGTTAACCCTACATGGAGGTTAAATGAAAATTTCTTTGATGGCTGCAAAATCAGAAAATGGAGTCATCGGTAATGGACCAGACATCCCCTGGACTGCAGATGGTGAGCAGTTATTATTTAAAGCAATGACTTACAATCAGTGGCTATTGGTCGGAAGAAAAACGTTTGAATCTATGGGAATACTCCCAAACCGAAAATATGCGGTTATTACACGATCTAATCTAAAGCCACCATGTGATGATGTGCTCGTTTTTTCATCATTAGACGATGCCTTAATTGAGCTTCCTCATTATACGAACCATGTTATCGTCTCTGGCGGTGGAGAAATATACAGAAGTATGATTAATAGGGCTGATACATTGCATCTGTCAATTATTCACAAAATGATAGCTGGTGATATTACTTTCCCTGAGGTTCCGGATGATTACCAGTTGGTATTTGAGCAAGATTTTGTATCAAACATCAACTATACATATCAAATCTGGCAAAATCACACACTTGAAAGTGTAGGGTTAACAAACAAGAATTAAGTGCTGCGCAGCCAGCACTAAATCCCGGTTGTTGAACAAGCCCGTAGCCACTTCTTATAGTAAATTGTGTGATCTGGTTCGGTGGGCGCATCGCCCTGAGACTTTTCTCAAGGCGAGCGAGGCTAAGATAAGGTTACGATAGTAATCTTATCAATCTGTTGGCTGTTTTCTCAATGCATGAATCAACATTTTCAAAAAGCAGAACTTGATCCCGCTATTTCGTTAGGCTTCCACAAATATGAGAGTAGAGATGCGTTTCTTTTTAAAGTATAGAGTTCACATAGTAGCTATCGCTGTTAGTTTCTATGTACTGGCAGTGATATTTGCCTATTCAAGTAGTCAAGAATAAGATTTGTCGGTGACTTTAAACTCCCTTGGAACCTTTATCTCCTCAGCGGGAGCAATGGCAGCATTGCTGACCCTACTACATGTATTAACAGAGAAGAAGCTAGATGAGATTAATGAAAACGTAGCTATCGCAAACTTCACGTTAACTTGTATTGCGAGGCAATATCAAAAATATGATATTTATATCTGCGAACACTTTTCTAATTATAAAAGGGGATGACAGCATGATGCGCTGAATCTATTCATACCTAATTTTCCCGCGAGCTTTATAAAAGAGGTGTCGGAAAAAGACAATGTGTTCATTAGCGTATCCGGAAATCCAAATGTAATTGCTAACATCATGATTACTCAAGAAAATTGTAATTCATTTACTGAGGCAATACGCGTACGAAATGAGCTGCTGATTAATAGTATTGTTAAGCCAAAAGAACACTTAATTACCCCTCAATCGTCAATAGACACGCAAGAAATACTTGATAGTATCTCCCCTATTTTGATTTCTAGTATTATATCTAGTACTGATGATCTCGTAACTGACCTTCCGAAGTTATCAGATGATTTAAAAGTGATTCATAAAGAAATGTACATTCAGCTCAAATACATGTCTCCAGAATGTAAGTTTATTCAGCCAGAAGCCTAGGTTTAGCTCTTGCTCCAAATGGCACTAAGGCATAGGGTCAAGTATTGCTTTGTTACACCATCAATACGTAAGTCAATACTGTCAAAAAGCAAGACTAAACCCAAATGACACTGATGAACATTATCACTCCACTGTGAATTTTTGTTTTTGGTGTAGTACGCACATGATGCGAATGATATCGCCTGCAACTCAGTAGAAAACTATCATTTTTGCGATCGTTCAGAGGCTCTTCTTCCCACAAGAACATAGCTCATCGCCTTGCCATTACTTTGAGGCAATTGTTCAGCGCTTCAATTCCACAGTGGAGTTGGTTTCTATCATGTTTAACTTTATCGAGAAGTACCGTATTCATCATTGAGTTTTATTCTCGTAACGTGCAGCGGCAGCTTTCAATTTGGTGTTCGCAGTTTCAGGCTTATCAAGTGCATCCATAAGCGACATGGCATCAGCTTGGCTAAGTCTAAATGCTTGCTCTCGCTCGATAACTTGTTTCGCTTTTTCAATAGCAGCGCTTAAGACAAATGAATTTATGCTAGACATGCCAGCGATTGCTGCAGCCTTAGTCAGTAACTCTTGCGTATCAGCATCAACTCTCGCGGTGATACGTGGCAAGGTAGTAGCCATAATATTTCTCCAGCTGTGTCAAAGTGTCACACAGAACATTGTGGTCAAAAAAATACACAGCAAGCAATCCTTGTGTCACTTTGGCACACTCAGCGAAAACAACCCTACAAAACGACGTGCCACTGGACCGCGGCTTTTTTCCATTTGCCACAGAGCGTCGACGGACCAAGTTAGATCGTGATCGTGTTTGACTCGAAAAGGAATGAGCTCCCCTTTATCTAGGCTCTCTTGGCACTCGACTAGCGGTAAGTTACACCAACCTAAGCCTTGTAGAGTGAGAGACTTGGCCATCTCGAAGCTATCAACATTGAGTAAATGGCTGCTGTAATTTTGAGTGTTTATCCCTAGTTGGTTTAAGGGCGCAAGTACTATTTGAGTAAGGCTGCGAACGGCGCTGGGCTCTACTGCGTGTTGCAATGATATGCCAACTTTAGCAGCATACTTCGGTGCCATCACTCGGATAAAACCAAAATCAAACAGCTTATTGTTCACTATCGCGCTCGGGTAATTAAAGCTTGTTAGCACCAAGCCAACATCAACGTTTTGTTCATCTACCAATGTAATGATTTGCTCGGTATTTCCTGTTAATACCGAAAGCTCAGTAGCAGGAAATTCAGAAACGATTTGAGCAATACAATCTTGCGGCACAAAACAATTCAGGGAGGTATCTATGCCGATGCTCAAATGAGGTTCATTTTCTTCAAGGCACAACTCTACCCGCTGACCAAAGTGTTCAACTTCGGTCAAAATTGACTTTGCAGGGTGATAAAGCGACTGCCCATGCACCGTGGGAACAAGCCGGCTGCCATGGCGTTCAAACAAGTCTAACCCCAAGTCCACCTCAAGATTGCTTACACGACGACTATAGGTTGAGGCGTGCTTCCCGTATTTTTGGGCAACCAATGCAAAACTTCCCTGCTCATAGGTCAGTGCAAAGGCTTTTAGCTCTAAAAAATTAAGTGACTCAATGGTTCCAGACATCGTCTTTCCCAAATAATTTACCAGCATGCAGTTTATGCATGGTGAGCGAGTTTGTCACTTAATAAAGAAGGCGTATTGTAATTGCCATCACAAGATGTAACCCCCAGATAATTCGGATATTGAGGTTGATATGAAAACAAAACTGCTTGCCCTACTCGTCATGGCTTCGACCACCGCAACCGCTGCGACTTTGCACGCTCCTGACAAAGCTTTTATCGAAAGCATTGCTCCTTACAGCTTAGCGCAGGAAAACTGGGACAGCGGTGCATCAGCCAAATTGCTGATGAGAAACTCTCATCGCATGACCTACTACATGGATATGAGCAACAAAGGCATAGCTACACAAGATCTTGGTAAAGCATCAGGTTTAGATCTAACAAAGCTGAAATCTTGGGATCTGGATGGTGAACACAATTTGGAAGTGATTCTGCGTGATCGCCTTAACCAAGAGTCAATCGTTATTACCAAAAATGGCAAGTTGGTCGACGAGTTTTATTGGAATGGTAACGACAAAGATTCCACTCACATTCAAATGTCTATCACTAAATCATTCACAGCCATCTTAGTGGGCATGCTGGCCGATGAAGGCAAAATAGACATGAATAAGCCAGTATCTGTCTATCTACCAGAGCTAAAAGGCTCGGGTTTTGAAAATGCAACCGTTCAAGAAGTCGCGGATATGCGTTCTGGTATTGTCGAACCGTTCAGCCCTGGCCTTGTGTGGGACGATCGTATGTCTGATATCCAAGAGTGGAATGGGGTAAACAACTACCCAGAGTTTAAGTCGATTATCGATTGGCTTAAAGTACTAGAAGCAAACCCTCACAAACCACACGGCGAAGTGTATGAGTACCTATGTTCGAATACTGAACTGCTTGGTATGTTGGTTGAGCGCATCGAAGGTAAGTCACTGGCTGACGCTATGGAAGAAAGGCTTTGGAGCAAAGTTGGCTTCGAACACCACGGCTTATTACAATCAAACTCAAATGGCGAAGCGGTCGCTTCTGGTGGCCTAAGCTCTACCACGCGTGACGTAGCACGTATGATGAACGTGATGATCAACGATGGTAAAAACCACCTTGGCCAACAAATTGTACCAAAAGCCTTCATCGACGCCTTGCTTGAAGGTAATGATGAAGTTCGTAGTGCGTGGGCGAAAGGTAAAGAGGCCAAAATGGCTCCAGATGCTTGGTACAAAGATCAGATCCGAACTTTCAACGTCGCCGGCTATAAGTTCCTCGCGTTTGTGGGGATTAACGGACAAGTTGCCATCGGTGAGCCAAGCTCTGGTATTGTGATCAGCATGAACGGGGCACAAGATGAAATGCAGGCACCACGCACGGTAATGATGACCTTCTTCGGGGCAATCCCTGCTCTTCTCGATGCGGTCTCAGCCAAATAACGCAGGCTGAAACGCGCTAACTAAACAAAACGCCCGTCATTTATCGTAATGACGGGCGTTTGCTATTATCTCTTCTTATACACCACACAAAAATTACCGCGTCTGGTACGGCATTTTGAACACCTTTCGCAATCCACTGGTGCTCGGTCGCCTTGTTTCCAGCGTTTGAGCAAATGAGGTTCGGCAAGTAGTGGCCTTGAAAGCGCGAAGTATTGGATGTTGGTTTGCTCGGCAATCGCTTCTATCGCGCCGAAATCACTTAGGCCGCCGACGGTAATCACTGGCACGTCGACATCTTGGCTGATCACGTGGCCATATTGGTGGAAATAGCCCTCTTCTGCCAGAGTATGACCATCATAAGACTCGCCGACCATATCGCTGGCTTTGCCGTGGATATTACCTGAGATGATAATGGCATCAACCCCTACCGATTCAAGCTTTTTACAGATAATGCGCGTCTCATCAAAGGTAAGGCCGCCTTCAAAGAACTCCGATGCGGTCAGTTTTACCAATATTGGGAAGTCCTCTCCGGTTACTTTTCTGATCTCGGCGTAGATCTCTAGCAAAAATCGCATCCGGTTGTCTAAGCTACCGCCGTATTGGTCATCGCGGCGGTTGTAATATGGGCTTAAGAACTGGTTGATTAAGTAAGTGTGCGCGGCGTGAATTTCGACGCCATCAAAACCAGACTCTTTGGCTCTGCGGCTTGCCTTGGCAAAGGCTTGCACTATGTAGTCAATCTCATCTTGGGTCATGGCTTTACCTTGAGTTTGTGTGCCTCGCTCGCACACGTCACTCGGGGCGAAGATCACCCGCTCGCCAACGTTATAGGTGGTTTTGGTGCCGCCGTAAGCCAGTTGCATGACAATTTTTGAGTCATGGCGGTGTACCAACTCGGTGAGCTTTTTGTATTCGTCGATAAAAGAGTCGTTATACATTCCCATCATGCCCGCGTTGGGCTTCTCTTCGGCCACGATGTTGGCATAACCGGTAACGATCAAACCGACTTCGCCCTGCGCGAGTTCTTCATAAACGTCATACAACTTCTCGGTCATATGGCCATCTTCTGTCGCGAGGTTTTCCCAGGTCGCGCTGCGAATGAATCGGTTTTTTAATGCCATGTTGCCAATACGGCTCGGTGAAAACAAAATGCTCAAGTCGGTACCTCTTATTATCGTTCTTATTGCAATTTAGTTCGTTATCAAAGCGCGAAAAGAGCAGCGATACCTGAAGGTATGGCTGCTCTTTTTAGAACTAAGTGATAAGCGAGTGCGACAATAACGGGGAATCGGGGCGAAAACCTTAATCTGGATTAAGGGAACGGCTTTTATCTTGGAGGTTTGGTTTCTCTTTACAAACTGAGCGCCATATTACATAAGGTAAATGAACCCCACCTTAGCGGCGAGTATATCACCGTTAAAAAAGGGGCTAGCCTAGACGGTCAACTCTAGGCGATTGCCATCTGGGTCAAAAATACAGCTTTCGTAGTAGCCATCACCCGTATGTCGTGGGCCATCCAGCTTTTCGTAACCATCAGCAACCAAACGCGCGGTGAGTTCATTCACCGCCGCTTCGGAGCCGACAGACACAGCAAAATGGATAAGACCAGTAAACTGATCGTACAAATCGTCCTTCGACTCTGGAACGCTATCCATTTCCATCAGTTCTAACCGGCACCCATTGTCGAAGGATAAAAAGTAAGAAGAAAAGTTCTTGCTCGGGTTATGGTACTTTTCATTGGCCGTTGCCCCGAAATACTCAACATAAAACTGTTTGAGTACTTCTAGCTGTTTTGTCCAAATCGCTACGTGGTCAATTTTCATAGCAAGCTCTCTATCTTATGAATGTCTCTACAAATTAGCTTATTCATTCTAGATAAAAAACAGAGCAACTTTGGAGCAAATGTTCCGCTTTTTCAGCGAACACCAGCAGCACTAGCGAGCGGTCAAGCGCTGTGATTTATCTTGGCTCGGTTCCATCGCCCGCAGTTGGGTAAGGTACTCTATCCAACTGCGGCTCTCGTTACTGGCTTTGAGATGGTAAGCTCGCTTGGCGTGGATCAAAGCTTGCTCTATCTGCTCTAGTTTGTAATACGCGCGCACCCGCGCCAGTTCGACTAATTCCTTACGGCCAGACACCCCTTCCAGCTCTTTGAGAGCTTGGCGGTGGTGGCCTTCTTGCAGTAGCAACTGAACCAGTGCCCAGCGATGTTTATTGTCCTTTTTGGCGGCCAGCGCCCAAAAGTGTGTGGCCTGTTGCCACTCTTTGGCCATTTGCCAGTAACTGGCTTGCTCTGCTAACAGGGCTGGGTCTTGATCTGCCCCCTTCACTTGAGCAAGGGTTTGCGCCGCGCGCTCGGGGATGCCTTGCTTGGCATACAGCTGAGCGAGAGTCGTCAAATCTTGCGGCGAGAGCAGCACTTGCTGGCGTTTGGCGAGCGCCAACGTTGCCAGAGCTTGGTCATACTGCTTTAGGCGCAGCGCGATCCCCGCACTTTGCTGCCACCATGTGAGTTTGTTCGGCTCTAATAACAGCAAACGCTGCAAGGTGCGCTGCGAAGCTTGCCACTGTTTGAGCTGAAGCTGGGCGCCAAGTTTCATGGTCAGAACCGTGACCTGCTCTTGGCTTTGGTGCTTTTCATATTGCACTGCGGCGGTTAAGACTTTTTGCCAGTCAGCCAATTGATAATTCACTTGCACAATTCGTAGCCAGAGCTCTTGGCGCTGTTTATTATCGGCGGCGGTTTTGGTAAGCGCGTAGTAATGCGGCAGTGCGCGCTCAAACTGCTCATCGGAAAGCAGCACGTCGGCGAGCATTTTTTGCGTCGCCCAAGCCTGTTCATCTTGCAATAGGCCGCTTTCTACCGCGCCCGAGAGCTGCTTTACTGACTGGGTTAAATCCCCTTGTTGCCAATAAAACACCCCGAGCATGCGGGCAATAAACGCTTGGTCGTAGGCTTTGCTGGTCGAGATAGACGCGAGCAGCGCTATTGCTTGATCCAGTTTGTCGTCTTGTTGAAACTGATGGGCGCGCTGGACTTTGCTAGCCGTGCTTTGCGAAAGCTGCTGCGCCATGGTTGGCGAGCTCATTAAGCTCACCCACAGCGCAACCATTAGGTAAACGTAGCGTGTTCTCATTGGCTTATTTTAAACTCCAATTTTACCGTTTGCCCTAGCTGGGCAATGGCTTTGCCATCGACAACTTTGGCTTGGTATTTCCACTTTTTGAGCGCGCGCTTGGCTTCTCGCTCAAATAGGCGACGTGGTTTAGCCTCGATCACTTGAATATCCGTTGGACGACCTTGAGCATCAATGGTAAATGACATCAACACATACCCTTCTGCGCCTTGCTTTAACGCCCGAGCCGGATAGCGAGGTTCCACCCGATACAGCGGCATCGCCTGCTGGTTGGCAGCAAAATCGCCAAATTCAGGTAAGTGGATCGCCATTCCCTTGGTAATCCCTTGCACCGATAAGTTTGGCATAAGCGGTGCGGGTGTCGAGAGAGTTTGGGCGCTGTCCGCTTTAAGTGGCTTAGCTTCTGGTGGCTGCGGCGTTTTGGGCTTTTCTGGCACGCTGCGCTGGCGGCGCACGGCATCGCGCTCTTGCTCCACCATCACCACATCAAATGCCAGTAGCGATTCACTTTGCGCCGGGCGTTTATCGCTGCCATCGACCATCCAGGCCATAAAAGTAAATAGCGCCAGCGCAATAATGCCCGCAAAAGGCAGCGCAATTAACAGTCGCAGCATTAGCCTTTCTCCGCCGCCAATGCAATTCGTTCCACCCCTGCTCCTTTAGCCGCGTCCATCACTTTCACTACCGTACCGTTGTAGGCGTGTTCGTCCGCTTGGATCACCAATGAAGCATCGGGTTGTTCAAGTAAGAGGTGCTCGAGCGTCGCTTCGACGCGCTCCACATCGACCACCCGTTTATCAATGTAGATCTCATTACTAGAAGTGATGGCGATAAAGATCCCGGCGTCTTTTTGACTGACTACGTTGCTCGCCTGAGGGCGATTCACTTCAACCCCAGACTCACGCACGAACGAGCTGGTCACAATGAAAAATATCAACATGATGAAAACGATGTCTAACATCGAGGTCATATCAATTTGCGCTTCTTCGCGTGCGGAAGATGGACGGCTTAGTCTCATCATCGGCTCCTTAATTGTTTTTCTAATTTGATTTCACGCCAGTGAATGGCTTTGGCCAAACGTGCGTGAACAAACATTCCGGCCAGTGCCGCGACCATGCCTGCCATGGTTGGCAGCGTCGCAAGCGAAATGCCCGACGCCATTAATCGTGGCTGGCTGCTGCCTTGATCTGCCATCACATCAAAGACCGAGATCATTCCCGTGACGGTGCCTAATAAGCCAAGCATGGGACAGATGGCAACCAACACTTTGATCAGATTTAGGTTTTGATTTAAGGCGATATGCGCTTCGCTTAACCAGCCCTGACGGATAGCGTGGGCGTGCCAAGAGTCTTTATCTTCGCGGCGGTGCCAACGCTCAAGCCAACTGGCTTTTTGTTTGGGGTAGCTCAAGCAAAGGTAAATCACCCGCTCGATCACCAGCAGCCAGCACATCAATACCACGCCTGATAACCACCACAATATCGGCCCGCCCTGCGCCATAAAGTGGTTTAGTGTGTGCCACCACACTTCAAACCACTCACTGGGCAAGATGTTTGCTAATTGCCCATCCATTACGCCGCCTGTTCTACTTTTTCAGCTTGCTCAGCCACAAGACTGATGCCCTGCTTTTCTAGAATATTACGAATATTCTCTGCTTGGGTGCTAAGCACGTTGTGCGCAAGTAACAAAGGCATTGCCGAGATAAGCCCGAGCACGGTCGTCACCAGTGCCATCGAGATCCCGCCGGCCATCACTTTGGGATCGCCGTTACCAAACTGAGTGATCACTTGGAAGGTTTCGATCATCCCCGTAACGGTACCTAGTAAGCCGAGCATTGGCGCCAGTGCCGCTAACAGTTTTAGCATCGATAAGCCTTTTTCTAGCCCTTGTTGTTCATCGACAATCGCTTCAAGCAGACGCAACTCTAGCGCTTCTACGCTGCGGTTTTGCTCTTGATCGTACACCGCTAAAACGCGGCCTAGTGGGTTATTGCCCGGCTTATCTACCGACTTAAGCTGACGACGAATTTGTTGGCGTACCCGCAGCAACACTGCGCCGCGATAGAAGGCAATCACCGCGCCGATGGCCAGTAAACCTAAAATGATTTTGCCAACCACGCCGCCGTGCTCTAGGCGATCGCTCAGCTCAGGCGCGTTGGCGACTTGGGCTAACATGATGCCACGCGAAGGATCAAGCACGACTGCGCCTTGATCCTGTTGGCTAAAGTCGCCCAATAACGGGCCATTTTCAGGCTGCTTTAAGTAGGGCTTGGCCACGCCTTTTTTTCCGTCCCAATCAAGGTAGCCCTGCTCGCTAATTAGACCTAGGCTACCCAAACGATACGCAGCGATCTGCGCCTGATAGCCTTCGCCATTAATAAACGGCACTTGCACCGATTTAAGCTCACGACTCGCCCAAATTTGCTCGTCCAGCGCTTGCCATAATCCCGTCAGTTGCTTAAGTGAGGGTAAGGTTTTCGCCGCCACCACGTCATCAACCAGTGGACGGTAAGTTTGGCTGTCCACCGCCGTCACCGACTGGTGCAACTCAAGGGACAGCTCTTTGGCGCTTTGCCTTACCACGCCAAATAGCTCGCCCAAGCTGCCGGTTTCCAAACGCAGCTTTTGCTCTTGGTCGGCAAGGCGCTTCTCATTGCGGCTAAACGTTTCGCTGAGCAAAGCCGTCTCTTTTTGCAGTTCGGCGCGCAGGGTAAGTAAGCTGTCGCGTTTGGCTTTAATTTCAGATTCGGTTAACGCAAAGCCCGCTTCACGTTGAGCGTTATGGGCTTTTTGTACTTGGCTCGCCTGAACGGTTTTCTCAACCAGTGACGGGTTAGCAAAACTGTTGAATGAAAGGGCTAAAGCCGCAGCGTAAATAATAGATTGGAGAGGTTTCATTTATTTCGCCTCCAATACAACAGAAAGAGGTAACTGGATCAAACTAGGGGCCACTTGTTTATTGGCAATCGCGAACGCTTTGTCGATCTGCGCCGCGTATTGGCTGTCTAAACTTTGCCACTTGGCAAAACTGTCTTGCCACAGCCAGTAGCGCTTGCCATCTAAACTGCGAGCCACCAGCGTCACTCGGCCTAAATAGAGCATATCGGCTTCAATGGTATCGGCTTCATTTAACGCTAACGTCGCAGAATAAGTTCCCATTTTAATGCCGTAATCTAACTCGATTTGATAAGCCTCTAAAATGCGGCGGTACTTTTCAGCATCACTGACATCCGCTCGGCTCATCATTTGTTCAAGCTTGGCCAAACGCTGCTGGCGATTTGCTAATTTAATCGGTTTGTCTTGAGCAATACTCTGCTGTAAGCCTTCTATCATGTTATACATCAAAGGAACGATACCTTGACGGGTTTGCTTAATGCCTTCGATTTGCGCGTCTAAGCTGTCGCTCTCTTGCTCTTGACTGGCCACTAAGCGAGCCAAGTGATCGCGATAAACGGCGAGGTTTTTGACCTCTTCTTCAAGCTGCTCTATCTCCGCTTTCATCGATAAGCTTGCCTCTGCGCTCGCGTCAATTTTATCCTGACTATTGGCCGACGCTCGATTGGTATTATTTTCAATGCGATGCGCATCGTCGAGCGTATTAGCAACACTCATCGGTGTTGATAGTATCGCCAGCAACGTAAGGTAAGGCTGCAATCCCTTCATGGTAAGACTCTTAAACATATAAATAGAATGTAATAACAAGTTGGTCGTTAACAAACACCCACTCGACTTAGTGGGTACTCACTTTAATTGAAAATCAATCACGTATAAACCGTAACAAGGAGAAAGCCGCCCCTTTCTCCTTTAGGTTACTTATTTAGTCTCGAATCCACTTAGTAGCGGATTTGTAGCGAGGCCATAAAGTTACGCCCTTCGCCCACCGTGACATTTTTGTAGCCAGCACCACTTTGTGAGCCACCGCCACCTAGGTACTCGGTATCGAACAAGTTCTCTACGTTGAAACGTGCGATGATATCGAGGTTTTGGTCGTACTTGTACGTGTGTGCTACCCCTAAATCGATACGAGTATAGCCGTCCTTCTTAAAGGTATTGGCCGCATCACCAAAACGCTCACCTACGTAAACAGCACCTAAGTTAGCGTTCACGTCATTGTTAAACTGGTAACGAGACCAAACACTCGCTGAATACTCAGGAACATCGGCTGGGCGGTTGCCCGTGTAGCTTTGATGTTTTTCATATTTGGCATCTAGGTACATCGCCGAGGCGTTGAGCGAGAAGCGCTCCGTCACAAACCCTTGCGCGCTCAACTCAACGCCGCGGTGTACTTGCTTACCCGCTTGGGTTTTGGTGTACATTTGATTGCCATCCGCATCCTTACCCGCTTCTTCGTCAATGGTGCGGTTGGTTTCGGTAATATCAAATAGCGCGCCCGATAGGTACAATCTCTCGTCAAGCAGATTCCACTTGGTGCCTAGTTCGTACAATTTGCCACGACGTGGGTCAAGTTGCTCACCATCGTTGGTGTACTTGCTACCGGCCACTTCACCTTGATGTTCAAAGCTTTCTGCGTATGTCGCGTAAACCGAGCCATTTTCTGCAGGGTGATAAATAAGCGCCAGTTTTGGTGATACTGCGTTGTCTTTTCGACCACTGCTGCGGCTTTCATCAAAGCGTACTCCAGCAAGCGCTTGCCACTGATCGTTAAAGGTCACCATATCTTGCACATAGACGCCATATGAGTCTGAGTGGCTGTTAGAAATTTTGGTTTTGCTGGTAATTGGCGCTGGCACCGACTCACCTGCGTCCACCCACTGCTTAGAATAACCGGTTTGGTTTCTGTCGTAGCTGTAACCTAGCCAATTCGCCCCAACTAGCATTTGGTGCGATACGCCTAACGCATCAAACTCGCCAACAAAATCAACATAACCGGTTTGATGTACCCAGTGGTCTTTACGGTCAAAACCGCCATGCCCCACCGTTCCATCGGCTTGGTAGTTAGAGAAATCCGGGAAGCTTTCGATATCTTGACGGCGGAAATCTTGATAGTTAAAGCCCGTGGTTAATGACCAGATGTTGTTCAACTGAGCATTAACATCAAAACCGATGTTTTCAGAGCGGTTTTCAATCGTTGACCACTGCGCATCCCAAATATGCTCGCGGCCATTTACCAATTTGCCGTCAACCACATAGCCGCCCGAGTCCACGTTACCTTTATCGTACGTGTTGTCGTAGTGCACAGAAACCGTGACATCATCATTCACGTCGTAATCGACAAATAGCCCACCAACGAAGCGCTCGGTAGAGTGTTTGCTGCCATCAGCATAACTGCGCCATGACTCTTCCGTTGACTTCGCCACAATTGCGCGGGCACGCAGTGTTTTGTCGTCGTTGAGGGCACCACTTACATCCGCAACACTACGCGAATGGTTATTTGAGCCTAAGTCTTGGCTTAGGTTAATTTGGGTATCATGGGTTGGCTTTTTCGCCACCATATTGACCATGCCACCCGGAGCAGACGTACCATAAAGTAACCCGGACGGGCCTTTAAGCACTTCTACGCGCTCTAAAAGTTCAATTGGCTGCTTGTAGTGAGACCAGTGTTTTTTGCCATCACGTAGTACTTGCACATCATAACCACGCAATGAGAAGCGCTCTCGGTTGCGACTCTTGTCACCTTCACCAACACTTGCATCGTTAGCCAGCACGTCACCGAGTGTGCTCGCCCGCTGCTCGTCGATAATTTGCTCATCGATCACCGCAACTTGTCCCGGAGTTTCTAGTTGAGACACCTCAATTTTCATCGCGGTGGTATTGGTATCGGCTTTGTAGCCGTGATCGCGACCCGTCACGACCATATGTTCATCGGCTTGTTGAGTCTCTGCATAAGCGCCTGGCGCGGCTATAATGGCACCGATAAGTACTGCTAATTGACTTTTAGAAGTCATAATCCTTTATCTCCAATTGCTCCTTCTTTGCTTTAACACCACTGCTAAAGTCATCGAAGGAAGACGACACACGGATGGCTCTGGCTCAGGCCATCTCTCTATGGGTGGTGATAGTAATGATAATAATTATCACTTGCAGTTAAATTTACATTCTTTGCAATTGGGGCTAAGGGCTAAGGGCTAAGGGCTAAGGGCTAAGGGCTAAGGGCTAAGGG
>Ga0070725_10000963_pt1 | contig 17067 bp, 12 predicted proteins | sample tdDd002_FD_69781 | JGI IMG/M metagenome (GOLD analysis project Ga0070725, IMG submission 69781) | Marine sediment microbial communities from the Atlantic coast under amendment with organic carbon and nitrate - tdDd00.2 | ecosystem: Environmental > Aquatic > Marine > Coastal > Sediment | place... | reverse complement strand
TACAAGACTAATACCTTCACACTCATTCTTATTAATAATCTATAATCATCACTTCTTAATAAGAATAAAATGTTTGAATTTTTTCATATTACCATCATAAAAAAAGGCTAAACCTTATCGGAATAGCCTAGTTCATTTCACATTTACATAATCACCCACACAACTCTCTGTCAGACGGATAGGCTTTAAACGAAATTTAATTGCAAATTAGATTTATCATATCTACAATCAATATTTCGACATCTTCATATGATAATTTTTCAGGATTTTCTGGTAAAGCAAGTGAATTTACCCATGCAATTTCCCACTCAGTAATCTCCTGCCTCACTTTATTTTCTTCAAAATTGCCATTGCTATTTTTGAGTGCTGCAAAAAACATTTGCCAGCGAGGTAAATAGAAGTCATCAATTATTCCAGCCCATTCCTTGGAGGCATAATCTTTCAGACTTTCTCCACCCCAAATGGTAATTTGCTGTTTTGCATTTTTCAAATAAAGCTCTTTATTTCCTGAACATCGAACAGCATCATTGCACCATTTGGAAAGCGTATTATTAGGATGAAAACCTGCCAAAGCATTCAATTTCAACATCAAATCTTCAAATTTCTTAAATGAAATATCTGCCTTAAGCAAATTTTCCGCTTTATAATGTTTACATGCTTCTATTAAGAGCTTATCCGCCTGCATTGCAAAATAATGTCTTGCAAATTCCGCCATATCGTAATAATAAAAGTAGTTTTCAGAGTATTCCTTACTGCTATCCAAATACTTATTAAGAGCCTTTTTCAGTTTATCAGGATCTCCAGGAAATTCCTTCCATTTTAAAATATCCAAGCTTGGTCTTTTGTTATGAATATAAGATCCAGCTCCAAAAGTCCATCTTGGTTTCCAGTATTTCACAGCATACACACTTTCCGTTAAAATATCCCAGCTTACTTTTATCTCTTTGGTAACTTTTCCGTATCGATTTTTCAGATAATCTTCTTGCCAATTTGGTATCTCCTGTTGAGAAGCATCCCAAGCAATATCGTATAAATATTCATAAATCACTGAATTGTTATAGATTCCTTCGGGCATCACACCAAAACCTTTAAGTTCTCCTTTTTCAGGATTTCCCAACAATTCTTTTACCGAAGATTGATAAAATTTAAGATCTCCAAAAACCGGGTTCGTTCCTCCATAATTGTGCACATAACCATAAATCCATTGTTTTCCATGAAAAGCTTTTAAATCTTTCCAGACCTCATAGCGGTCGTTTCCAAAATCCTGAATGAGCAATTTCTCTTCTGGCACATCTTTTAAAAAAGCTTTTACCGCATCTGGGGTCCAAAATTTATGATCGTGCCCAAATAACCATCCCTGCATTACCCATGTAGCCTCAGGAATAACTTCAGAAATCGATTCATACACAGCTTTTCCATATTGTGATAACTCTTCATTCTTATTGCCTTTTGATACCGGAGGTCGCATCTCATTAAAAGAATCGGCTAGGAAAAACTCACACTTCCCATAAACTTCCTGATAGGTTTCCAGAAAAAGCCTTCCTACTTCTTTAAACATGGGATCTTTGGGATCAAGCATATATGTCCCTTCAAATCCCTTGCTCCAACTTCCCATTTGTCTCACATTTGCCTCAACAAATTTCTCCTTAAATGCTGGCGGAACATAACCTGAAAACGAAGGCACAACCGGATTCATATCCAATTCTCTCATTCGTTGCAACACCTTTTTCTGCATGTTCATTTCCCGATCAATCCATTCCTGTGGCAGAGGTCCACCATGCGCATTAATATTTCCCATTCGATGCCATGGTAAAAAAGCAGGTCCAGTAAAATAATTATTTAAATCCTCATCGGTCAATCCTAATTTTTTCCAAACACGTTGCCATACATATTCCTGCCCCATCATTGCAGTTGGCATATTAATGCCATGCAAAGCCATCCAATCAATCTCCTTTTCCCAACGATTCCAATCCCACCAAACAGTAGAATATCCAAATGCACACACATTCATATACATCCTGTGTTTAAATGGCGATGATACCTTTTCCGAATGAAATTCCGGTAATTGTTCAGGCAGTGCAATTCGCTGTCCTTCCCAACTAATATGAGCTGCCCCAATTTCTTTCAAGTATCTGTAGACTCCATAACAAAGGGAATTATTACTATTGCCTTCAATAACTACTTTATTATTTTCTGCCTTAATTTCAAAATAGTCAACATCCGATATGATCAGCTTAAACTCAAAACGATGATCTTTTTTCCCTATCAATCGTTCCATAACAGCATCGGTAGCATTTGGTTTACATGATACCAAACTCATCGAAAAAATGATCAAAAGGATTTTTATTAGAAAGTATATTCTCTTCATATTCTTAATTTATGTCTAATATTTAGTTTAAGCAAATCATGATTTTATAAGACATATTAATTTAATGAAGCCTCTGATCATCCACATCAAAAAATACAATACAAATGATAATATTATCAAAATATGAAGTGATGATATCAATTCTATCCAAGTGGTTTTATAGGAATAAATAGCATAAACATTCATCAGGTTTGCAAGAACAAAAGCAAAAATCAAGAATTTGATTTCTCTTTTTATAAATTCTGGTGATATTACAATTGGCTTCATTTGCTTATAGTTTTAATTGGTTAGGTAGAAATACAGTTTCTCCGGTTTCCATTGCCTGCTGGCCTAAAAGCGACCAAACACTTGCGTGATACCCTTGTTCAAAAATTCCAGGAATAGGCTTATCTTCTAACACTGCCACAGCAAATGCCAATAATTGTTCTTGCGTATTTTGCAATTTTCTATTGTCAGGAATAATTGCTTCTCCCTTGTATTTCATTTTAGTTTCAGGTATCCAGGAGGCTCCTCCGATTGGTACTACATCGAAAATACCTTTTTCAATATCGGTGATCATCTGCAGAATCCCTTTTGGTTTTTCGATATTTTTAGGATGCTCTGAATAAAACCTGTTGGTTTCCATTTCCAAAGTTCCTTTATCACCCATAATCTGCTCCTGTAATCCATAATGGCGATTACTGCTCATAGAGTCATAAATTAACTGCGTACCATCAGCATATGAATAAATCAAAGCAACATTGTCGTATACCTCGCGCCCATCTTTCCAATAATTAATTCCTCCAACTCCACGCACCGAAACAGGTTCAGCCTGCAAAGCCCAATTGGCTACCTGAATTTGATGGCAAGCCAATTCAGTCATCAAACCACAAGAATATTCATCGTATAACCTCCAATTAATTTGCCTTTCCAATTCAGGATGTTCTGCAGGTACTTTTCTTCTCCAATCGTTATTTCTATGCCAATAAGCACGAATTTGAGTGATTTTTCCCAACTCTCCATTGTGCACCATCTTCATCCCCTTTTGATACACCGGATCGAATAAACGCTGATGACCAATATGAAGAATTTTACCAGAACGGTAGAATGCATCAGCCATTTTCTTTGTGTCTTCTAATGTTCTGGCCATTGATTTTTCGCAAAGAACATGAATTCCTGCATCTAAGGCATCAATTACAATATGAGCATGTTGATGAAGTGGAGTGGCAACTATGACAGCATCCAAGTCTTTTAATTCCAATACTTTTCGATAATCGTAGAAAGCTTTTACCTTCCCATCTGTCATTTTAATTGCTTGCTGATAGTTAGGCTCGTAATTATCGCAAACAGCTACTATTTCAAAAGGATTATTAGTTTTAACAGCCTGAATGAGTCTCATCAATTGTCTACCTCTTGATCCCACTCCAATGAATCCAACTTTTGCCTTTTGTCCTGATTTTGTAGCCTGAGCCAATGTATTGATAATGGTTCCGGGCATCATTAACAATGCCCCGGCAGCCATACTGTTTTTTAGAAAATTTCTTCTCGAATTAATACTCATTTTATTTCGATTATATTGTTTTTCCTACTGTTGATTTTTCAATAGTATTTTTACTCTTTGGAATTTTTCTATCAGCCGATTTCTTTCTGCCAAATCAGCCATATATATTGTTGTTGATATTATTTCTGCTGTAATGGGACAATCACATTGTACTGCTACAATTTCTCGTCGTGAAACCATTTCTCTTTTTACCGGATGATAAATGTGAGCCTGCAAATTCTCGCCATTTTCCTGCATTCCAGAGATAGAAATACAATCATCACATAAAGACAATTTTGAATCTAAAGATGATTCTGAAATTAGAATTGGCCAACCTTTTCCAAAAGGATGAGAGCCAATTGTCGCAATAGAGCTTTCTCCAAAACTAAGAAATGCACTTTCAATTCCTTCTGATTTTAAATACTGCACTACCTGTTTTAATGCGACCCCTTTTCCAAAACTTCCAAAATCCAACTGCATGTATTCAGAATTAAAACGGATGGTATTTGTTACCTTATTCCATTCCAATTGATCCCAACCGCATTGAGATCGAATCAATTCAATATTCTGATTTTCATTTTTCTTCAATAAATCGTAAACAGAAGCATAAGTGGGATCGAATAATCCTTCTGTTTTTTTCCAGTAATCCTCACATAAATTGATAAGCTCAGCAAGATATATTGGCACCGTTACCCGATAGCCATGAGCTGTATTATTCAAACGAAACAAATCTGCTTTGGAATCGAATCGAGACAAACGCCTTTCCCACTTATCAGCAATAATTTTTATTTGCTCATACAATTCTTCTCCCTTGCTTTCATTTATGTTAGGTAAAACAAAAACAAAGCGAGTATTCATGGCAAAAAATGCATTGGAATATACTTTCATTTTACAATTATCAATAAACAATGATCAACAATCAATTAACAACAAATAAAGATCCCAAGTCACAAGAGGCTAAAGGATCTTTATCAAACATTGATTATAATTTTGGTTCCCAACCTGGTTCGTACTCACGACTCCATAATTTCATGGCATCGCGGTCATAAATTCTACCCGTTTCAGAATCTACATCAAATCCTTTGCCTATACGATAGGCAATATTGGCATAGTGAGTTAACATTTGACTAACAGCTCCCTGCTCAATTGGAGATGTTAAGTCAGCCTTGCCACGGATTGCATCGAAAAAATTCACAGAATGAAGTGTAGAAAGATTTCCTCCTCCTCCCAGCTGAGTCCCATCTTCATTACTTCCAGAACGAACTTCTTTAATCACCTTTCCTTTTCGATCAAATAATTTATAATGATCACGGTCGATAAAAACTGATCCTTCACTTCCGTAAATAATGGTTCCACGTCCTGCACCATAGGTACTGTATCTGTTTCTACTTTTACCGTCCCACTGAATTTGTCTGTTATTTTCAAATAGGAACGATGCTTCCATGGTATCATACATGTCCCAACCATCATCTTTAAAGTGCATTTTATCAGCCCAAACATGTACTTTTTCAGGATATTTTACATCTAATGCCCAACGTGCAATATCCAATTCATGGGTTGCATTGTTACCCATTTCAGCAGTACCAAAATCCCAACCATACCAGTGCCAGTTGTAATCCCAAGTATCATGAGCATAAGGTTTACGAGGAGATGGTCCCTGAAATAAATCCCAATCCAAACCTGCTGGAGCAGATGTTATTTCCGGCTTAGGAACAGCTTTTCGCGAATTGCTGTAGAAGGCTACCGCTTTGTAGGCATTCCCAATAATTCCATTGTGAATATCTTTAATAATCTGGTTCGATTCGATAGAAGAACGCTGCTGATTACCCATTTGCACTACTCTATTGTAACGCTTCTGAAAAGCCACAACCATTTCACCTTCTCGTGGATTATGACTACAAGGTTTCTCCAAATACACATGCTTACCAGCTTGCATAGCCATACAAGCACCCGGAGTATGCCAGTGATCAGGAGTTGCCATAAATACAGCATCCACTTTTTTATCGTCCAAAATATTACGAATATCTTTCTCTGCCTTAAACTTATCCGCAGTTAACTTGGATACCTTTTCTACCGCCTTGTTCAGCTGCTTATCCATAGCATCGCACAAGTACATTAACTCAATATTATTTTTCTTATCGGTAATTGCCGGAAGGAAAGCACCATAACGACGTCCCAGTCCCTGAATGGCAACAGTTATGCGATCGTTAGCTCCTAATATTCTTTTATAGCTTTTTGCTGAAAGAGGACTAACAGTACTTGTTAAAGCAACACCTGCCGCACCAATTCCCATTGTTTTAAGAAAATCTCTTCGTGATTTATTTTTGTTTTCCATGCTTGAATTATTGAAGTTCTTTAATTTTAATGTTTTGGAATCTTACTTCATCCCCGTGATCCTGAAGAAGAATGTACCCTTCTTCAAAATTTCCGAAGTTTGGCCAGTTTTCGTACTTGCTATAGTTTACCAAAGCATCCCACTGCTGTGTATTGCGTTCGTATTCCACCACCTTAATTCCATTTAGGAAATGACAAACCTTATTACCACGAACTTCAATTCGAGCTCGATTCCATCCGGTTATTCCATTTGTCCTTCTTCTCTTCAAGTTTGTATCGAACATGCGAGCATCTGCAGGAATTAAATCATATAGAGAAGCTAATGATCTGTTTCTGTTCTTTCCTTTTTTACCATCAGGATGTCTTTTGTCATCCAATAATTGAAACTCACATCCAATTGCAGAACCCTCTCCTTTGTTAATATTTCCTTGTACAAAGTATTTGATACCACTATTGGCACCTTTAGTCAATTTAAAATCAACTTCTAAAATGAAGTTTTTGTATTTCTTTGTAGTTACGATATCACCACCATTTCTTGACTCTCCGCCTTCCGATTTCTCAACAATCAAAAGACCATCATTAATCTGCCATCCTTTACTTGGGAATTGATCCAATTTAACACCTCTCCAACCATTGCTTGTCTTTCCATCGAATAGTAAGTTCCATCCTTCAGCCTTTTCTTTGGCTGTTAATTCATTTTTCAAATAGCTCACCTCACGAACCGAAGCTGGCATTTCAGCACGCAATTCCTCCAAATTTTCAGTAGCAATTCTGATGTTTCTCCATCGGATTTTTTGTCCAGCTAATTTCTTAGCATCACCATGCAAACTATGCACCTGAAGACCTATGAAACCCGATGCGCTTGCATCATCAATCATGTTAGTTGCCGGAACTCCATTCACCCAGATTCTAATCTTGTTTCCAATAGCCTCTACACGATATTTGTTCCATTTTCCTTTATTGAAAGCTTCCTTTGCCGGCTTATTATACTCTAAAGGATACAACCATCCTCTACCTTGCTCTTCGTAGATTCCTCCTGCCCATTTTCTATTGGAATCATCACATTCTACCTGGTAACCATGAACAACACCATTCCTATAATCTTTAAAACTGTTACTTCTGATTTGTACTCCGGAATTCAAGCCTATATCCATTTTCATTTCATACTCCAAAATGAAATCAGCATACATGTCTTTTGTAGTAAGAAATGTATTCGGACTATCATTCTTTGAAATACCAGTTATTTCTCCATCTTCAACTTTGTACTCTGCAGTACCACCTAATATCTTCCATCCTTTTAGGTTCTTTCCATTGAATAAAACTTCCCAGCTTTTATTCTTGCCCTTCTTTTTTAACAAATTATACTCATGAACGGTAACCGGCATTTCTTTGCGAAATCCTTCCAAATTTTCAGTCGCAATTCTAATATTCTTCCAACGAATTTGACATCCTGCTAAGTGTTCCTTTCCCTTGTTTAAACTGTGCACCTGAAGTCCAATAAAACCAGAAGCCGTCATATCATCTACCAAGTTGGCTGTTGGAATTCCATTTACCCAAGTTCGAATCGTATTCCCAATTGCTTCTACTCTAAACTTGTTCCACTCTCCTTTTTTGAAAGCTTCTCGCCCTGGCTTATTATACTTTAGTGGACAGATCCATCCGCGACGTTGTTCATCGTATATTCCACCTGCGTATTTTCTACTTGAATCTTCACACTCTACCTGGTAACCATGAACAACACCATTTCTATATTCTGGGTTTGTATTGCTTCTAATTTGCACACCAGAATTCAATTCCACATCCATCTTCACTTCATATTCTAAAATGAAATCGCCATACATTTTCGTAGTTGTCAAGAAGGTATTTTTTGAACCAATTTTAGATGTTCCCACAATTACACCTTCTTCAACAGAATACTCAGCAGTTCCATTTAAGACTTTCCAACCGTCGAGATTCTTCCCATTAAATAAGTTCTTCCAGTTCGCCTGATTTTGCGCTCCTGCCATTAGGGTGGTACTCATTAAAAGTACCGCAATAAAAATCTTTCTCATTTTTTTGAATTTGATATTTTTACTGATGGCAAGATACTGGCAAACAGATACAAACAGGCATGGTGAATTTGTCAAACATGCATGACAGATCATTCAAGGAAAATACTTTCTGATCAATTTAAAACAACTTTAGATGGAGTTATCGATCTGATTTGCACGATATTTTAAGCAGAAAAAAGCTAGGATTTAAAGGAAATATCAGAAAATAAATTTCACTTATTTAAAAACTTTTTAATACAATTTATGGTACTCAAAATCGAATATCGAAAATGATAATTTGCGTAAAGAAATTTGAACACTTATTAATATGGAAGAGAATTATCGAGTCAATTCTGAAGGGGTTTTCCCAAACTGCTTTTTAAAACATTGTCTAAAATAATTTACGTCTTCGAAACCAACTTGAAAAGCAGCTTCAGCAATTTGCATTTGAGAATCTGTTTTTAGCAATTCCAATGCTTTTCTAATTTTCACCTCACGTATAAATTCTACAGAAGATTTATTCGTAATCGCTTTCATTTTTCGATAAAGAGTCGAATGACTCATTCCCATTGCTACGCATAACTCTTCGACACCAAACTTTTTATTTTGTAAATTTTCTTCAATGTGCTTTATTATCTGAATTACAAATGGAGGCAATTCCTCCTTCCAATTCATCGATGAAAGATCTGAATTACTAAGTTTTTGACTTAATTTTTCCTTAAAGTTCTCACGGTTTTGTAATATGTTATTCACCTTCCCCGAAAGAATCCTATGATTAAAAGGCTTAACGATATAATCTTCAGCTCCTAAACTGATACCTATTTCCTGATGTTCCTCTGCTCCCAAAGCGGTGAGCAATAATATTGGGATATGATTTGTTCGTGCGTCTTCCTTTAGTAATTTACAGAGTTCGAATCCATTTTTCCCAGGCATTAACACATCTGAGATAATTAAATCGGGTAATTTTTCCAGAGCAAGCTTTACTCCTTCCTCCCCATTTTGAGCCTCAATAATTTCCTTACAATTTAATGAGTCTTTAATAAATGATCTTAAATCTTGATTGTCTTCAATTATCAAAACTGAATAATTATCTGATATTTCTTTTAATTCTGATACAGGCAATTTCAAGTTTGATTTGTCCATCTCACCACAGTAAGCAACTTCTGATTTTTGAAAAATAGGTATGGTTAGCTGAAAACAACTTCCTCTTTCTTCCATATCTATTATTTCAATATCTCCTCCATGCAATACTGCCAGGTCTTTTGCCAAAGCTAAGCCAATACCACTGCCTCTAATCTCCTTTTGATTGTTATCCTCTAATCGGAAAAACCGCTTAAAAATTGACTCACGAACCCCAAGCAAAATACCAGGACCATTATCCTTAACCGAAAGTACTACCTGCTCTTGTTCTCTTTTTAAATCTAAAGAAACATTTCCTTCTAGTTGTGTATATTTAATTGCATTACTTAAAAGGTTCGCAATTATTTTTTCCAGTACATCCGAATCGTATGAAATAGTATAAGGTCCTGAATCGTGGTGTAAACTCAGTTTAATTTTCTTCTTTTCGGCAGCAACCTCGAAACTTAAGAATATATCCCTCACAAAATCTAAAAAATTCGCTTCTCTCAAATTTATCGGCATATGTCCAGTATCCATTTTTCTAAAATCGAGCAATTGATTCACCAAACTCAATAACCTATTGGTATTTCTCTCAACCAATTTTATGGTCGAAAAGTTAGCATCTTTTTGATCCAGAACATCCAATAACTTTTCAATTGGTCCGGAGATTAAGGTCAATGGAGTTCTAATTTCATGAGAAATATTAGTGAAAAATTTAATTTTACGCTCATCAGCTTCATGAATTTGACGTGACATCTCCACCAATTTATCTCTCTGAATTTCAATCTCTTTATTCTTAGATGCCAAATTTCTATTTTTCTGTTCTATATCCTCCTTATTTTTTCTTAAATCTCTTGTTTTTTGCTCTACTTCAAGCTCTAATTTTCTTTTTTGAATGGTTAAACTTCTCAATCTTAATTTATAGCCAACAAATACAATAAAAAGTAGCAAAAGAATCATTGCGATTTTAAATTGCCATGTTTGGTAAAATGCAGGATGAATAACAAGTTTTAGTGTTTTTTCATCAGACCAAATTCCATCAGCATTGGCTGCCTTGTATTTAAACTGGTACATGCCATAAGGAACATTTGTATAAACTGCAGCTCTCGATTTAAAATCAGTTTCATTCCACTCCTTATCAAAACCTTCTAATTTATATTGATATTTTATTCGATTAGCGCTCGAAAAAGAGAGAGCTATTAAATCAATAGTGAAAAAATTCTCATGATGCAGCAGTTCCAAATTCTTAATATCAGCAATAGAAGAAGTATAAAGCTTACGTCCGTTTATGCTATCTCCTGATTTAATCGGTTCATTTTGAATTTTAAAACCATTTAAATACACTTGTGGTTTTACTTTATTCTCAATTATTTCTTTGGGATTGAAATGAAAGAAACCATTAACACCTCCAATTAACATTTCTCCTTTGTAATTTTTTGACCATGCATCATCAGAGAATTCAAAATCTTGCAAATAGTTCTTAAACTCCATTGTTTCCGAATTTAAGTACGATAAGCCATTTGAAGTGGATATCCATAAATTCTTCTCGTCATCCTCTTGAATACTAAATACAACATTATTCACCAAGCCTTCCGATTCTGTAAATACCTCAAATTTGTTTGTTCCAGGCTTTAATACATTCAAGCCTCCGTGGGTTCCAATCCATAGCCTGTTTTTCTTATCAAAACACAAACAGTAAATCTTATTGTGAGTTAGACTCCCTTTTTTCTGAATATTAGATATGTAATTTATATACTCTCCTGTTTCAGGTATAAATTCATCTAAGCCACCTCCATCGGTAGCAAGCCACAAATGTCCGTTATTATCTTCGGCAATACATCTTATAAAATTTCTTCTGGTATTGATATTGGTATTAACATTGTGTCGGAACACTTTTACCGAATCGTTTGCCGGATTGAAAAAAACCAAACCATTAATTGTTCCCAACCAAAAACGACCTTTCGAATCCTTAAAAAATTCGTACACACTACCTATGTTAAGATCACCTATTTTTGGATAGCTTGTAAACATATACTCATTCTTCCTTTTAAGAACCTTGTTTAGTCCTTTTTGGGTTCCCACCCAAAGCACACTATCTGTATCCTGAAAAATCCCACGAATATTATTTGATAGAATTGCATTATCATCTTTACTATCGAAATGTGTAAAAGTACCAGTTCTACTATCGTATAAATCAAGTCCCGAATTTCTGTATCCAATCCAAATATTATCTTCAAAATCTTGGAACACACTTCTAACATTATTACTAAACATGTTAGAGCTATTGTCCTGGTTTCGTACAAAACGTTTAAAAGCCTGTTTATACGGATCAAAAAGACTAACTCCCCGATATCTGGTTCCTATCCACATTAAGCCTTCTCTGTCGCGACAAATACTGGTTATATTATCCTCAGGAATACTTTCATTATTATAGGCTTCATGCCTAATATAATTTATCTCTTTGCAATCATTCCCGTCTAATTTAAAGGTAATTATCCCTTTATTAGTTCCGAGCCAATAGTTCCCTTTTACATCCTGATTAATGCAGTTAATCCTTGGTAAGGTAGAATTCTCCAATTTTAATTCTTTGGCTGATAATTCAAAAAGAATTTTAATTTTATGATCTACAATTTCGACTCTTTGAATGCGATTATTGCCGATTAACCAGGTTGTAACTTGTTCATCCTTAAAAATTTGACTTATTCGCCCTTTTAATAAGGAAGAAATATTTTCTATGGCGGCAGGTTGAATCGGTTTCGTTTTTTCTATGCTAACTATTGATGCTCCTTGCGTTGTACCCAGCCAAATCCATTTCTCATTTTCCTTTTGAATTGATGTAATATTATTATCAACTCCAAATGCATTAAGCTGGTAATTTTCAATCAGATTTTCTGATCTGTATAGAACATTTAAGCCATTATTTGTGCCAATAATTGTTTTATTACCAATGTGACTTATGGCATTTACATTGTTATCGGAGATATTTTGCCCCATTTCTTCCCGAGAATGATAACTCTTAAATTCACCGGTATAAGGATTCATAGCGGATAATCCAGCTTGTGATGATCCAAACCAAACCAATCCTGAGGAATCTATTTCAAGAACATTAAGAATGTTGGTACTTAAAAGTGCTATATTGTTTCTATCCGATTTAAAGTTTACAAATTCATACCCATCATACCGACTTAAACCATCAGATGTGCCAAACCAAATATAGCCTTTGGGATCCTTAGAAATATCGTATATTGAATTGTTAGCAAGACCATCAAGTGTTGAAAAATTCTTAAACCGCATCCTATTTTGCCCAATCGATGTAAACGAGACAAAATACAAAAGCAAGCAAATAAAAATTATTACGGTATTTTTATAAGTATAGTTGAAGTAGGTCATTTTCAAACGTAATGATTGCAGCCAAAAATATAAATAATTTCATTGTTATAATAAAGCTCTCCCTCTTGATATGATCTTAGCATAAATATTTTACAAAAAAATGATCCATTATAAAAGAATGCTAACTTCTGATAAAAGATCAACATGCTAAATAGAACTTTCTGATGATAAACCTAGTTTGCATTTGAAAAGAAGATTTAAAGCCACAAGCCTTTCTCGATTAAATTCCTTTAAAATATATTATGTAGATAGTTTCTATATTAATCATTGGTCTATCTTTTTATTTGAAATTGATATTATGTCTTCTTAGTATTTGTAATTTTATTTTTGATACTATTTAATAGGTATTGTTATGCAGCCAAATTAAAGAAGGAAACCATTTAAAACTGTAATAAGATAAAGAAATCGAAAAAATGATGAATTTTTGGAAAAGTATATTAATTGTTTTACTCCTAATAACATGTAGTTGTGAGACTCCTAAACCCGGTGGGGATTTTTTAAAAGAAGGTGTTTCATTTACATATCCTCCTGGCTGGAGCATAACTGAACAAGATGATTTTGATGGCACAGGCTATTATTTGGCGGTTGAAAAAGCGGGATTTGATGCAAGTGGTTTACTTACACTAACATGGATTAAAGGAAACCTTGATTCACATGAATACCTTAAGATCATACAAGATGAATATAAAAATCAACCATTTTTAAATGATTTCGAATTTCAAACAACAAGAGAAGGTATCTTTAACGGAATTCAATCCATTTCTTGTGATTTTAAATTTAAAACACTGGGCTTAGAACATAGCGGCGTAATTTATGTTTTTGTAAATGGAGAAAAAACTTTTTCAATTATAAAACAAGCAGCTAGTGATGATATTGCGAATAATAAAAAAGGATTTGATATAATGGAATCAACATTTAAAGTAGAATTAAGGCCCTAATATTTTATAAAAATAATGAGAGGAAAAGTGCTTAGCATAGAGATTCAAAAAATGAAAAGAAACAGAATTCATTATCTACTTTTAATTGTAGCCACTATAATCATTGGATTAGCATCAAGGCATTACTCCCAGTACCTTCCCGAAATTGTTAATTTAGGATTAGGCGATACTTTATGGGCTTTGATGATGTATTGGATTATAGGTTTCCTCTTTCCTCGGCTTAGTATTGCAAAGTTGACGAGCATCAGCTTAAGTGTTTGCTTTCTTGTTGAGTTTAGTCAGTTGATACAAGCAGATTGGTTGAATGCAATTCGGAATAATTTTCTGGGAGCACTAATATTAGGAAAAGGGTTTTTGTGGAGTGATTTAATAGCTTACTCACTTGGAGTTGGACTTGGTATGGGAATTGAAAATACCAATAAATACAAAAAAGCAATAAGCTGCTAGAATAAAGCATCATAAAATAACACGCATGAGTGTTTTATATGTATGTGGTGTTTCATTTAGGCATACGCTTGCGAACAAATTTAGAACAACACTTCTTCACGAAACCTTATAAAATACAGAGCGATTTATGAATAATTTTAAAGAGAAAATAAATGAATCACTACTAATACTATACGATTTTATTAGAAATCCATTTTACAAACCAATTGACCATCTTGATGATAAGAGATTGGTTTTTATAGCATCGGTAATATCTGGATTTACAGTAATTGTTAGAACATTAAACCAAACCAGTAATTTCTACGAACCATGGATGTACGTATTGTATATCGCAATTGGATTATTGTTTACACCCTTATTTGGATTATTAATCGTTCACTTCAAAGGAGCACTGCTTCATTTATACCTACGATATATTGCCTCACCCATTTTAAACACAGAATTCGATAATGTATTAAAAGCGAAACAAATTGCGACTTTTGCTACAATAGGATTAGTCGTTTCCGCTATACCTAATCTTTCAATTATCGGGTTTATTATTGGATTAGCAATTGAGATACTTGGATTTTATCGTTTGTTTAAAATTGACCTCTTAAAATCAGTTGTCGTTGGAATTTTATATCATGGATTATGGTGGGGATTGATCTATTTGATTGCAAGAGGAACTGCATGGATTTAAAGAATAGCAACTTAAAATAAATGGGCGCTGATGCTCAATTGAATGAAGCAATAAACACAAGGCAATTTAGATAATTTGCAAATTGCCCACAAAATTTCAGCAAGATCATTAACACTAGCACATAGCATAGAATTAACAACAATCATTATAATGAAAAGACTAGTACTACTATTTTTGGTTTTAATTGGCATGAATTCGAATGCTCAAGAGTTCAATGTTCCCGAATCTTTCAAACATCTGAAACAAGTACATATAGATCAGGACACATTGGTTTTTGCATTTCTTCCCAACAACTATATTTCTGACTTTAGCTTGCCAAAAGAATTTATAGAAGATAATTATATGGAGGAATTTATTGGAATCGTTAAAACGGATCGATCGAAAGAGAGCGAATACCTGTTAAGTTTTACAACGGCACCAAGTTTAGATCACACCTATAGTTTTTATAAAAAAGATGGTACATCGTATCACTTCAGCTTCAGTGTTGGTGGCAAACAAATCTATATTCCTGGAAATGGGAATGTTTATGTCTCGGGACACACCAACAATCTATTTAATGAGAAACTTAAGTATACGATTACAAACGACTCCTTAAAAGAAGTGAATCAAGCACTTAAATATGTTGGTTTAAAAACAAAACTGAACAGTTCCATAGTGCTCTATTCAGACAAGGAGAAAACCAAGAAAGTAGCTTTCCTACCTAAAAACTCGGAGGTAACGGTTCTACTAAATGAGCGTTACAATAAGGAGGAATATTTTCTGATAAAAACGTCATTTGGACTTGTTGGCTGGTGTAAATTGGATCATTATTACAAACAGACAATTCAAGGAATATTCTTTAAAGGAGATTAGAAATTGTAGTGCCTAACAAAAACAATAAACTTTTAAAACCTAGAGAAAAGAATATTCGGTTAAGAGAACTCATTGTGCAAACTATGTGTCTTGTACAACTCTAAACTATCTCTAAAAAAAATTAAACAAGCCAATGAAAAGTAGCAAGAGTATCAAATACCACCTTAGGATGCTAATATACCTGACATTATGTGTTGCATGTGTTCTTATTATGAGTTATTTCGGTTCTAAACAAAATATTTCCACAGGAGACTTTCGTCTTTTCTTGATATTTGTACCCCTGAACATTTTTATTATCATCCTTATTATCAGAAAAGTAATGAAAACACCTACAGTACTACTTTCCAATATTGGGATTTCAATTGATAATAATAAAAGACAGATTAAATGGACTGAAATAACAGATATCGATTTTCACAACAGGAATGTCGCCTTTCGTTTGGAAGCCATAAAAATTAAAATCAAAGGAAGCAGAAAACCTTTTCTCATCTATTATTCACACTATTCGAATTCTAATATCATAGCACAAGCTATCAGGTATCTTTATGAATCAACTAAAAATAATGAAAAACCAAACTTAGATGCATTTGTACCTATAAGTATAGATTCCATTCAAACCAGCATGTTAGGTCGTGAGATTTTTCAATATATATCACGAATACCTTTGGTATCATTTAGAAGCTATTTTCCACTGATTGGAGTCGTTCTAATATATTTAGGAGTAACTGAAGGCAATGCCCCTAAAGATCTTGTTGCAACTGGAGTACTGATTTCAATTTACATTTCGGCATTTTTAACTTTTTGTGTTGCATTCATGGGGATGACAAGAATAGGTATCTCTAATGAAGTTCTTCGAATTGAAAATTATTACTTCTCTTATGGAAAAATCTACCAACTAAAAGACATTAGTGAAGTATTTATAGAACATTCCGGAGGGAAGGCACCTTATGCTCTCCGAATAATATTACTAGATAACACCAGTAAAACATTTTTTGCAGCCAATTTACTTAAAAGAGACTGGATGGATTTATACAATAAATTAGATGATAAAAAGATTAAAGTGACCAATAACTTATATAAAACAAATAGAAACAAGGTATAGTAAAGGCTAATTTTATAGTCATTGATATTTAATCAGATAAGGCAATAAACCAGTAAATGCTAGTGGTTTTAGTAAGATGATAATTTTAAAGCACCAACAGAATTATAGCAAGACTTGATCAGTATTTTAATAACTAAACACATAAAAATGAATAAAAAAGTAGTAAGAATCATTGGAATTATTGCATCGATAATTGTGATTGTCATCTTTCTTGATGCTGTTTTAGGGGAATTTTTAAGCGGCTGGAATAACCCAAAGTAATTGTTCAAAAAATGAAAAGAAACAGAAT
>Ga0070725_10000958_pt1 | contig 17093 bp, 15 predicted proteins | sample tdDd002_FD_69781 | JGI IMG/M metagenome (GOLD analysis project Ga0070725, IMG submission 69781) | Marine sediment microbial communities from the Atlantic coast under amendment with organic carbon and nitrate - tdDd00.2 | ecosystem: Environmental > Aquatic > Marine > Coastal > Sediment | place... | reverse complement strand
CGGTCAAATGCCAAGTTCGCGGTGATGTAACGCGCGATCTCATCCATGTTGTTCTCATATCCCTCCACCAAAATGTCGCACGACGCGGCGTCACGCTTGCAGATCCGATTGCCACGAGAGTTAAGCTCGGATGAGGCGTCCTGTGAGAGTAGGCTTTATGATGCGCGATGTGTTGCGGTTTGTAAGTTGGGGTAAGGGTAGTAGAGGCGGTGTTGCTTGTGGAGTTTGTAAGCTTGTGGCTCTTTGCTTGTTAGGTCGTTAATATTTTTGTGATGACGTTCACTCTATCTCATCTTCGTTTTCACTTAGTACATTGTATCTTTCTGATTTAATACTCATTCTTAGCCATATCTTAGTGATTATTATGCGTGGTTTTATAGCCTTAGTAGAAATGTCAAAACTCGCTAGGAAATTAAATGAAAGTAAGAATCACGATTAGTGGCTTAGGTGCTGGAATTCCTAAAAGTCCATTTGGATTGAATTTAGTTTCAGGTTGCTATATTGAAACAAAACCAAATGATGGTAATGCGCCAAGCAGAATATATGGGGTAGTTGACACTATGTCTGTAGGTGGTGAGTCAAGTACCCTTGTATTCGGTCACGCCCAAACCTCATGGATGACAGTGGCTAAGGCGTCAGCACTTCAACTGTTAAAGTATGAGAATTTCATTGGTACGTTGGTGGATGTTGAAGTCAAAGGTACTTCATTTGGGTCTAGTAAAGGTGATGTAAGTTTGAAAATAATAGATGATATTGGCAACGCGGTTTCAGTAATCGATAAATTTAGTATCGCAATTGATGCTTATCAACTGTCCTCTACAAAGATTAGAGGAAAAGTTCGTGCACAAATAAAAAGTTCAGAAGTAGCTTAACTATGCTCAAAAATGAAACTGAAAAATTGCTACCTGCTAAGGTGTTGGTGAACAAGATAATATTGTTTATCCAACTATTTTTGTTAGGGGGACTCGCTTTTATCATGCTTTCACGCAGGCACTTCGAGGTGATTAGCGAACAGCTATTTGTGGGTAGCCCTTATTTGATGGGGTCGATTGTCTTGGATGTGTTGGTCAGGCCTGAGTCTATAGTGCTGCTCATAATATTATTATGCGCTGTTTTACATAATCATCGGCGTAGAGCGAGCGTTGGTGTGAAGTTGCTGATTCACATTAACGTGTTGTGTTTAAACTTAGCTTTATTATCACTATTGATTTATCGACTTTACCCAGTTTGAACTAACGGGTTGTTTGTATGGGTTTAGTAAAGAAATGCCTAAGCGTTATTCTTCTACTTCAATTATTCGTTATTGGTGGGTGCAATGAACACGAAAGAAACTACGCCTTAGAAGTAAGTGAACTGAACTTTACTTTATTACTTGAGGGGGAAGCGCTGGGTCATGATGGTTATCGTGAAGAGCTTGAGAAACTCATTAACCTTGCTGATTCGAACAATCCAATAGCGCAGGAAAGGTATGCTGATATATTACTTCGAACTGGCAATAAGAAAGAAGCGATTAGATATTTAGAGTCTGCGATATCACTAGATTACACATTAGCCAATGAAACGTTGGGGGCAGTTTACTTTGACAGCGGTAAGCGAGGGGACTTAGTAAAATCGATAGAGTATTTTCTTGTTGCAGCAGAAGGGGATATTGCATCTAGCCAGACTTTTTTAGCGCTGTGTTTCAAAGATAAAGATTGCAAGTTTCCAAATAATCGGTATTTGGCAAACTACTGGTTAAGTCGGGCGATATCAAATAAAGAACCTTCTGCTACGTTCTTTGCGGATGAGTTAGAAAGCATCGAATATACAAAAGACAAGACAGAGCAGGAAAGTCAGAAAGTTATCCGCGCCTTGAAGGGATGAAAGGAATGACAATACGCAGCGACAACCATTGTTGCTAGTTAAATTCGCTAGCAGCAATGGTCATCAAATACTATTTACACCTTCCACTCAATCAATTGCTTAAATAGCTCGGTCGACTTGATTTTGGATGGGGCGAATCGCATTCCTTGCGCTTGGTCTTGCCGCTCTACTAGGCCGAAGTAGTCACCAAAGTAGTGCCACATCAGCAGTTCATACGGTTTTGAGAACTTTTCTAAGATCACGACATTACCAAAATCTGGGATCGCAAATGGGAAGGCGGTTTCGTATTTGTCGTTATAGACATCGGTTGTTTGCCATTGGTCACCCCATGCTTACCTTGGGAATTTTTGTTTCTTTTGATTAGTTTTCCTTTATCTTCGCCAAATCGAAAAGCCATTCGAATCATGGCTCGGGTCATGTCTCATTGCATTTTTTATAAAACGATATTTATATATTCATCAGTAACACTCTGGGTCTGCTACGCTAAATAGTAACGAAATACGAAGTTTTGTTTTTAATCGAGCAGTAGTCACCTTTGAGGCAGCCGAATATGTTTATCAAAAATCTCACGATTGGTAAGAAAATCGCTGGCGCTTTTTTTATCATTGCGGTCATCAATTTGGGCTTTGGGCTTTTTCTTATCAATGAGTTAGGAACCATTAAGTCGCAATTATTGAACTATACCGACGATACTTTACCCGCCATGCAAAATGTCGACTCGGTACGCGACAAGATGTCGTATTGGCGAAGAACGCAGTTTGCCGTGCTGGCGCTCCAAGATGAGGGCGAAATTAAGCAAACAATTGTGAGAAACGAAGGGATTAGGCAAGAGATCAATGCGTCATTGGCCGCGTATGGCAAGTCGGTGTGGCCAGGTGAGGAAGAGCAAACTTTCAAGCGCTTAATGACCAGTTGGAATAGCTATTTAACGGTAATGGATAGATTTAATTCCGCCATGTTAGATATGGATAAAGACAAAGCGCACCCGATATTGGCGCAGTCGTTATCTCAGTTTGAAGGCATTGAGGCGGATGTGAATAAGCTGATGGGTATCTTGCAAGAGGCGATGGATGATAACCGAGATACCATCTTAGATTCGGTTAATGGCCTAAGTAGCTCGTCATTGGTGAGTAATATCGCGATTTTGGTGTTAATGGTGGCCATGACCATTTTGCTGACTCGTATCATCTGTGGTCCGCTTAATTTAGTGGTTGAGCAGGCCAATGAAATTGCCAACGGCAACCTGACGGCTAAAATCGATCGCACCTCGATTGGCGCGGATGAGCTCGGCGATTTGGCCGACGCTTCGCAGCGAATGCAAGACAATTTGCGCGGACTCATTGAGGAGATCATCGGCGCGGTGTCGCAGTTAACCAGCGCTGTGGGGTCGATGACCGATATTTCGCAATCTTCCGCCGAGGGCATGAAAGAGCAGCAACATCAAATTACCCAAGTAGCAACGGCCATGACCCAAATGAAAGCGGCAGTGGGGGATGTTGCCAACAACACCGAGCATTCTGCAGAGCAAGCGAATACCGCCAATGAGCAGGCGCAGTTAGGCGCCAGAGATAATGAGTCTATGGTGGGCGCGATTGAAGAAGTGGCCGCTGTAATTGGCTCGGCGGGTCAAACCGTGTCGGAACTCGAGCAACAATCTCGGCAAATTAATGTGGTGCTGGATGTAATTCGCGATATCGCCGATCAAACCAATTTGTTGGCGCTGAACGCGGCGATTGAAGCGGCAAGAGCCGGGGAAACTGGGCGAGGTTTTGCGGTTGTGGCAGATGAAGTAAGAACCTTAGCTGGGCGTACTCAACAGTCAACAGGTGAGATCACTACCATTATCGAGAAGCTGCAAAAAATGGCCAAAGAAGCGGTAGAGGCGACAGAGCGCTCGATCACCGATATTGCCAGTTGTGTTGAGCAAGGCAAAAGCTCTCAGCAATTAATGATCTCCATAGAAGAGGCGATTGGGCATATTGCCGATATGGGGACCCAAATTGCCAGTGCCTGTAGCGAGCAAGATTCGGTGGCCGATGAACTTAGCCGTAATATCGAGCACATTCATGTTTCCTCGCTCGACGTAGCGAAAGGCTCAGAGCAGACGGTTTCATCCTGTGCCGATTTGGCACAATTGTCATCACAATTACAGCAAGCGACAGGACGCTTCAAATTGTAATGTTAACGCGATGGGCTGGAGTACATCGAGGGGATTACAGAGCTTAAGGAGCCATTATGAAAATGAAAATGTCTTTGCTGTCGGCGTCGATATTGTCTGTGTTGGTAGTGCCACTTGCGGCGAACACAGCGCCGCTATTTTTAGATGAGCCAAGCGTTAGTTTCCAAGAGGTTCAGCAAGCGAATGCCTGGTTAGAGGTGAACCTATTGCAGTTTGAAAGCAATATTCGCCAGTTTAAGCAAGGGGTCGGCAAAGCTAGCAAAGTATGCGCCGTGATGAAGGCCGATGCGTACGGCAACGGGATTGCGGGGCTAATGTCGGTTGTGATGGCTGAAGGTATTCCTTGCGTTGCGATAGCCAGCAATGCAGAAGCCCGTTTGGTGCGAGACAGTGGTTTTAATGGCCAATTGATCCGAGTCCGCTCGGCGAGCGCGCAAGAGATTAAACAAAGCGTCAACCTTGATATTGAAGAGCTCGTTGGCAGCCTAGCTCAGGTGAAGCATATTACAGACATTGCCTCTGATGCGGGCAGAAAGATCAAAGTGCATCTGGCGTTAAACGATGGCGGAATGGGCCGAAATGGCATTGATATGAGCACGGGAAAAGGCAGAGTGGAAGCAGTGGCGATTGCCGAGGCGCGTGGTATTGAGGTGGTGGGCATCATGACCCACTTTCCTAACTACAACGCCGACGAGATAAGAGCTAAGCTCGTTTCATTTAACGATAATAGTGCGTGGTTGATCGATAACACGAAGTTAGAGCGCGATAAACTGCTGCTGCACGTTGCGAACTCATACACGGCACTCAATGTACCAGAAGCTCAGCTTGATATGGTTCGCCCTGGTGGAGTGCTGTATGGCGATCTACCCACTAATCCAGAGTACCCGTCGATTGTGTCGTTCAAAACCCGAGTGGCCTCGTTGCACTATTTGCCCAAAGGCGCAACCGTGGGTTACGACAGCACATTTACCACCACGCGAGACAGTATTTTGGCGAACTTGCCGGTGGGTTATTCCGATGGTTACCCGAGAAAGGTGGGCAATAGGAGTGAGGTGATCATCAATGGTCAACGCGCCAAAGTCGTCGGTGTGGCTTCAATGAACACCTGCATGGTCGATGTAACCGAGGTGAAAGGCGTGTTACCTGGCCAAGAAGTGGTGCTGTTTGGCGCCCAGAACAAACAGCGCATTAGCGTAGCGGAGCTCGAAGAGAGCGCCGAACTGATTTTCCCAGAGCTCTACACCGTATGGGGTGTTGCCAATCCGCGTATTTATATTGAGTAGGGCGGATGTTCAGTTACCTAGCGAAATAAACAGGCATGTTGGTGCCTGTTTTTTTTTCGGCGGTAAACGTCTCATTCACACAAAAACTGCTTCCGATAATTTTTCGGTGGAAAGCCGGTTAGCTGCTTAAAGGCGCGAGAAAAATGGCTAATGTTGGCGTAGCCAAGTTGGGTGGCGATGGCGGTTAGTGAGTAGTTGGGGTTTTCCATTAGTCGGCACGCGGTGGTGAGCATGATGTTTTCACGGATTGCTTTGTAGTTGGTGTTCTCTTCGGCTAAGCGGCGTTGAAAGGTTCTTGGGCTGAGCTCGAGCAGTTCGGCGGCCTGCTCTAGAGTGAGCATTTGACACGACAGGTAAGGGTATAGCGCAGCGCAGACGGTATCAACAAAGTTACGTGGTGCCGGCGAAGGTGACGCTGTAGCGCGGCGGCGTTTGGGCAGTGCCAATGGCATAGTCAGTAAGGCGTTATCCAGCTGAATGGCAGCCATGCTGCGGCTGGTATAAAAATGCGTGCTGTTATTGCCGATAATGGCGGCCAATTGCTCGGCGCTTGCAGACTGCACCGCAATAGTTTTGGGCAGCCACTGGGTTTGACAAAGCAGGTTAACCAGTTCAACGATAAATAGCACCGCAAATATTTCTGCCCACATGAAGCCTTGGGTATGTTTGTTTTTCTTTACTCGACAAAACCACGCCGCATCGCGAAATTGTCTTATTGCGTAATCGCTGTGCGGCGCATCGGCGGTGATGATTTTTAGCACTTGCGTTATCGCGTCACCAAGATCGCGTGGCTCATCAAGCTGAGGGAGTAGTTTGGGTAAAAAGCGCTCCTTAATGGTGGCGCGAAGGAGCTTGCCGTATATTTCTGGCTGAGCTTTTTGCGCAATCAGCTCGAGTAAATGGTTGACGGGTTTTTCTGGCAAATAATCAAACTGGCCCGCAAGGACGTTTTCCGGCAACCCCGCTTTTTCGATAAGCGGATAGATGTCGCTATTTACGTTCTTGATCATCTGCAACAGCGTGGCGGCATGGGCGGTTTTCACCAGTGGAATAAGTGACATAGTGTTATCGGTTTAAGTGGCTAACCCATAGAGTGTAACCAAAACTCACCGCTAACGCATAGTGAGTAATATTATAAAATGGCGTGAAATGGTAAAAACGGAACTTGTTGCTGCGGTAGATTAGCCCCATTGAAAATGTAATGAGGTCAACATGGCAAAATCGGCTAAACCTAATGCTCGCGCTATCACGCTCACCGCTCTTTTATTGTGTGTGGGGCTGTTTGTTTTTTATCTCGTCGCCGATAGGCTGATCCCAAATACGGATATGGCGCGTGTTCAAGGCCATGTGATCCCATTGTCGGCTCAGGTTTCAGGCCAAGTGGTGGCGGTAAATGTTGCCCCGAATCAGCGGGTAATTCCGGGCCAGCCACTGTTTGAAATTGACCCTAAAGACTATCTAATCGCCCTCGAAGAAGCGCAGCAGGGGCTTGTGCTTGCAGGAAAACATATTGGGGTTCAAACGGCAAATGTTGCTGCGGCGCAGGCCAAACTGTCGGATGCGCTCATTCATCAAGAAGATGTCCTTCGTCAAGCAAAGCGCATATTTGCAATAGCGAAGAAAGGGGTGGTGACGCAGGCGGAAGTCGACAAACAAAAGGCGGATGTGGCCCACGCAAAAGCGCAATTGGCGAGTGCTCGCGCGGGGCTGGCGCAGGCTCAAAAGCAGTTGGGTGAAACTGGCGAGCGCAACACAGAGATGCAAGCTGCGTTATTGGCGCTACAAAAAGCCCAGCTCAACTTAGAAAGAACGGTGATCCGTGCGCCAGATTATGGCGTGGTATCAAATTTGCGCTTAAGCGAAGGAGTTTACGCCGCAGCGGGTCAAGCGCTGTTGACGTTTGTCTCGTCACAAGATGTGTGGATTGAGGCCTATTACCGCGAAAACAACCTCGGCAATATAAATGATGGTTCCAGCGTAGAAGTCACGTTAGATAACGCCCCTGGTGAAGTGTTTACTGGTCGAGTGGCCAGCATTGAACACGGGGTAAGTTGGGGCCAACAAGCGCAGTCGGGTCAACTTGCGGCGGTTGGCGCGCAAACCGGTTGGTTGCGCCAAAGCCAGCGCTTTCCGGTGATCATCCGTTTTGATGATCAAGCGGTGCACGGCTTACTTCGGGTGGGCGGTCAGGCCGATGTTATCGTCTATACCGACAAAAGCGCTTTGATGAATGAGATCGGCAAAGTGTGGATCCGCCTTGTGAGTTGGTTATCTTATGTACGTTGATCATCGGGGTTATCGCAGCATCATTCGTTATGTCTGCGCGATTGTGGTCTCGGTCGCCTTTGCTTATGGGATCAACTGGCCGTTAGCTTATGTAACACCGGTGTTTGTGGCTAAATTTTTTGCAGATCAGAAAGTGCCTAGTCGTCAAACGTTATACGAGTTGGTCAGTGCGATGCTTGTGACGACCGGGATAGCCCTATTGGTGAGTATGGGGCTAGGCGAGTATCCACTTTTACTGCTGGTGTTTGTAGGTTTGGTGATGTTTTGGGCTTACTACTTGTTCCAAGACCCAGACCAAGACTTCTTTGCCATGATGTTGATAATGGCCATTTTGTTGGTTCCGTATATGGCGATATCTCAACCATCCTTGGCGCTTTATTTTGGTCAAGGCCTAATGGCTTCTGGTGTGTTGGCTGTGGTGGTGTTTTTTTCTGTTCACTACTTGGTTCCGTATCAACCACTTGTTGATGGTACAGAACCAACGCCTGTCGAGCTTGCAGACGATAACGTCCGAGTATCTCATGCGCTTAGGGCGCTAATGATTAGCTTTCCCGTTATTGCCATTACCTACTGCTTGCAGATGCGCGGCGCGCTGTTAACCATGGCGTTTATCAGTATGCTCTCTTTGGATCTGTCTGGGCCCAAAAGCATTAAATTAGGAAGCTTCTTACTGCTTGCCAACGTGAGCGGTGGCTTGATTGCGGTGATGCTCTATGAGTTATTGGCTTGGGTTCCGCACTTTCCATTTATGCTGGCATTGATGGCACTAGTAAGCGCTGTGTTTGGAGTTCGAGTATTTAGCGCTGGCGCAACATCGCCGCTATATGCCAGCGCCTTTAGCGCGGTGTTGGTGCTGCTAGGCGCGGCGCTCACGCTATCGGGCCGCGCCATCGATAGCAGCTTTTACTCTCGCATCGGCCAAATATCAGCAGCTTGTTTCTACCTGATCATCGTGGCGTGTTTTTTGGAATTTCGCCAAGCCGCTACTAGGACAGGCAAGGTTACACTCAGGAAAAATTGAAATAAAAACAGCAGCTAAGTCATAGCGGGCTTGCGAGAGTTACGGGGACAGGCAAGGTAGTATGGCGATAATACGGCACGACAGAGCGATACGCTTGATGACCAAACACTGACAGCGTTGATAGCCAAGTTGGCTTACAATGCCTTTAAGGACAGGCAAGGTAACAAGCATAGGTTTGGTTTACGATGAATGATAACGAAATAGAGCACCATCTTAACGATCCTACGCAGCTCGAGCGATTATATCGACAGTCGCCACAGGCGTTTGAGCGGCAATTTAATCACTGCTTTGAAAAAGATCCGTCAAATCAAATTCTACAGGTTTGGTACGCCCGGCTGAATTATCGCGCGAGTGCGGCGGTAAAACGCTCTATCGTACCGATGTTATGGCTGTGTGCGCTAGCGAGTATCATTATGAAATTGCCAGTGATGTTCGATATTGATGAGAGTTGGTTCTTTGAGCGTTTTTTGTCGTTAGCTGTTGCGTTGCCGCTTGCGTTCTATTTTTGCGGCTCTTCGCTCAAACAAACACCGAGCAAAGTTGTGTTGGCGATGTTAGCGCTGTTTACCCTCTACTTTGCGCTGATCCCAGATAACAGCAATTCGGATTCGCTGATCATGGCGCATATCCACGGGCCGTTGGTATTACTTTCGGTGATTGGTTTGAGTTTTGTGGCGCCAAAATGGCGAGACGCCGAGCAACGGCTCAATTATGTGCGATATTTGGGTGAAATGCTGATCTATTCGGTGCTTATTTTGCTGGGTGGCATGGTATTAACTGGCATGACGTTAGGCCTGTTCAATGTGCTTGGCTGGGATATTGATACTTGGTACATGGACTATGTGGTGGTGTCGGGCTTGGTATCGGCGCCTATTGTTGCTACGTACGTTTACGATCAGATCTTAAATGGCCAGACGAAGTTCGCAACGGTATTATCAAATGTGTTTTCTCCGCTGTTTTTGGTCACCGTCTCGGTCTATCTTCTCGCTTCGTTTGGTGAGGGGAGTAACCCCTATTTAGACCGGGACTTCTTAATTTTCTTTAATGGATTGATGTTGGTGGTTTGGGCTATTACGGTATTTTCTATTTCAGGAAAAAACGGCTCAAAGTCGGTTAGTAAAATGGATTACGTCAACATCGCCTTGATTGCGGTGACGCTGATAATCAATACCATTGCTTTGTCGGCGATTGTTTATCGTTGGTGGGAATTTGGCATGAGCTTTAATCGCGTGGTGGTTACTGGCGCTAATGTGTTGATTTTCGTTCACTTGTGTTTGATTCTAAAAGCCTATCTTGGCTATTTGCGCGGAACGAAAAGTTCGGCGTCTCTATCTAACGTTATTGCGCAATACCTGCCAGTTTATAGCGCTTGGTCGGCGGTGGTGGTGTTTGTTTTACCTGTGTTGTTTAGGTTTGGGTAAGCCGAGTCAATAGCTCGGCGGTGATGGCCTGCATCGCTGTTGGATGCAGGCATTGAGGAACAATTGAACCCATTGGGGTCAGGCTAATCTACTTAGCTATGTTTGGCTCAACCATGCGGTGAATTCGTTTATGCCCGCTAGTATTTCGATTCGGTGGCTAGGCTCTTGTTCCGCGGCAGTCGTCAGCCATTGATAGGCTTCTTGTTTATAGCCGTTACCATCTAATATGATCAACAGGTGCGGCTCTTCTGCGTTGAGCAGTGATTGAAAGAAGAAAGGGAATTTCTGATCGACCGAGCCGCTTTGCTGCTGGCGATGGGCTTCGATTCTGGCAAGGCCAAGGCGTTTGTGATGGATAAGAAAAGCGGCCCGACGCGAGGCGTTGAACATATCGGTGTATGGGGCATCTTTTAAAAAGGTGCCTTTGGCAGGCTGGGCTTGTTCGGTTGGTTGGTAGCCAAGGCCAATTAATGTTTCTTCAATTTTGATCCGCAAGCGGATGTTTGACTCTACCTTGGCGTCAATCGCGTAGGTTGTCTCTTCACTTTCTTCAAAAAGCAGTTGTTGTTCTCCAAACATCAGATAAGCTCCTTTTATCTCTCGGATTAGTTATCTTAATCTGATTTGCGTCTGCATTATGCGAGCGAAAGCATATTAATGCAGATAAGCAGGCTAATAATCAATTATAGCAGGGATAGCCAAGTGCGAGTTCTGTCGGCAAAAGGCGGCGGTTGTTGGGCTGCGCGGGGATCGGGTTCCCCTTAGCTTGGCGGCTAAGGGGAGGGGCTATTATGAGAAATCGAATTTTAATCCAGCTCGATAAGTGTATTCTGCCGCAGCGCGCTGCGAGTAATCGATCGCAAAGATCAGGTTGGTTCTATCAAAAACGGGAATAAAACCAAGGCCTAGATTGAAAGAGTTTTCAAAGCTGATGGTTTGTTTCGCGTTATCTAGGTGTTCATACTGCGCAGAAATGTCGGCAAGCCACCTTGGGGCAATAAGCGCGGAGACGCGGGCTTTACAGTAAGGGCCGCTTTCCGATTTATTGTAATTATTGGTATCGTGATCGGTGGTGGCATGATAGTTCGTCACCCCACAGGTAATCGGCGTTGCTATGATCCCATTGTTAAACGGAACATAACCGCCGCCTACGCTCCACTTGTCGACTCCAGCACTAAATTTGGTCGCAAAATCGGCATAGCCTTCTACTACAAATGAGTCGTAGATACTAATATTCATGTTTAAGAAGAGCCCGCCCATGATCTCTTGTTCATCGTTGTTGTAGGCGTTGGTGAAGTATGGTTCAAAGGCATTCGGGGTGAAGCGGTAACCCACATAACCTAGGCTAACAAAGGTTGGGTTAGTGCTTAATTCGGCAAAATTATATGGGCTATAGAGAAGGCTGCCCATCGCGATTGCGAGGCCAAGTTTTGGAGGTAATTTCATCATCATGCTGCATCGTTGAATTTTGTTAAATTGTACGTAGCTATAATTGGTCGTTACCATACTCTATTTTCTAAAATGTGATTTGGAATCGTCTTTTGGACAAATCCATACATAATGATACAAATCAATACATTCGAGGCGGCTTGGTCGCGGTCAGCGCTGTTTAATATCGTCGATCAGCTTAACTAAACGAAGGGTTAGTGGATGAGTTTCGCTACAGCCAATGAAGCGAAGCTCGGCGCGTAAGTCCATTAGTAGCTCCTCAAGCTCGGTGAGTTTAGATTCTAAGTTGCGCGCTTTAGGCTCGGCTGAAGTATTGGTGCTTGGTTGACTGCTCATAATTTGTCTACGGTAATGGTGTATTTGGCATACGGATGGGCTGAGATCCAAATGGTGATCCAAGTGCTTGGCTGCTCGAGATCTTGGTATAAGACGGTGATGGTTTCACTGTTGGGCGCATCACTGTTTGACTTATGCTGATAGCCATCCCCAGAGAGCGAATACATGGCTTCGCCTTCCAATGAGGTTACCGTCATTTGATAGACATCATCTTCAAACCCTAGAATGTGATACCCGGTTTGGTGTTCACCACCGATGATGTTTTGTTTTTGGTAACGGCCGTTTTCATCAAAATGGAGATAGAAGTGATCCCGACTGAGCGTTTCTGTGTGACGCAGCAAAAGGGTCGCATCGTTAATCTCTTCACCGACCGCATAAAAGCTAAGGCTAATGGGAAGGAGCGCGAGTATTCGGTTCATCATTACGCTCCTGTCCACCAAACAAAGAGCACGTATTCTTGGCTGGTTTCATAAAACATTTCCACATCATTCCAATCTGAGCGCAATGAAAGCCCTTGGATAAATTGGCCGTCGACAGGAAATAGATACTCTTCATCGACTTCTAATCGCTGGCCATTTTCATACAGGCCGCTGCGATAATCGCGAGATTCGAGTTGTTTATCTGGGGCTAGTATTCGCTCTAGTGCTTGGTCGGTGTACCACGCGGTGTCGGCGAGCTGGTCGGTTTCGTCTAATGGCTTGTAATCGAATTCGCGTAGGTAGGGGTAGAGGGTGTTATCGAGATGCGCTTTGATATTGTCTTGAGTGATTCGCTGTAAACACCACTCCTCACCATGTTGAAGTTGGTGGCTATGTAAAGTAATAAACGCTTCGAGTTCGTTGGCGTAGTCAGACTTATCAACAATGAAGAATGTCGGGTGTTCGATGCCTTCGGCGCAACTGCGATACTCGATAGTTTGAACCGATTTATTGGCTGCGTTGAGCACATATTTCGCAACATTGTGATACTCACGCTCGCAATAACTCAGCGAAGGTTCATTGCTGTCTAGCCAATGAAGCATCTCGTTCACTTGCTTGAGTTTACGAGTGTATGGATTACGCAACTGAAGCTCAAGTGACGCCCCTTTTAACACCGTACGCGATCGCATCAGCAGCTGCTGAATTTTATCTTCCATGTGATCCCTTCTCTATCCCTTGGGTTAAGCATAGCCGAGTTGCCTCAAACCAGTTTGATAGACGTCAAATTGACGCGGTTTAACCGGGACAGGCAACGTATCTAAACTGGACAGGCAAGGCAAAAACGAGGAATAAAAGGGGGGGAACTTAACTGGGACAGGCAAGGTATCAGCTGGCCCTGAAAAACTTGGACAGGCAAGGAAGAGGTTATTGGAAAAGCCATTTAAGTCAGGTGCTTATTGCACCTAACTCGATTTAGAGTTGGCTTATTTAGCAGGGAAAACCGAATTGATTTCTTCAGCTAGACGGTAGCCAGCTTGGCTAAGGCGTTGCCTTACAATATCGGCACCTTTGCGGTAGTACGCAGGGGTAGGTGTGGTATCGATAGTGACGCTGTAACCAAAATCGGCTAGTTCAAAGCTTTCTTGCAGCCATAGGTTGATGTCGGCGGTGTTGCCTAGCTCAAAAGTGCTGTGAGGATATTGGTTTTGCAGCGCGATAGTGAAGTCATGGATGTTGTGTGGCTCATCCAGCAAGCCCATACCGCTGTCCCAAAGGTGGTGCAGATCTTTTTGCACAATGTTTAACGTGTGGCGGTTACCACCAAGATCAGAAATGCATTCGGTTTTGCTGATGCTTTGCGCCACTGTGTGCATTGGCTGGTGGGTATCGCCAGCGATGTGGCTCATGAACATTAAACTCGCCGCTTGCGGATCTGCCTTGAAGCTTTGGTAGAGTTCATTGCCAACCAATTTGATGTTTGGTACATGTACAAAGTCACATTGGCTTGTCACCGGGTAGGTGAGGTTAATGTAGTGCCAAGCACCTGTCGCTTTTTCGTCCCATTGAGTAAGAGCGGCTGGAATGGTTTCGTCCATTTGCTGCCAAACTTGCTCAGCTGGGATTTTTCTCATCCAGTCTGGCGCTGCGGCGAGTTTGGCGAACTTACTTGCACCTTGGTAAGCGTTCATTTTTTGTTGAATCGCTTCAGGCATTGAGTTGAAAGCTTTGTCTGCTAACAGATCGACCTGTTCGCGTGCGCTTTCATTTAAGTTTTGGTAGGCAATTTCTGCCACTGTAATATGCCCTTGAGAGTTCCATGCGTAGGAAATAGAAGGGGTAAGAGCAAGCGTCGCGATCGCAGATGCGATTAAAGGGAACTTTTTCATTTTCTATATTTACCGTTTTACATTTTGTTACATCTTGCGCAATTAGGCGCCAAAATATTTTTATGGTCAACTGAATTCGCGTCTTTGTCGCTAAGTCGAGCAAATAGTCAGCAGTTTGATGCTTGAATAGACGAGCGGTAATAAGGCGAAGTGGTGGAGCACCGAATGTCATGGTGACACGCGGTGCTTTGTTTAATGCGTTATGCAAACAGCGCTTTGGTTTGCAGGCTGCGGTTTTCAGTTTGCAGATAGCCGATATAGAAGTCGGTTTTGGGTATTGGTTTACTGTATAGGTAGCCCTGCATGTAACGATAACCTTGTTGGAACAAATTGTGGCGCTGCGCGCTGGTTTCTATCCCTTCTGCTATCACTTTTATGTTGAGTGCGTGGCACATTGAAAGTGTTGCTTGAATGATGGTGTTATTGTGCAGATGGTGGTTCTGAACAAAGCTTTTGTCGAGTTTTACGATATTGAGCGGCAGCTCTTGTAATACGGACAGTGATGAATATCCAGTGCCAAAGTCGTCTAAGTAGAGCTTTACCCCTAAATCAACAATTTCTCCTAGCCAGTTTTTAACTTTGTTGTACTGTTGCATCATACAAGACTCGGTGAGCTCAATCGCTAAGTGGTGTGCTGGGACTTGATATTGCTTTAACAGGCTAGCCAAATCGCGACAGAATTTTGAGTTAAGCTGCATCTGAGAAACGTTAACACTCATTACAAATTCTGGGCTTAGGTGCTCTTTCCACTGACTTAGCTGCGCTATCGCGGTGTGTAAAACCCATTGGCCGAGTTCGATGATTTGGCCGCTTTCTTCTGCAACAGGAATAAACTCATCGGGCCCAACCACACCAAGTTCACTATCACGCCATCGTAATAGAGCCTCTGCGCCATACATGGTGTTGGAGGTCACATCCCAAATCGGTTGGTAGTTAAGAGTGAATTGGTCGTTGCTCATTGCATTAGATATGCGCTGCCTAATTTGGACTTTTCGGCGCAGTTTCTTAGCTAAGCAGCACGAGAATAGCTCATAACGATTGCGGCCTTGTTCTTTTGCATAGTGCATTGCCGTGCTGGACTGTTTTAACAAGGTTTCAATTTCAATGTCATCTTGTTGCGGATAGCTGGTTGCGCCGAGGCTGACGGTCAGCATAAGTTCGCCGATATGTTCCACTCTGTGACAAGGCCGCATTAAGGTTTGGATATGGACCAATAACTGTTTTAGCGACGGGTAGTCTGTTTTATGCGCGATAATGACGAACTCGTCGCCACCAAATCGGGCGATATGACTGGAGATTTTTAAGCCATTTTTAAGTCGATTCGCCACGGACTTTAGTAACTGGTCTCCAACTAAATGGCCGTAGGTGTCGTTGATGGATTTAAAGTTATCAAGATCAAAAAAGATAAGGTGGAAAGGTGCTTGATGCTCCATCTGTTGAGTGAGTAACTCAATCATTCCGCGGCGGTTAAGAAGCCCAGTTAAATAGTCGTGACTGGCTTGAAATTTAGCGTGTGACAGTTGTTCGTTGTTTTCTGTAATATCAACAAGGTTGACCAGTAGCTGTTTTTTGTCTGATAACCAGTTGGCGGTAATATTAAAGTAGCGAGAATTACCGTCGACCATGGTGCTGCGCTGTAACTGTACTTCGTGTTTCGGAGCTTGAGTTAATAACTGTTGGGCTAGGCAATCGTCTTCTACTAACGATTTTAATGAGTCGACTACGCCAGGGCACAGTTCACAGAACGCCGGGCTACTGCTTAGGTGTTTGCCGTTTTGATCAAATAGCAGTGAAAGGTTGCCACTACCGGCGAAGGCGATCTCGCGTTTAAGTTCATTTTCTTCAGCGAGTACTGAAACCAACATACCTAATCGGTTATCGTCTAGGGTGATACCTGAAAACTGACACAGCGCTCGCTTGGTTACCTGCTTTGGTGAGAAGCGCCACCAACTTCGTACGCACTCTTGTTGCTCAATTTGCTTGCGACATTTTGCTAATGACGCATCGACGGCCATGGACATCGATGCTTTTAAGTTGCGCTGTTTTAGCTCTTGAAGCGATGTCGCCTCCCAAAATTGTAAAGCGGTAGTGTTTGCCCAGTTAATTGATTTATTGTCGAAATCATAGATCCAGATGGGGCTATGTAGATGTTCGTATGCCGCGAATTTGTCCATTATATAATTTTGCCAAATGAGTTGTCGTAATTAGATAAGTCATCGTTTTATGATTTTATTCTTATATAATCAATGTCTTATGTATGACGTCTTTATTAAGATATGAAGAAAAACCATAGCAAAGTTATCTAGAGTTAGCTACTGTTGTGCAACTGTTCGGGGGAGTAATTGAATGCAGATCATAAACTTCCTTCATTAACGCATAGTGTGACGAGGTTAACACTATGCTATGGCGGTTAATTAGCCACGATCTGGTCTTAAAATTTCGGTTTTTCGCACCGCCATGGTGTTACTTGGTTCACTTCTTAGCATCAAAGTGGGTTCGAGCAAAATGTGTTCAAGCGGATCGGGTTCATCTGAATCTACACTGTGCTTTAGTTTTTTAAGCATCAGTTCAAAACCGAATAATGCAATTTGCTTAATAGGTTGCTTAACACTCGAAAAGCCGAGCGACTGGGCGATAAATGTGTCATCAAAGCCAATGATCTCAACGTCTGGGCAAGTATGAATAGCTTGCTGCTTGATGCCATTGCATAGCTGACTGGCACAGATATCATCAGAGCAGAACACCGCGCTTAACGGTGATTGGGCGTGGGTGATCTGTTGATCGATATATTGCTGAAGGCTTTCTTCGGTATAGGGGCTAAGCACTCTTTCGCGGCGCAATTCTACGCCGTGCTTTTCAAGGCTGTCTTTAAAGCCAATAAAGCGATCAGATTGGCGATTGTCGGTGCCAATATAGCCAATTCGCCGATGGCCCTTTTGGAAAAGGTGTT
>Ga0070725_10000957_pt1 | contig 17107 bp, 15 predicted proteins | sample tdDd002_FD_69781 | JGI IMG/M metagenome (GOLD analysis project Ga0070725, IMG submission 69781) | Marine sediment microbial communities from the Atlantic coast under amendment with organic carbon and nitrate - tdDd00.2 | ecosystem: Environmental > Aquatic > Marine > Coastal > Sediment | place... | reverse complement strand
CTTTTTCTTCGATGAGTATATAACAGTATCCTTGACCTCAGCATTAAAATACCCCTTGTTATTAAGGAAAATTCTCAGTTGCTCATTAGATTTCTGTTTTAGAAGATCGTCATACAAGGCAGGTTCTTCTCCTATGCGCCGCAGCCATTTATTAAATCCTTTTGACTCATCTTTACCTGACATATTATATAAGCCAAGGTGAAATCGCCAAAATCCGAGTATTTTAATATTTTCCTTCTGACGAATATAATAATTCAACTCTTCTTTTGAGATATCTTTCGCCTCATTTTCAATATCAACTTTATTAAGTAAGTAAGCATCATCAGGAACGTATTTTGTTGAACGACAACCAAACGATACGATTAAAACTACACAACTTACTAATATGACGTACTTATTCAACATTTAACGAAATCCCCTTTGCGAAAAAACTATTGGTGGTAAAATTGGCATAAAGATATTTAATTCGCCTGATAAGATATAACTTTGTAAGCAATAATAAATACGTTTCAATAATTTTGACTTAAAGCAATAAATATGCTAAGTAAAAACAAGCAAAAGTTTATTTTATCGCTCAATAGAAAAAAGATACGCGATCAACATGAGGTGTTTATTGCCGAAGGAGATAAAATGATTGAAGACTTATTAATCTCCAATTCTTATACTGAATTTATTGTATGCACAGATGAATGGCTAAGTGAAAATCACCAATTACTCTCAGTCGATACTGAAACCATTATCTGCTCTCCCGAAGAAATCAAAAAAGTATCCGGACTAAAAAGTCCACCAAGAGTAATTGGAGTATTCAAACAAAAAAAGAAGGCGCTTAGAATAGAATCGCTAAAAAACCAACTCTGCCTTTTTTTAGATGATATTCAAGATCCGGGTAACTTAGGAACAATTATTCGCTTAGCGGACTGGTTTGGGATTAATAATATTATTTGCACCTCTGGTTGTGCCGATGTATATAACTCTAAAACCATACAATCTACCATGGGCGCTATTTGTCGAGTAAATGTAAGTTATGAGAATACAGAACAATTCCTAAATGAATACTCAATTTTACAGCTACCAATATACGGCACCTTTTTAGATGGCTCCAACGTTTATGAACAACGCATTTCTGAAAATGGCTTAATAATTATGGGGAATGAAGGAAAAGGAATAAGTACTGAGGTAGAAAAATACGTTACACACAAATTACTCATCCCATCTTATCCAACGGGAATACCAAGTTCTGAATCGTTAAATGTTTCAGTTGCAACAGCAATTATCTGCGCCGAATTCAGAAGACCTAAAGCATAACTACTTTTGCTCTTCCATAGTTTTTCCTGTAATAAACTCAAACGCTTTCTCACCACAACGCTCTCCATCTATGGCTGAGGAAGCAATACCACCGGCATATCCTGCACCTTCTCCACATGGATACAAACCTTCGATTTGAACATGTTGGAAAGTTGTTCGGTCTCTTGGAATTCTTACCGGTGACGAAGTACGACTTTCAACTCCAACTACAAGTGCTTCATTGGTAACAAAACCACGAGCTCGCTTATCAAAATATTCGAAACCCTTTCTCAATCTTTGTCCAATATTTTCGGGCATCCAAAAATGCAAAGGCGAAGCTACTAATCCAGGTACGTACGAACAATCTGGCAATTCAAATGAGAGCTTACCGTCAACAAAATCAGCTAAGGATTGCGCTGGTGCTACTACACCTCGCCCACCATTAACAAATGCCAGGCGCTCCAATTCCTTTTGATATTCAAGACCTCCAAGAACGCCTTTATTCTGAAATTCGCCGATATCTTCAGGACGAATCTCAACAACCATCCCAGAATTAGCCCAAGGAGAATTACGTTTAGATGGCGACATACCATTAACCACCATTTCATCTGCATGCGTCATTGCAGGTACAATAAAGCCACCAGGACACATACAAAATGAATAAACACCACGTTCTTCAATTTGACAAGACAAACTATAAGTAGCAGCTGGCAAATACTCTCCTCTACCCTTTAGAGAATGATACTGTATTTGATCAATTAGCTCCTGTGGATGCTCAACTCTAACGCCCATTGCCCAAGTTTTGGCTTCCAAGGCAACCTTATTAGCATCCAGCATATAATAAATATCTCTAGCTGAGTGCCCAGTAGCTAAAATAACCGATTGCCCCAAGATCTTATCCTCGGATTCTGTTTCAACACCAACTACTTTCTGACCTTCAATAATCAAGTTTGTAACTTTTGTGTTGAAATGCACTTCTCCTCCTGAGTTCTCCACAGACAGGCGCATTCTTTTTATCACCTCAGGGAGTTTATCGGTACCTATATGTGGATGAGCATCAATAAATATTTCCTCACTAGCACCATGAAAATGAAAAACTTCTAATACTTTTTTAAAATCACCACGTTTAGTACTTCTTGTATACAGTTTACCATCTGAAAAAGTACCTGCACCTCCTTCACCAAAAGCGTAATTAGATTCTTCATTAATATTTTCGTTCCTATTTATTAGAGCTAAATCTTTCTTTCGCTCATTCACACCTTTTCCGCGCTCAAGAATAATTGGTTTAAGGCCTAACTCTATAAGACGTAAGGCTGCAAAATACCCCCCAGGCCCGGCTCCAACAATTATGACAGATGGTGCATTGGATACATCGGGATACTCAAAAACAGTTTTTGAAGATTTGGGTGGCAATACATTTGCCCATGCTTCAATATGTAACTGGACAACAATTATTTTCTTTCGCGCATCAATTGAACGTTTAACAACCCGTATGGCCGTAATATTTTCTGGCGCTACCTTCATTTTTTTAGCCACCAAAGGCTTAAAAAACTTTTCGTCAGAAGCTTCCTTAGGAGTAAGTCGTAGTACAATTTCGCGTTTCATCTTTCGTCAAATATCGTTATCTCGTCAAAATATTATTTTAACGACCAATTCGAACGCAAAAGTAATTGAATTTATTCAAAATAGAAGGTCAGGCAGAATATTCGCGAACGCAGTGCATCTAAAGCATTAGTATAGTCCATATCTCCGGGCTCACCAGTACCTTTAGAGTTCAACACATTAGACAATCCTATAGAAGCCTTTGCCTCAACAGATAATCGAAAGTAAGTCAGATAAAAGTCGAAACCGGCACCAAATTCAAGGTAGCCATCCAAAGATGTTAGAAGCAACTTATCCTGTTTGTTTTTAGCTAAATCATAGCGTGTATTAAATCCTCCTACCAAATAAGGTTTCGCATTATGCATTCGAAAAGCGTTGTATTTCAACAATAAAGGAAACTCAAGAAAAGTTGATTTAATCTTAAAAGGTTCTTCACGCTCGATAAATTTACCATCCTTATCATACTTGATGTAGCTCATATTACGTTGTCCAAAACTTATGCCGGGCAAAAAACGCAAATTTAAATCTTTGGTCAACTTATAACTTGTCACTATCCCAATATTCAAACCTGGTGTTAATGATACTACATCGGAATATAAGATTTCGCCAGCGTCATTTATCGCGCGCCCAGTGTTATATACTGTAAAATCCATGGTGTTTAGCCCGATAAGAAATCCAAAGTGCAATGGACGCTCATCGAATGAACGCAAATTGGCAATTTTACTATTCTTACCTTGTCCGACAACTTCACTTAGCTGCACTAACAAAAATATTATCAGGAGAAATTTTCTCAATGGATACGTGTTTTGTTATACAATTCTATAACTGAATTATTGAAATATTATTGCGCTACTTTTTCTGATAAATAAATGGTTGCAATACCCATTGTTTGTTTAAATCGTTTAAGGGGAGTCATTCCAGCCAAACGAAGCTCTTCATCAAATCGCTTACCATCGGGAAAATTGAGTACGGACTCTGGCAAATAAGTATATGCAGCACGGTCTTTCGAAATAACACCTCCCAACCAAGGTAATATATATCGGAAATAGAATAGGTACAATTGCTTAAATGGGAAATAGACAGGTTTAGAAAACTCCAATACAACCATTTTTCCACCTACTTTTAAAGTCCGTGCCATATCAGACAATCCCTTATTAAGATTTTCAAAGTTACGGACCCCAAATGCCACCATAACTGCATCAAAAGAATTGTTTTCAAAAGGCAGGTTCTCCGAATCTCCTTCAAGTACTGAAATCATATCGTTCAGTTTACGCTTGGCTATTTTTTCTTCAGCAACCTTAAGCATTTCGGTTGAAATATCAACACCAATTACCTTACAACCTAATCGTCGATTAGCTTCTAAAGCCAAATCACCAGTTCCCGTTGCAACATCCAGAATGAGTGGACTATTAAGGTCTTTTAAAAGATTAATAGCTCTTTTACGCCATATCTTATCAATTCCCATTGAAAGAAAATGATTTAAAAAATCATATTTAGGAGCAATATTATTAAACATTCCAGCTACCTGAGTTTTCTTAGAGCCACCAGAAGCTTTATATGGTTTAACTGTCATCTGCACTATTTTTGGTCAAAAATATAAAAAAGCAGGCATTTATCTGCTTCACGTAAAAAAAAGAGGATGCCATTTATCACAGCATCCTCTTTTCTATTCTTTATTGTTGTCTACAATTGTTTATCTAAGACAGCCATCATGTGTTCAAATTCCTTATCGCTAAACCCTTTAGATGCATACACTACTTTTCCTCCTTTATTAATGATGTAATTACGAGGAATACTTTGCGTTGCAAACTGACTAAAGATTTCGCGTTTAACATCGGGGTAAAATGGTAGATTAAGCTCTTTTTCTTCAGCAAACTTCACAAGCTCTTCTTTAGAGTGCTCTCTTCCAATAACTAATAATACAAAGTCATCATTACTTTTAAATTTCTCCCAAACTTGCTTTTCTAAAACAGGCAACTCCTTTCTACAAGGGGGGCACCAAGTTGCAAAGAAATTAATCAATACAACCTTTCCTTTTAAGTCAGCTGTTGTTAATTCTCCATCACTAGTCTCAACTTTAAAATCTGGTGCAACGTCTCCAACCTTAACCTTTTCTGTTTCCTCTTGACTAGCCCAGGCAACTATAACACTTGCAGATAATAATATCAAAGCAAAAGAAATTGCTCTTAATGTAAATTTCATAAATTTTATTTGTTTGAATTCATTACTTCCAACTATCCTTCAACCCAGATTTTTAATCTTTGTTCAAAGGCTTTTTTTAATTCGTTTATAAAACCAAAAGATTCATCATCAACTCTAACCTCTCCTTTAGTTACATGTCCTAAAATGGAAAATGGCACATTCGACTCCATCATAAAATCAACAAAATTATCCTGTTCGGCTGGAGAAACAGAAACTATTACACGACTTTGCGATTCTCCAAATAAGAAGGCTTCCTTTCGGATTTCTGCGTCTGATGTGATATCAAAACCAAACTCTAAAGGAATTCCAGACTCTAACAAACTAAAAAATAATCCTCCATTTGATATATCATGAACAGAGCGCACCAGATTTTTTTGAATTACACCTGAAACCACAGCATGAAGCTCTTTCTCTTCTTGAACGTTATAATATGGAGCAGCTGACTTCTTAATATTTAAAATACTACTAGCGTATTCTGATGAATTAACATCATCTCGTGATTGACCTATTAAAAAGATCATGTCGCCCTTATGACGGAAAGATAAAGTGCTGTGATGCTTTTTATTATCAACAACACCAACCATACCAATAACTGGTGTTGGCGTAATTGGTTTTAATAAGCCATTTTCTGAACGCTGATTATTAAAACTCACATTTCCTCCAACAACCGGAACGTTAAAATCTTTGCAAGCTTGTGCTATACCATTTATCGAATCAACAAATGATGCATAAACATCTTCGTCATATGGATTACCAAAGTTAAGACAATCCGATAAACCAATAGGCTTTCCTCCAGCGCAAACCACATTACGAACAGCCTCTGCAACAGCTATTTGAGATCCGATGAAAGCATCTGATTTCATATAGCGCGAGTTACAATCCATTGTTGCAGCTAAAGCTTTATCGGAGTTTTCAATATTAATAAATGCAGCATCTGATGGAAATTCACTATTAGATCCATCTTCACTATATTGATTGCTAAACTTATCTGTCAACCAGCTTTTTGATGTAACATTTAGATTCGAAAGCATAACCTTTATAATATCTGGATAATGATCTGGTTCGTCATAAATATCCAAATTAACACCAGGAGCTTCAACTCTATTTTCGGCTATTGATCGTTCATAAACCGGCGCTTCACCACCAAGCAAAACACTTGCAACCGGTACATCAGCAACCACTTCACTATTATGCTTGCAAATTACAGAATCAGTTTTTGTTACCTGACCAATTACCGCCATCGCAACTTCAAGCTTTTCAATAACGGATTTAACAGCATCAAGTTCATCCGGAGAAATACAGATGAGTAGTCTACCCCAGGTTTGTGATAATAACAAGTCTTTGGTTGTAAGACCTTCATTTCGTTGTGGGATATTTTCCGCATCGATACTGATACCAACCTTACCCCGAGCTGCCATTTCAAGTGCAGCACCAACTACTCCTTGGGTACCAATTGGCTGAACACCAATTAAGCGAACCTTATTATTTAATTGTTGAACTGTCTCAAGCAATTCTTTTTCAATAGAAACATCCATCATTTGCTCAATGGATACTGGAGCACTGTCAATATCAGCTAATATATCTGTTTCAAAAACACCAACATCAACGCCATCCTTACCAGTACGTGCTCCTATAATTAATATCAGATTACCTTTACCATTTGCCCTACCTGATAATAGTTGATCTTTAGGAACCACCCCTATCGCCATATTATTAACAATTGGAGTAGTATTATAGCCTTTTGAAAAAAACGTTTCGCCACCTATTATTGGCACTCCAAATCCATTCTCAAACTCACTAATTCCTTCTGCAACTTCTTCGAATAACCAACGTGCTGTATCTCTTTTACCATCACCAAAGCGCAGCGAACTTAAAAATGCCAAAGGCATAGCTCCCATCGAAAATATATCGCGCATTACTTCGCGTAAACCAGTTGAAGTGCCTAAACGCGGTTGAATTGCACATGGTCGATTGTGTGACTCTACTTTAAAAACACAAGCATTACCATCTCCTAAATCAACAGCACCTGCATTTTCCTCACCTGCTTTTATCAGCACATTGTCACCATCAAAAGGTAACTTAGATAGCCACTTTATCGAGTTTTTATAGCTGGCATGCTCCGACCACAATATGGCAAACAACTCCAGCTCCAAAGCATTTGGTGTGCGTTGTAACATCTCCTTAATACGATCAAACTCTTCTGAAGTTAAGTTAAGCTTTTCAGCTTCCTCAATTGTTGGTAAAGTTGTATCCATAATTAGTAATTTTTAAATGCTTTTTCTCAAAAACAATTTAATATACATTTGTACAGCATCAGGCAAACGCCATTATTTTATGTTGAAAGTAAAAAAAATAACCCAATTAGCAAACGAGAATAAATATTAAAACTTGACTATTGAGTAACGTCAAGTATTTTAATGTTAACGTTGATAATAACTTGAGGAAAGTATTTAAAGCAATTAAAAATGGAACAAATAGCAATGATTACCGGAGCTACATCCGGAATTGGAAAAGCCACAGCTATAAAACTGGCTAAATTAGGCTTCAACCTTATTATTACAGGAAGAAGAGAAGAACGTTTAGTAGAGTTGCAAGGTAAACTTGAAAAAGAAGGTGTTAAGACTAAAATTTTGTGCTTCGACATAAGAGATACCAAGTCAATTGAAGGAGCTGTATCAAAAATAGAAAACGAATGGAAAAATATTGATATATTGGTTAATAATGCGGGTTTAGCTGCTGGTGCAGATCCTATTCAGAATGGACTATGGAGCGACTGGGAACAAATGATTGACACCAATATCAAAGGTCTCCTATACCTCTCTAAGCAAATTATTCCTTTAATGATTGATCGAAAAAAAGGCCATATCATAAACATCTCATCTATTGCCGGAAAAGAAACGTATGCCAATGGCAATGTATACTGTGCAACTAAACATGCAGTTGAGGCCATTACTAAAGGCATGCGTATTGATTTACTTCCTCACAACATCAAAGTTTCATCTGTATCACCAGGCATGGTCGAGACAGAGTTTTCCGTAGTCCGTTTTCATGGCGATCAAAACAAAGCAGACAATGTTTATGCAGGCCTAACACCACTCTATGCCAATGACATTGCTGACACCATTGAATTTATAGTAACTCGTCCTGCTCATGTTAACATTAATGATATACTAATAATGCCAACTGCTCAAGCAAGTGCAGTATATAATCAAAGAGAAGAATAAAGTGAAGTATAGGGCAGAAAAAATTGAGGCGTTCATAAAAGCTACTTTTCTCACGGCTGGAGCTACAGAATCACATGCAAAGCTAGCGTCCAAAGCACTTATATCAGCTGATTTAAGAGGAGTTGATTCACATGGCGTGGCACGCCTATCTGGTTATATCAGGCTTTGGCAACAGCAACGTTTAAATATGACTCCTCAAATTCGAATAGCTCATGAAACGCCAAGCACAGCAGTTATTGACGGTGATTTAGGTGCAGGATTAATTGTAGCTCAAGAAGCCATGAATCTAGCTATTAATAAAGCAAAACGTGTTGGTACTGGATGGGTTGCTGTTAAAAACTCAAATCACTTTGGTATTGCCGGTTTCCATGCCATGTTAGCGTTAGAGCATGATATGATAGGCATTTGCATGACCAATGCCAGTGCTTTAGTGGCTCCTACCTTCTCAAAAGATCGCATGTTGGGCACCAATCCTATTGCGATTGCAATACCTGCCCAAACAGAGCCTCCATTTGTTATGGACATGGCTACCACGCCAGCGGCCAATGGAAAATTAGAAGTTTGCGAACGCGAAAACAAAGTGATTCCTGAAGGGTGGGCACAAGACAAGGATGGACAAACAAGCATTGATAACCTAACTCTTAAAAAGGGTGGTGCAATGCTCCCACTTGGCACAGATAGAATACACGGCTCACACAAAGGCTATTGTTTAGGCGCATGGGTCGATATTTTTTCTGCCATATTATCAGGTGCTAACTACGGCCCCTGGGTGCCCCCATTTGTATCTTTTCTAAGTCCTCCTCCAAATCCTGTTGGTGAAGGTATTGGTCATTTTATTGGAGCCATGCGTATTGATGCATTTCGTCCTGCTGATGATTTTAAACAACATATGGATAATTGGATTCGAGCTTTTAGAAAAGCTCGTAATATCTCAGGCCATCCTCCGGTGCAGATCCCTGGTGATCAGGAACGATTAATTGCCTTAGAACGTTTAAAGAATGGAATTCCAATTCATAGTAAGGTTATTGAAGATCTTGATCAATTGGCGGCAAAACTAAACATTGATACATTAACCTAAAAAATGCCGTACAGACGTTGTGGCATTTTTCTATTTACAATCTGTGATATACTGCATCTAAATCGTTCCTTTATAGATAACGGTACCACTAATAAACACCTCCAACTCTACATCAACAACACTCTGAACAGGACTAACTTCCCCTTCTACTTCAAATTTCATATCTCCTCCAGACACACCTTTGACAATCGCATTTATTTGCCGCCTCAGCTCATTTGCACCATCAATCTGAAGCTCCTTAATAAAAACAACTTTCCCTGGCTTTATATCAAATTGATAATTCTTAAGAATTGATAAATAAGAATCATTGGCCCACGATTTAATATCGAAATTAAGCACAATAGATTTTGCAGTATTTGTACTTTTGGGAGTCAATTCAAACCAAATACCTTCAATAATAATCCGCTCAATCTTTCCGTCACCTTCTACCACATCATTAACCGACTCATTAATATCAAAACCGTTAATTGTTGCCGACTCCTCAAAAGAACTTGTTTTAATATCAATACTTACACTCTCTTCGATGCTAGGATACAAGCTGATCTCTTTTTCCTCACACGCTATAACACAAAGTGCTATAAAAAATATCATTAATGAATTACGCATTTCCTTATCGTTTAAAAGATTTGTTCTATTTCTCATTGATACCAATTCCTATACCTACAGCAAAGGTATTTTGCTTAGCCATATTATAATCACCGTTAATTTTAACAGGTCCAAGGTTTAAAGTCATCCCAACTGTAAATCGTATACTATTGGCTCCCTCCATATCAAAAGTCACTTGATCACCGGGCTCAACAGATGTGCCACTAATTTCTGAACCTTCATAAGTGTATTCAACATGCACTTTACTATTTTCATACCCCAAACCTCCATAAAAAGTAATTACAGGTATTGAAAAACTTGTTTGAAGATTAACAATATTAGCCGTAGCATCCATGTATTCACCAATTTTAAAACTTTGATTATAATAACCAAGTGTTAAGTCCACCGGGAGTACCTGAAAATATTGATCAATACTGTGCCTCAATCCCCACCCAAATACTTTTATTTTACCCACATCCGTAACACTTACTGATGCATAACGTGCGGTAAAATCCGTTCCAAAGACTGAGCCAATTGTTATTTGCGGCATAGCAAGTGGCATATAGTCAATGTCAAAACCACCCGGAAAAGCATATTCCAATAATCCACCTGTTCCTTCCACGGGTACAATAACTCCCTCACTTGGACCAAATACAGTTGGCACACTATAAGGCCCTTGCGGAGGATATAAGTCACTTTCGGTATAAGCCTGAAAATGCTTGGCACTACTTGGGATTACAGCAACCTGCCCTACTACACCAATATACAAATGAAAGCCCTTTTTCTTTACTTTGGCATTATGAAATAATCCACTATTGAGGTCGGCAGAGAAGGCATCTGCAAAAGGCTGCAAGTACTTTGTTCCATTCTCCTGTGTGTACTTCGAAAGGTAGTCTTCAATTGACTGACCGCATACAATACCGGAACAAAGCAAAGCCATAAGAACTATATAAATCTTTTTCATTCTTCTAGGTTTACGTTAACACAAATTCATCACCTCTTTTTAAGTATCCTGTCTTATCAATTAAGGCCGGATATAATTAGCAATATAACGGTCTACATACTGTTTGGCAATAAGAAATTGACTAACGTTAAAAAAATAAAGGCAAACACATGAAATATGTTTGCCTTTATTTTATATTTTAACATAACAATAATCTACAAAAAACCTTGTTTTTTTATAACCTCCAATAATACTTTACTAAAATGCTCATTATCGGCTTTCTTGTATCGTACATCCGTAAAAACCTGAGCAAGTGTTTCTCTTTCATTCTCAGCAACAAATGCGATATTTTCTTCCAAACCTTCTTTTTCACGATATAGTTCGCTAATCTTGTCAGCTGAATAATCTTTATACGTCTCATAATGAACAAGCGCGTCCAATGATAAGCGATCTACCTGCGTTGGATTTTCATCAGGATAACCAATCGTAACTGTAGTAATTGGTACAACACCTTTTGGTAATTCAAGCACGTCAATAATTTTATCTGCCATATAAGTAGTTGTACCCAGATAACAAATACCTAGACCTTTAGATTCAGCAGCAACACAAACATTTTGCGCAACCAATAAGGCATCAATAGCAGCAGTTACAAATGATAGAAAATTATCATAGCCAGGCTCTGCATTATTTTGTTTACACCATAGATTAAAACGATTAAAGTCGGCACAAAATGTAAGAGTAACCGGTGCTTGCTTTATCATGGGTTGATTAAAATGACATGGTGCCAATTGTTCTTTTTTAGCTTTATCCTTTGTGACGACAATACTATAAACCTGCATATTTCCAGTTGTTGATGCTCTAACTCCAGCTTCTAGAATTTCATTAAGCAATGCGTCGTCAAGCAATTTTTCAGTGTATTTTCTTATTGTTCGGTGGTTTTTTAGCACATCTATCATTGGTTCTGTATTTTTTTGTGCTTCAAATGTAGAAAATAAAATAAGATCAATCCATGACAATACACCTAACAACTCATCAAACTCAACTTACCTTCCTCAGTAATTTTCGCCATCAATAATGTTATCATAGTATATTTACGAGCGGCCATTTAATTTTATTTTGTTAATTTAGTCCGAACTTTAATCACACTTAATATGCTCGAATCATTTTCTCAATCATGGGAAACCATGGTTTTACTCGAAAAGCTCTATTGGTGCTTTGCGATTCCTTTTTCGCTCATTTTTATCATTCAGGTTGTACTTACCATATTTGGTGGGGACATGCACGACATTGAAGCAGATGGCAACACAGATGTTTCAATTGAAAGTGACCATGGCATTGACTTTCAGTTTTTAAGTCTAAAGAACATGATAGCCTTCTTTACCATCTTTGGCTGGTCCGGCATTATCTGTATCGACACGGGGTTGTCTACATGGACTACCGTACTTATCTCAACCTTATGTGGCTTAGCTATGATGCTTACAATGGCCTCAATCATGTATTTTATGGGAAAACTAACAGAAAATGGCATTTTTCATTTAAAACATGCGGTTGGTAAGGTTGGAACCGTTTACTTAACAATTCCGTCATTGCGTTCTGGCATTGGACAAATCCAAGTCAACGCGCAAGGTTTTAGAACAATTGATGCCGTCACTGATAACAACGATGACATTAGTACAGGTGCTATTGTTGAAATCATCGATGTATTGAACAATGACATATTATTAGTAAAACTTAGCAAATAAAAATAACAAATTAAACTATGGGACAATATTTAGTATTCCTCATTGCCGCTGTTGTACTCTTTTTCTTCATACTCATTATTTCATTTTTCAGAAGGTATAAAAGATGCCCATCCGACAGAGTATTAGTGGTATATGGCAAGGTTGGAAAAGGATCAGGAGCAACATCAAGATCTGCAAAATGCATACATGGTGGAGCTGCATTTATATGGCCTATCATTCAAGATTATTCATTTCTTGATTTAACACCAATATCTATTGAAATTAACCTTACCAATGCATTGAGCAAGCAAAATATTCGTGTAGACGTTCCCTCTCGCTTTACGGTAGGTATATCAACAGAAGCAGGAGTAATGACCAATGCAGCGGAAAGGCTTCTTGGACTATCACAAGAAAATGTAAGCAACCTTGCTAAAGACATTATCTTTGGACAGCTCAGGCTAGTTGTTGCCACAATGGACATTGAGGAGATCAATAGCAACAGGGATAAATTCCTCGCTGCTGTATCAAGCAACGTTGAGCAGGAACTAAAAAAGATAGGACTTAAGCTAATCAACGTTAATGTTACGGATATTAACGATGAATCTGGTTACATCGAAGCATTGGGTAAAGAGGCTGCGGCCAAAGCTATTAATGATGCTAAAAAAAGTGTTGCAGAGAAAAATCGTGATGGTTCAATTGGTGAAGCCAACGCCCATCAAGATCAAAGAGTTCAAGTAGCCAGTGCAGATGCTACCGCGGTTGAAGGTGAGAACGATGCCAAAATAACAATTGCTAATTCCGATGCCATCCGACGCGAGAAAGAAGCAGAAGCAGAAAGAAAAGCAGTTGCTGCAGAAAAGGTTAGTCAGGCCAAAGCTTTAGAAGAAGCATACGCTGCAGAGAAAAGTGCAGAAACTGCAAGAGCATTAAGAGACAAAGCAGCACAAACAGCCGACGTGGTTGTTCCTGCTGAGGTAGACAAGCAAAAAGTGGAAATTGAAGCAGAAGCAATAGCCGAACAGACCAGAAGACATGCCAAAGGGGACGCCGATGCTATTTACATGAAAATGGAAGCAGAGGGAAAAGGTATTTACGAAATATTAAGTAAGCAAGCCCAAGGTTTTGATAAGCTGGTTAAGGCATCAGGAGGTGACTCAAACAATGCAGTTATGCTAATGATTGCTGACAAATTACCTGAATTAGTTAAAACACAGGTAGAAGCAGTTAAAAACCTTAAAATTGATAAAATCACCGTTTGGGATTCAATGTCAGGAGGAAAAGATGGTAATTCTCCAACCTCAGCCAAATTCTTATCGGGCATGCTAGGTTCTCTGCCTCCAATGGATGAGTTATTCAATATGGCAGGGATGCAACTACCAGACTATTTAAAAGGAAAGAAGGTCGTTGAAGAACCAAAGGAAATTGAAACAACTGAAATTATTGATCCAGAGCCGACCACAGAGCGTTAATCCATAAACGTGACAAACAAAAAAAAAGAGCGTTTCCGTTGAAACGCTCTTTTTTATCCAATCCAACAACAACTAAAATATCTATATTATTTCTTGTTTTCTTAATTCATCCAGCAATTGTTCTTTATTGCTTTCTTCCATAGCACACATAGGCGACCTAAAAACCTCATTAACTTTTCCCATTTCGGCCAAAGCAGTTTTAACAGGTATCGGATTTGATTCGATAAACATCAAATCCATTAATTCGCGGAATTGATAAAACAAGCCTTTCATTTGCTGAACATCTCCAACTAAAGAAGCTTTCATCAATTGCGCAAACTCTTTAGGTATCACATTAGCGATTACTGAAATACATCCATCAGCTCCCAATAAATTAGCTGAAGAGGCTAAAAAATCATCCCCACTTAATATTTTAAAGCCATCTGGACGTTGAGCTACCAATTCAGTAAACAAAGCCAAATCTCCAGAAGCTTCTTTAATCGCAATAATATTATCGTATGTACTTGCTAATTTAATAGTATTTGCAACCGAAATTTGTGAACCGGTACGTGATGGTACATTATATAAAATAATTGGCACATCAACAGCCTCGGCAACTGTTGCGAAATGCATATACATACCCCTTTCCGTAGGCTTATTATAATATGGCCCAACAACCAATACTGCATCTACACCTATTGCTTCCGCCTTACGAGTATATTTAATACATTCCTGGGTTGCGTTACTTCCAGTACCTGCAATAACTGGAATACGACCAGCTACACGCTTTACAGTACGTTCGATTAAGAAAGCATCCTCATCTCCTGTTAAAGCCGGCGTTTCACCTGTTGTACCGCAAACAACAATCCCATCAGTGCCATTTTCAATGTGCCAATCCACTAAGCTATCATATGCCTCTACGTCAATATCACCATTCTCTAAAAATGGAGTAATAATTGCCACAATTGAGCCTTTCAAATCAAATTTCTTCATCTGTACTACATTGTTTTCAGTACTAAAAAATCTTCTACTATCCTTTACCCTTTAGTCATTCAGAGCTTTGATATAAGTTTTTAATACAATTTTGTAATTTCAAAAATATCAAACACAATGCGCTTTTGAAAATTTTTCAACAAAAAAAACTTCTTTATAACACTTTGTGAATATCTTAACAATGTATATCTTTGCTTCAAATTTAGAGAATATGAAGACAGTTAGTCAAGCAGTTGAATCTGTTATAAAAGTTAAACCATTTGTTATTGAAGCACTATGCGAAGGTCTTCTAAACATTTCGTCTCTGGCACGTCAGATACAACCAATGGTTGAAAAACTAACAGAAAAACCTGTAAAACAAGGTGCTATTGTAATGGCTTTAAATCGATTGGCACCACAATTGGATTATTCACTAAATAAAAACCTCCAAAAACTATTAGAATCTTTAGGCGATATAATTGTTCGTTCAAACCTAACGGATTATACCTTTAGAAATAGCAACAGCATCTTTAATAGTCACACCAAGGTGATGCAAGAAATCAGTAATCACCACGATGTGTTTTATACACTTGTACGAGGAGTATTCGAATCAAATCTGGTAGTTAGCTCTGCGTATGAGGAAAACGTTGAAAGGCACTTTGCGGGTGAAGAATGCATTTTAAAGCAAGGTGAATTATCAGCCATTACCTTAAAATTGCCAGCTGCCAATGTACAGATAACAGGTTTTTACTATCACATACTCAAAGCAATCGCCTGGGAAGGCGTTAATATTAAGGAAGTTATCTCTACAACCAATGAATTTACTATTATTGTAAATGATGAAGATGTGGATAGAGGATTCACAATCCTTAAAAATTTGAAGACGGCTTACAAACAGAAATAATAAAATTCCGAGAATATAAAAAACGACCTTAAATTTATTTACTAAAACTAAGGTCGTTTTGTTATTATTAATCTTATACTCAATCAAACTCAACTGGCACAACCAAAATTGTCGACACAGGTTTGCCACGCTGCATACCCGGTTTCCAATTCTTCAATTCTGAGACAATTCTAACCGCGTGTTTGGCTTCTTTCATATCAGTCATATTTAAAGCTGAAATATTATTCAATTCACCTTTGACTCCAACAGTAAACTGAACATTGACTTTCCCCTTTAAATTCTCCTTCCTTTTCGCAAATTCTATATAAGTGTACAAAAGCGCGAAGTAGTTGTCCATCCCTCCTTTGTAGCTTGGCATATCTTCCACCACATAGAATACTGGCTTCCCATCTTCAACTGGAGGCGGTGGAGGCGGAGGTGGAGGTGCTATTTTCTTTTTCTTTGTTCCCGGTGGTGGCGGTGGAGGTGGCGGTGTCATTTTACCTTTATATTTCTCTCGGTAAGCAGTTGGATCTAACTCATAAGAGGTTGAAGATAATTCAACATATAGTTTTTTACCCTTTTTTACTTTGACCTCTTTCGTATTATACCCAACAAATGACACAACAAGGATATCACCTTCTGATGCAAGCATTTCAAAGCAACCATCCATATCTGCTATCGTACCTGTAGTCGTTCCCTTAATAACTATGCTTGAACCCGTAAGAGGGATCGCAGTAACTTTTTGAAAATATTCTCCCGTTTCTTCATTACTAATCTTCATTGTATCAATCACCAGAACACTCCCTTTCACTATAAAAGCCTCTTTCTTCTCCTGAAGAATTACGTCGTTTAATTCCTCAGGATTAGAACTATACTCATACACAGGCTCACTAAAAGCCCAAAGCAAACTACCTAAAAGAGGCAGCACCAGCAGCAACTTAAGCAGTCGCCATTTGGATTTTCGTACATTTTTCATCATTTTTAATCGTCGTTTATTTTGGGAGAACCGGAAGTGATTGGCTAGCACTGACGCTTCCGCTCCCATTGTTTCACAAATAATGTGTTGAATATATTTATCCATTTGGAAGCCCTTGTTCAAAACTCCACGATCGGCAATAAATTCCAGATTCTGCTTTACTATTCGGGCATAAAACCATGCTAA
>Ga0070725_10000956_pt1 | contig 17115 bp, 16 predicted proteins | sample tdDd002_FD_69781 | JGI IMG/M metagenome (GOLD analysis project Ga0070725, IMG submission 69781) | Marine sediment microbial communities from the Atlantic coast under amendment with organic carbon and nitrate - tdDd00.2 | ecosystem: Environmental > Aquatic > Marine > Coastal > Sediment | place... | reverse complement strand
CTTGAAATTTGTGATCGAGTGATCGTTATGCATCAGGGCGAAATTGTCGCAGATGGGCAGCCAATAGAGATATTTAAAAACGTGAATTTACTGGAAGACTGTCATTTAGAACAGCCGTTATCAATGCAGGCTTGTCCAGTTTGTCTAGCTGGAAAATAAACTTGAACATAATTGAGGAGGCATAAAAATGAAAGTATTATATTATGATTGCTTTTGTGGGATCAGTGGAGATATGCATTTAGGAGCATTGATTGATCTAGGTGTTGATCAAGAGTATTTAATGAGTGAATTATCGAAGCTTAACATAGATGAGGAATTTAAACTTGATATTAAATCGGGTATGAAAAATGGGATCAGCGGTATAAAAGTGGATGTTCTCTTAGCAGATAAGCAAGACCACGGACACGATTATGCACACGATCATGGTCTTACGCATAGTCACGATCACGACCACTCACATGATCACGGACATGAACACACAGAGAAGCATGATCATGTGCATGCGCAGAGCCATGGTCATCACCATCATCATGACAGAAATTATAAAATAATCCGTGAAATGATTGAAAGCAGTGATCTGTCTGATCGGGTCAAAAAACTCAGTATTGATATGTTTTATGAAATTGCAGTTGCTGAAGCAAAAGTTCATGGAAAATCAGTGGATGAAGTGCATTTTCATGAAGTTGGCGCTGTAGACTCCATTGTTGATATTGTGGGTTCAGCAATATGTCTGGACACTCTAAATGTTGATAAAATCATGTCATCATCAGTTCAATTGGGTGGCGGATTCGTCATGTGTGATCACGGCAAGATTCCGGTACCTGCCCCAGCTACAACTGAGATTCTTTTAGGAGTACCTGTAAAAACAGGACTTGTTCAAAAGGAAACAACCACCCCTACAGGCGCTGCCATTCTTAAAGCGAATGTAGAAACTTACACAGATGACCACGGCATGATCATTGAGAAGACCGGTTATGGACTGGGTACAAGAACGCTGGAAGTGCCTAATGTGCTTCGTGTTTATCTTGGAAAATTTGCTGATGAGAAAATTGAGTCACCAGCGAATTATGAGCAAGAGAAGATTGCTGAGCAGTATTTGATAGAGACCAACATTGACGATATGAATTCTGAACTATACAGCCACGTAGAAGATCGACTTTTTGAAATGGGTGCGCTGGACGTTTATAAGACTCCTATCATTATGAAAAAAGGTCGACCGGCCGTGAAATTGAGTATTCTGATTCGAGATGCTGATCGGGATGAAATCTTGAATGTCATCTTTAGTGAAACAACATCAGGGGGTGTCAGAGAATACCCAGTCACTAAACATATGATGAAAAAACAATACCGTCAAGTTATGACGAAGTTTGGACCTGTTCAAGTGAAAGACTTCTATCATAATGATGTTTGCTTAAAGAGCAAACCTGAGTACGAGGATTGTTCGAAAATAGCGCGTGAGAACAAGGTTTCAATTCGTGAAGTCTATGATGTGGTTTTGAAGGCATAGATGAAGACTCATACCAAAATTGGCTTATGATCTTCGAGAAATTAGAGGTAGAAAATGAATACTACATTTGGAAATCAGAGTAAATATAAGAAACTCACAGATTCTATAAAAGAACTAAAAAGTGTTGCGGTTGCATTTTCTGGTGGTGTTGACAGCACTTTCTTAGCTTATGCAGCTCATAAGGCCCTTGGTGAAAACGCTCTTGCTATCACAGTGGATTCGCCGTACATTCCAAGGTGGGAAATAGAAGAAGCAAAGGAATTGGCTAAGTCTATTGGAATTAGACATGAAATAATTGTTGTTGAAGATATCAATGAAGCGATTATAAACAATCCGTCAGACCGTTGTTATCTCTGCAAGAAAGTTATATTTAAAACCATTCAAGAGACTGCAAAAAGCTTGGGCTTTGAGTATGTCATGGATGGGTCAAACTATGACGATACTAAGGATTATCGACCAGGTATGGTGGCTCTACAAGAGTTGGACGTTAAAAGTCCGCTTCTTGTAACCAAATGGACTAAAGATGATATACGTAAAGCTTCTAAGTATTTTGGATTAGAGACACACGATAAGCCGGCCTATGCTTGTTTATTAACAAGAATACCTTACAACCAGTTGATCACACGTGAGGACTTGGAAAAGATAGAGAAATCAGAAGTGTTTATGATGTCGATCGAATTTAGAGCTGTGAGAGTTCGTTGTCATGGAGATCTGGCAAGAATAGAAGTGGCTCGTGAGGACCGTAAAAAACTATTTGATGAGGATCTTCTGGATAATATATCAGATACAATAAAAAGCTATGGATTCACATATGTGACTATTGAAGCGTCAGGCTATAAAATGGGCAGTCTAAATCAAGATATCGGAAAATAAGACGGTAATATTGAGGTGATATGGAATGGATGCTAAAACGTTAGAAAAACTATTGAGTGATGTGAAGAACGACGTTGTTCAAGTGGATGATGCTGTAAAACAATTAGAAAAACTCCCTTTCTCTGATTTGGGGTTTGCTAAAATTGACAATCATAGAGAAATCAGAGTTGGTTATCCTGAAGTGATTTATGGTGAAGGAAAGACTGTAGAACAAGTACAAAAAATAGTGGAACATATGAATGACAACAAAGACAATGTCTTAGTGACAAGATGTAGTGAGGAAATGGCAAAAGGTGTCCTGGAGATTTGTCCTGACGCACACTATAATCCATTGGGACGCACTGTATCTATCCGTAATGTTGAGCAGGAAATCACAGAAGACTATATTGCAATTGTCGCGGCTGGAACATCAGATTTACCTGTCGTTGAAGAAGCTTATGAAACAGCAACAATGCTTGGGAACAAAGTGGTGAAAGTCACAGATGTTGGTGTTGCAGGCATTCATAGACTTTTTGCAAACATAGATGTGATTCGGGACGCCAAAGTTATTATTGTTATTGCAGGTATGGAAGGGGCTCTTGCAAGCGTCGTTGGGGGTTTAGTGAAAAAACCAATCATTGCAGTGCCGACAAGTATTGGTTATGGAGCAAACTTCGGAGGACTAGCTGCACTCCTATCTATGCTCAATACCTGTGCCAGCGGTGTTAGTGTCGTGAATATTGATAATGGATTTGGTGCGGCTTATAATGCCAGTATGATTAATAAATTGTAGGGCTGTAAATCGAATCTGATTTTAAATTGAAGGGGCATTGTCGATAGAATACTTCATTCTATCGACAATGCCCCTTTTTTAATGTTTTAAATACTTATCTTCTCTTACCTGATGTTCTACTTTTGGACTTTCGTCCGTCACTTCTTTTCGCAGTGGATTTATGAGTGCTGTGTTTTCCGGATTTCGATTTCTCTTTATTTCTTGAGCCCTTGTTTTTATTGGAATCTTTACTTCTATTTGAAGTCTTACTTTTGGGTGTGTTTACATTTTTACGATTTTCGTGACTTGAATGTGTTTTAGAGCTATCTTTCTTATCAGACTCTTGGGGCATAGTGAGTCTGTCAACAGTCATCCCGATAAAGTCCTCAATGGCCTCAAATCGCTTTGCGTCTTTCAGAGTGAGCATTGTGTAGGCGACGCCATTTTGTCCTGCACGTCCAGTTCTCCCAATCCTATGGACATAGTTTTCGGGATCGTCAGGAAGGTTATAGTTAAAGACATGTGTCACCCCTTCTACATCAATGCCACGCGCGGCAACATCGGTTGCAACGAGGTACTTAATTTTATTCTCTTTAAAGGCTTTCATAACATGTTCACGCTTCGCTTGAGTCAAAGCTCCATGAATGGCTTCGACGTTATATCCGGCCTCTAACATGTCTTCGTATAGAGACTGTGTGCCTAATCTAGAACGGCAGAAAATAATGGCTTTTTGCGGGTAGTTCTGTTCAATGATTTTGAGAAAGTCACCAAACTTTCTACGTCCAGAAGTATCTACAGCAAACTGAACAATATTTTCAAGTGTGATCTGCTTCTTTGGTGCTTTAATATGGACCGGGTCGATCAAGTAGGCATCTGCAAAAGAATCTACAGTGTGGCTTAAGGTCGCAGAAAAACACAATGTTTGTCTTTCTTGAGGCAGCTGTGTAAGAATATCATCCATTTCTTTTTTAAAGCCAATGTGAAACATTTGATCCGCTTCATCAACAACAAGAGTGTTTAGATGATTAAAGTTGATTGATCCACGACGTAAATGATCAAGGATTCGGCCAGGTGTTCCGATGACAAGCTGAATATTGCCTTCTAATTTATGAAGTTGAGCATTGATATCCTGCCCGCCATAAACCGTTAGAATATTTAAAGGGCGAATCTCGGCAAGCGAACGTGCAACTTCAGTAATTTGAAGGGCCAATTCACGTGTTGGTGTAATGACGAGAGCCTGAATATTCGGATCTGACTCATTCATATTCTGAAAAATGGGAAGCAAAAAAGCCAATGTTTTTCCAGTGCCTGTTTGTGCTTCTGCAATGATATCTTTGTCCATGAGAACATGGGGGATACTTAGGGACTGGATAGGGGTTGGTGTTATTATATTTTGGAGACCAAGTGCAAATACAAGATCACTTTTTAGGCCTAGTTTATAAAAATTCATAATTTATCCTAACTATATTGATTCAGAAACTTGTGTTTATACAAATTTCTCGGTTGATTAGAGTCGTATTGATTATAACAGAAAATACCCCCTGCTATTCATTAATTAGCAGGGGGTATATATACTCGCAGTAAATTTGCGATTTGATATTAATGTTTTTACGTTCTCCAGAATCTAGGTGTTAGAAGGGCGATAACAGTAAATAGCTCAAGTCGACCTAGTAACATGAAGAAAGAGAGTAAGAGTTTGCTGGCATCAGAAAAACCTGAATACGTATGTGTTGGTCCAACGAACCCAAAACCAGGTCCGATATTACCAAGAGTCGCGGCAACTGAACTTGTTGCACCTAGTATTCCAATACCTTCAAGAGAAATCAGTACTGATCCAAATATGAAAATGAGGATGTATAACATGAAGAATCCTGCAATGTGTAGAAGTGTATCTTCAGACACAGGTTGATTTCCAAATTTTACAGATACGACAGCGCGAGGGTGCAGCATTTTAGTGATCTCTCGCTGAATGAGTTTAATCAAAGCAAGAATACGTACAACTTTGATTGAGCCACCTGTAGATCCTGCGCTACCACCAACAAACATGAGTGTGAACAGAATCATTTGTGAGAACGTTGACCACTGCTCATAGTCAAATGTGGTGTAACCTGTGGTTGTTATGAGTGAACTGACTTGGAAAAGAGCATGTGTGAAAGCATCGAAGAAGCTTACATAGACATCTCCAAATGTACTTATTGAGATTGCCAGAACACTACCAGTAATAATAGTTAAATACAGTCTTAATTCACTATTCGTAAAGACGTCTCGCCATTTTCCTTTGAACATAGAGTAATATAAAGAAAAATTTGCGCCAGACATAATCATGAATATTGAGATAACAATGTAAATATAAGAATTATCGAAAGCACCAACACTGCCATTACGTGTGGAAAATCCACCTGTACCTAGAGTACCAAATGTATGTATGGCTGACTCAAAGGGCGTCATACCACCGAACATGAGTAAAACGAACTCTGTTAAAGTGATAACAATATACGTTGTATAAAGAATCTTTGCAGTGTCCATAATTTTTGGTGCGATACGATCTGTGATTGGACCTGGGCTCTCAGCTTTAAATACATGGAATGCGCCAGAACCCATAATAGGTACAATTGCAACAGCAACAACGAGAATACCCATGCCGCCTATCCAGTGTGTAAATGATCTCCAAAACAGAATGCCCATAGGTAAGACTTCAATGTCATCAATAATGGTAGCACCTGTCGTCGTGAAGCCAGATACAGTTTCAAAGAAAGCATCCACAAAACTAGGAATACTTCCAGAAAGATAAAATGGCAGTGCCCCAAAGAATGAAGCGAAAATCCAACCAAAGGTTACAATAGCCATACCTTCTTTGGTAAGAATCTTCTTTTTCTCACTGGTTGGCAGTCTTGAAAGTAGAAAGCCCGTGAGTGCAGTTAATCCAATACTAATGGCAAATGGTATTGCGTCACTTTGTCCAACTGAAAAAGCAATTAGAAAAGGTGCAACCATGCTTAATGCAATAATAAGCAGCAAGTACCCTAAGACCTTAAAAATCATCGAATAATTCATTAGCGGCCATCCTTCAATTTAAAGAACGTTTCCAGTGCAGGGACTTCAGAAAGCAGGGAGAATACGACAATTCGATCTCCGGCTTGAATTCGAGAGTCTCCATTTGGAATAATAACTTTACCTTTGTGAACGATTGAACCAATAATAATTCCCTTAGGAAGGTTTAACTCCTTAATTGGTTTATCAAGTATGCTTAGTTTTTTTGATGCAATAATTTCAGTGACCTCAGCTTGACCGTCTAGTAACAATGAAACCGAAACAACTTTTCCACCACGGATATACTTGAGAATATCACTCGCTGTAATGTTGACAGAGTTGATGGCCATATTAATACCAAGCTTCTCAACAATGTGTACATAACTTTGACGCGAAATTTTAGCAATGATTTTACCGATATCCAGTTGTTTTGCACGAAGAGACATGAATAAGTTGATTTCATCCAGGCCGGTTACACCAATGAAAGCATCCATATCAGCGAGACTTTCTTCCTCTAGAAGGTTTATATCAGTACCTTCTCCATGAATGACAATAGCATCTCCATGAAGTTTATCTGCCAATTCCTTACAACGGTCTAAATCTGCCTCAATAATTTTAACGTGGATACCACGCTCTATTAGAGCAGTTGCAAGATAGAAACCAATTTTACCACCACCAAGAATCATGACTTTTTTGAGAGTTTTCTTGTTTGTTGGTGTCTTTAACATATTGGCAATAACGTTTATGTTTTGTCTATGGCCCATGATGTAAATAATGTCATTTTCCATTAGGATGGTATTTCCATGAGGAATAATAATGTCGCCATTTCTTTGAATCGCAACAATGACTAAATCATCAAGTCCTTTGACTTCCTTTAAAGGTTTGTTCACAAAATCAGGAAGGTTCTTAATGTCAAAATTGACAAGAGAGACTTTCCCTTTAGCGTATCCACCGAAGTAGAACGTGTAGTTTTCCATAAGATAGCGCATGATTTCATTCGCTGTCGCTAGCTCAGGATTGATAACATGATCAATATTAAAGTGTGACTTGATAAAGTCCAGTTGGTTTGAGTAATCAGGATTTCGTACACGTGCAACGCTACGCTTACACCCTAACTTTTTAACCATAGAACTGATTACCATATTTGTTTCATCACTGCTTGTTACAGCAATGGTTAAGTCATAACTCGAAATGTTGAGTTCCTCTAAAACTTCCATTTTGGCGCCGTTCTCGTTAACTGTAAGAACGTCCATATGCGTCTTGATTCGCTCGAGAATTTTAGGATTGTTATCCACTATTGTTACATTTATTTCGCCATTGAGCATAGCGGTTGCCAACTTAGTGCCTAGCTTACCTGCTCCTATAATCATTACCTTCATTTAGAATCAATCCTTTATATATATATTTGTAGACCTTTATCCATTTTATTCGACTGACGGTCGAATTACAACGAATTTGCCCGGATTTTTTATTAGTATTTCAAATATTAGAGGGTTTATGCCCATATATTCACAAAAAAACGTATTCACAGTGTTTTAACTAGGGATTTGAGGGATTAATTGGTATTGATATGCAATTCCTATTGACTGCTCTTGCATAAGATTTAACTAGGCGGGTATGAAGTTAATGACTGAATTATCCGATCAAAATATTTGCTTTATAGTAAGTGAGGAGAGGAGTATTCATGTTTATTGAGTGGAACGACGATTTGACAGTTGGCATTGAAGCAATTGATGATGAACACAAAGTACTGATTTTAGAATTTGGGAAATTGTATAAACTGATGCGTGAAGGTCATGGACACGAATATTTCGATGAGTTACTCGAATTTTTAGAGACCTATATTAACACATATATAGAACGCGAAGAGGCGCTTCAGCGGGAGATTGACTATGATGGCTATTTAGAGCATAAGGAACTACATGATCAATTCAGAAATAATGTGAAAAGAATCATTCTACAGCATCATGGAAAAGAAGTTACAAATGAGGATTTGTTATCGATCAATACATTTCTCAGGAAATGGCTTATAGATCATATTCTTATTGAGGACATGAAAATTGGTGAGTTTATAAAAGTTAACGGTATCGTTCTCAAACCAGAAGTAGATCTAGAAGCGGAACTAAAAGCAGAACTAGAAGCACAATCAGAGATAGAACCAGAACCAGAACCAGAACCAGAACCAGAGCCAGAGCCAGAGTCAGAACCAGAACCAGAACCAGAACCAGAACCAGAACCAGAACCAGAACCAGAACCAGAACCAGAACCGGAACCGGAAGTAGAACCAGAAGAAGAACCTGAAGAAGAAGAACCTGATCCAGAACCGCAACCATTTTAGAACTAGAGTCACAAATTGAGTGGAGTATTTAGTATGAAACAAACCAGATAAACACAAAGAGCTGTTGCAAAATGATTTTAACCAATCATAATGCAACAGCCTTTTTTAAGTTTAATGTTCTTATTACTCAAAATCTCCAATCAGTCTAACAAACCGGACCATTTCGATTTGTTTGAATTGACACACACCTTCACTGTCTTTTGTAACCAAGTAAAGGACTTGAACATGTGGTGGTCCAACTGGAATGACCATTTTGCCATCTATTGCAAGTTGAGCTAGAAGCTCATCTGGAATTTTAGTTGCTGAAGCTGTGACCATAATTCTGTCATAAGGCGCATGTTCTTCCCAACCATAGGAGCCGTCACCAAGTTTAAAACTGATATTGTCATAACCCATTTGAGACAAACGGCTAACGGCCTTATTGTAGAGTTCTTCTATTCGCTCAACTGTATAAACATGACCAGAAAATCTCGCAAGAAATGCTGTCTGATATCCAGACCCTGTGCCTATTTCAAGTGTTTTGTGGTTATCTTCTAGTTCTAATAAACGTGTCATTTCAAGCACCAGTGAAGGTTGCGAAATGGTTTGCCCACAGCCAATAGGTAGAGCACTGTCAATAGCTGCAAGTTCCTTTCCGAATTCCATGAAGTGTTTTCGGTCCAGTTCTATAAAAAACATATCCAGGTTATCTGAGTTATTCTTCATAATAATATCCTCCTAATAGTACAAACGTTACTGTAGTATTTATACCCCAATCTTGTTATACGATTCTACTTGGGATAAAATGTATTTAATTAGGTGAAAGAAATATAATCAAGGAGGCCTGAATATGAGTTTGTCAGACTTGCCAAACATCGGAAAGACACTTGAAAAGGAATTGAATGGAATTGGTATTCATACATATGAAGAGCTGAAATCAATTGGAAGTGTCGAAGCGATTAAGAGGTTGGAACTTCATGGACCAACCTGTTATAACAAGTTATATGCAATTGAAGGTGCCATCCGTGAAATTCGGTGGCATAGTATTAGTAAAGATGATCGGGAAGCGTTGAAGAAGGCGTTTGAGAATGAGTAGATTGAATTCTTTACAATATACTCCCCATCATCAAATAATCATCCTCTCCAACTCCGCCAGTAACAGGCTTAATAGGCGTGTGGAGAAATGAGCTGCGAATAATAGAATTCTTACCAAATCTGAGCCGCAAGTCATCGATCGTACTATCGAGGTTGCGGTTCTTTTCAAATTTTTCAGTGTCTAGAATAGGCAATTGGTAGTCATCAGAGCTCGACAAATGAGAGACTCTGACGCCAAGGTGTCGAATGGCTTCATTGTTCCAAGACTCATCAAACAATCTACGCACTTCATTAAAAATCTCATTGGTGTTGTCAGTGGAGTAAAATAATTTTCTCTGGTGAGAGACTTTGCCTAAGTCTGTATATTTAATACTCACGGATACCAGACCACACATATTCCCTGAATCTCTAAGGCGCATAGAGACCATTTCGGTTAGAGAGAGCAGGAATAAATGGGCCGTCTCACGGTCGTCTAGATCCTTCTTCAGGGTGCTTGAATTTCCTATTCCTTTAATACCATCCGTTGCTTCGCGCGTCATTGAATCTTCAATGCCGTTCGCATATTTCCAAATCACAAGCCCATATTTTCCAAGCTTATATTGAAGGAACTCAGAATCCATACGTGCGAGATCGCCAATGGTCATGATCCCTTGTCGTTGAAGTTTCGGTGTTGTGGCTCTGCCAATTCCGTAAAGTTCCCCAATGGGGAGTGGCCAAAATTTCTCTTCAAGTTCTTCAGGAAAGAGAGTGTGGACCATATCTGGTTTTCTGAGTTCACCAGCCATCTTAGCAAGAAGTTTATTAGAGCTCACGCCGATATTTACAGTAAATCCGAGTTCATCACGGATTCGATTTTTAATTGTATATGCAAGCTGAACAGGATCACCCCAAAGTTTGTTTGTTCCAGTAAATTCTGCAAAACTCTCGTCTATACTAAAGCGTTGCACCTGAGGTGCATACTCTGAAATAATTTCATTCATGGCTTTAGAACACTTCATATATAAGGAATAATTAGGTTTAATAATTTTTAAATTTGGACATTTTTGAAGCGCTTTCCAAAGAACCTCACCAGTCGCAATGCCGAGTTTTTTAGCGGGAATACTTTTAGCGAGAACAATACCAGATCTTTTAACAGGATCACCGCCGACAATGGCAGGAACTTCTCTAAGATCTATAGTTTCACCATGAGACAATCTATATGCCGCTTCCCATGACAGGTAGGCAGAGTTCGCATCTATATGAAATACAATTCGATCACGCATTTGTAATCATCCTTTCGTGTATATTATCATTATACACGAACGTACGTTCGATTCATAGGGTGTAGTTTTCATACTTGTTGAATGATCCAAGAAATAGCAATGATGTAGACCTAAAAAAGGAACTAAAGGCCACTTATGATGAAAACAATCGCGAAAGCAATGGTCGTGTTCTTGAAGCAATTGAAAACATCAGCAATCATCCTTTTATATATGAACAATTTATAATTCGAGATGAAACAATTAAGAGCTTAGAGACAAAGTATATTGAGTCTTTTGAACGGTGGTTAAATGAAAGCGATCTTGAACAGAAGGAGCTCTATTTTAATGAGTCAAGAATAAGCATTGCCATGATGAATAATATTCTCTCAGAGTATATAGATTATGCTTCGGAAGAAAGTAGGGCAATGATTTCGAGTGTAAATAATGGATTGGCAATGATTATTATTGTTGTCATACTCTTTTTCGCAGTTATTACAATAGTTACAGTGCGATATCTACAGAAGAATTTAAAGAAGACACAGGAATATATGGCTCGTTTAGCTGGTAAGGATCTCACTCTTAAAATTGATCCGAATTCTTTAAATCAAAAAGATGAATTTGGAGATCTTAATCGTTCTGTAGATGAGGTCGTAAAAGCATTTAACAATATCCTAACTGAGATTAACGAAGGTGTTGGAACTCTAAGTACTACATCAAAAGAACTTCGTCAAAGCACAACATCTGTGAATAATAGTATCGGTGAGATATCATCAACAGTAAGTGAAATGGCGGATGGAGCCACTCAGCAGGCCGTTGATACAGAGACGGTATCTCATGACGTAAGTAACTTGGGTGAGATCATTGGCGAAAATACCGAAAGTGCTAGATGTCTTTCAATTGCCAGTGATGAAATTACAAGTGCAAGTCAAGAGGGGATGAGTGTTGTTGATTCTTTATCGACGATTACTGAAGACAATAGTAAGGCATTTGAATCTATATTCTCTATCATCGAAGAAACAAGTCATTCTGCATCTAAAATCGGTGAAGCGAGCCAATTGATAACTGCCATTGCTGAACAAACGAATTTGCTGGCACTTAATGCTGCTATAGAGGCGGCGCGTGCTGGTGAAGCAGGTCGTGGCTTTGCAGTGGTTGCAGATGAAATACGCAAGCCGGCTGAACAATCAACTCAATCAACAAATGTGATAGATTCTATGCTAATGGAGCTTACAAACAATGTAACAGAGGCCAGTGATCAAAGTGAGTATGTAAAAAAAGCGGTTCAAACACAGGTTGATAGTGTTCGCTTAACCAAAGACAAATATAAGTTAATCACTGAAATTGTTGAGGTGATCAATATAGAAATTGAAACACTGCAACGTAGTAGTCTTGATATGGATAAGAAGAGAAATAATGTTTTTGAAGTTGTAGAGGCACTCTCATCGATTGCTGAAGAAAATGCAGCAAGTACTGAGGAGACCGCTGCGATTACAGAGTCTGTGAATGATACCATGACTACGCTTGATGGAACAAGCAACGAAGTAGATGGTTTGGTATCAAAGCTGGCTTCAGTGATTAGTGGATTTCAACTTGATTAAATAGAATAAAAATTAGAGTCACATGTTCTCGGTAGACATAGAGCATGTGGCTTTTTCACTTTGGACATTAATTCAATAGTCGACGTTTCACATTTTGACACATTCAGAGCATATTTGAGATACAATCTTCTCCTATAATTGACTTGTAAACAAGAAACAAGCGTGTTCCTTTAAGGAACTACAATGAGAAAATGGAGGAAATAGATATGTTTAAGAAAAATTTGATGATCGTCGGTCTAGCTGGTTTAATGGTTCTAGGTGGAAATATGGGTGTATATGCAGATGCGAGTGTAAACAAAGCAGAGCTTATAAAAATAGTGCCATCGGTTATAACAGGATTGACAGCAGAAAACAGTGAACTTGTGAGAATGATATCTCTACAGCCAGCTATCAAAGCTGAACAGGTGGAGTCAGTATATGTTGAGTTTGTTGAACTAACACCCTCAGAGTATGTTGAGTCAGTAGAACTGACAGCGCTCCAACCTGCAATGAGTGTGGAAATGACTGATGAAGAACAAGCGGAATTTGAAAAAATGAAGAAAATGAGTTCACAAGAATTGGTAGAATACATTCAATTAAATAACCCTCAAGTGATTCCTTCGATTGATACGACACGTGCTCAGTATGTATTAACAGCAGAATAAGAATACATTAAGAAAGAGAACCTTTATTTTGGTTCTCTTTTATATTATGATACAGTTTGTGAATGATTGTCTTGAGTTATAAAGACCCAGAAGAAAGCAACGAATGATGGAGTGAAATTATGTCTTACAGAATATATTTGGTTGAAGACGAAGAGAGTTTAAATGAGATTTTATCTTATTATATGAAGGAAGAAGGCTGGGATGTGAAGTCCTTTACGCGTGGTACTGATGCTCAGATAATGATCAATGAGCCACCGCATTTATGGATTTTGGATATCATGTTGCCCGACTTGGATGGGATACAGCTCATTAAAGAGATAAAGCAGAAAACACCAAATGTTCCAGTGATTTTCATGTCTGCTAGAAATTCAGACATGGACAGAATTATGGGTTTGGAACTGGGGAGTGATGACTACCTTTCGAAGCCTTTTTTACCGAGGGAATTGATTATTCGAACTCAGAAATTGTTGAACCGCGTATATGGTGTAATAGAACTTCAATCAATGGGTGCAGAAAGTGTGGATGGTTATCAGGTTGATCGAAGCCGGCGTACTGTTTCCGATGATGGAATAGTAGTAGATATCACATCAAAAGAATTCGACATGCTGCTTTTATTTATAAACGAAAAGAGTCAGGCATTATCAAGAGATTATATATTGAGCGCGATTTGGGGCGATGACGCATTCTACTCAGACCGTGTTGTAGACAATCTTATAAAGCGACTCAGAAAAAAGCTTCCTAACTTAAGGATAGAAACCATATATGGTTTTGGATACAGGAGGCTCTAATGATGAAAGCGAAATCCTTATCTATTCAAATCTGGATGTGGTTCACGGTAATCATTGTTGGAATCAGTTTGTGTCTTGCTGTGGTGTTTTATCTTTCCCTTGAGAATTTTTTCGAAGAACAGGTCTATGCTCAAATTGAGGCACAGCAAAACAATGAGTTTGTGTTGACTGGTGAGTTAATACTGAATCCTGACCAAAGAGAAAGTACAGTGACAGATGCACTCGCGACACTGCAAACCGTTCCTACACTTCAGACCATTCCTGCAACAGCAGTCGAAGTACAGCATGCCTATATGCCACTGGTTGAACTTGTGGAATCATCAACAGTAGAGTTTGCTGTAGAACCTGTGGATCTAGAGCCAAGCATTCAGATGGAAATTGTTGAACAGGCTAAACTGCAAAACAGTGAAACGCAGCGTTATGTAAAGGCCGTTGGAGCAGAAAAACTAATGTATGTCATCTCCAAACAAGAGATTGAAAATAAACCAGCTTATGTCTACTCCTTTGCCTGGGAGAATTTTAACGACGTGGTACTATCGCAGTTTTGGTTTGTTTTTGTCGGTATTATGGGTGTATCTTTGCTACTGCTTTTACCGGCACGAATCATTGCAAATAGAATCACAAAACCTCTGGTTGCTCTTGAAGGCGACATGCAGAGGATCGCAAATCGAGATTGGCAGCAACCAATTCAAGCAACAGGACCTAGAGAAATTTCGAATCTATCGGAGTCCTGTGAACGAATGCGGAAGCAATTGATTATCCATGATGAAAATCAGCAAGCGTTGATGCAAAGTATATCTCATGAGTTAAAAACACCAATCATGGTTATAAGAAGCTATTTGCAGGCAATGAAAGACGGTTACAATCCAAAAGGGAGTTTAGAGGGAAGCATTGAAGCAATCGATATTGAAGCAAAACGGTTGCAAAAGAAGACTTTGGATTTGATTTATATTACCAATTTAGAGTATATGGCACGTCAAAAACGACTTGAAGTCATCGTGGATCTGAAATCGGTGGTTTTAGAAGTTTATGAGCGCCTGAAATATAAAAGACCAGATGTTCATTGGGAACTTCAATTGGAAGAAACTCTGATAAAAGGGGACATTGAGCTGTGGAAAGTTGTTTTTGAAAATTTAATTCAAAATCAGCTGAGACACAGTAAGGACAGCATTGATATAAAAGTTGAAAAGCGTGAGGAAAATATAGAGATAAGTATCTCAAATAATGGACCTGAGATTGATGCAAATCAATTTGAAAAGTTGTTTGTTGCTTTTGAAAAAGGACAAGGTGGAGAAAACGGTCTCGGACTGACGATTGTTAAGCGTATTGTTGATATGTATGATGGTCTCGTTTGGGCAGAAAATTTGAATGTAGGTGTTGTGTTTAATATTTCAGTACCAACGTAGCATCTGCAAATCCATGAAATTCAACTCATGTGTTATAATGCGAAGTGAAGCGAAATACTTAAAGTGAGGATGAGCGACGTGGACGAACATTCAATTGGTATGTATCTAACTATGATCGAGAGAGATCATAACTATTATATGAATAAATTTTTAAAAAAATACAATCTCGGTAAACACGATATACGAGTTCTAAAAGAGGTTAATGCTCATAATGATATTAGTCAAAATGAGATATGCGAAATTCTTAAAGAAGATAAAATAACTGTCAGTAAATCGGTAAAAAATCTTGTAGCGCTCGGTTATGTCGAGCGAAAAAAAGATTCTGAAGACAAGAGGATCACTCGTTTATCTATGACAGAAAAAGGGAAGAAAGATAGATCGGAAATAATGAGTATCATGAAGAATACGAATGATGTTTTTTCTAGAAGGATGAATGGTGAAGATGTCGAAAAGGTTTTAGCGTTATTGAAATGTATGTCAGATAACATGCATAAAGAAGTGTTGCGAATTAGAGATGAAAATTAGTAAATCCCAATATAATCCGATATAGCACTGGATAAGCCAACGTTGTTTGCATAATTATCGTTGGGGTAAACGTTCATATGAGTAGACTTTGAGAAGTATCCAATAGGATACTTCTTTTTTATTTACTAAGGGGGCATAAAATGGATGATTTGAAAGTTAACGTCGAAGAAATTTTATCAAATTATAATTATCGAGAGGAAGATTTACTTCCAATTTTGCTTGAAGTTCAGGAAGCAAGCGATGGTAGATACATAACGGTTGACATGGCAATGTATATTGCTGATCGTATTAAAATTCCTTATACACAGATTTCAGAAGTCATTTCTTTCTTTGCAGCACTCAACAAAAGTAGAAAAGGTACATATCATATCGAAATGTGTAGTAGTACTGTTTGTAGGATGAATGGGAAAGGCTCTATAGAAGAATATTTGGAAAAGACGCTAAATATAAAAGTTGGTGAAACGACGGAAGATAATATGTTCACCTTGGATTATGCTCCATGTTTTGGCGCTTGTGATACCTCGCCTTCTGTCCGTATTAATAAAAAGGTTTATGGAAAATTAACGACTGAAAAGATGAAGAAGATTATTGAAAACTTGAGGGGTGCTTAAATGATTAAGATAAAACCTTTAATCACTGAATACTTCAATATGTATAAATATGACGACATTAAAAAGTATGTTGAGCTTGGTGGTTTTTCTGGACTGCGAACTGCAATAAACGGTGGTCGAGATTTTCCTATAAGCGAATTGAAAGAAGTCGATTTAAAAGGCCGTGGTGGTGCAGAATTTCCTGCATGGAAAAAATGGTCAAGTGCGAAAAACAGAGAAGAAGAAATGAAGCTCATATTATGTAATGCAGATGAAGGTGAACCTGGGTCATTTAAAGATCGTGATTTACTTTTGAAAGATCCATATAAAGTGATTGAAGGCATGGTGATTGCATCATACTGTATTGGCGCGACTCAAGGTTATATTTACATAAGGGAAGAGTATGCACATATAAGAGATAAATTTATAGTGGCTTGTGACATTGCAAAAAAAGCAGGATACTTAGGGAAAAATATATTGGGTGCTGGATTTGATTTTGACATAAAAGTCAACATTGGAGCCGGAGCTTATATTTGTGGTGAAAACACGGCATTAATCGAATCGATGCATGGGCGTGTGGGACGACCAAGGTTAAAGCCGCCACGTGTGGGTGAAAAAGGTCTATTTGGATTGCCTACGATGGTGAATAATGTAGAGACATTTGTATGTGCTGCAACAGTTTTAATCCATGGATCGAAAGCATATTGTGCAGAAGGGACAGAATTCAGTAAAGGGAATAAAGTGATTAGT
>Ga0070725_10000951_pt1 | contig 17199 bp, 16 predicted proteins | sample tdDd002_FD_69781 | JGI IMG/M metagenome (GOLD analysis project Ga0070725, IMG submission 69781) | Marine sediment microbial communities from the Atlantic coast under amendment with organic carbon and nitrate - tdDd00.2 | ecosystem: Environmental > Aquatic > Marine > Coastal > Sediment | place... | reverse complement strand
CGGCGCTACAAGAACCAGTACGACGAAGGTTGGGATGTGATTCGGGATCGCCGTATCGCTCGCATGCAGGAACTGGGCATCGTGGAAGAAGGCGTCAGCACGGCCGAGCGCATGTGGTTCATACCGCGGGGCTCTCAGCTTGCACCGGGAGTTCGTATCGCGTCGGGGCGGAAGATGGAGATATACGCATCGATGGTCGAATACATGGATGACCAGATCGGGCGAGTATTCGATTATCTGAAGGAAATCGGTGAGTACGACAACACGGTCGTTATCTTTTTCTCCGACAACGGAGCAGAAGGAGCTGACCTGGTGAAAATGTTTTCAGGTCAGGCCGGCAGCATGGGCTGGATGCATGCAGGAGCCAACTTTGCCGAGTCGGGCCACAACTCCCTTGGTCGCAAGGGCACGTTTGCCGAGTACGGAGCGGCATGGGCTCAGGTGGGCGCAGCGCCTTTTCGGCTTTACAAGGGCTACGTAACTGAAGGCGGTACGCGCTCTCCCCTGATCGTAAGCGGCCCGGGGGTGCAAGGTGCCGGTGCGTTGAATACAGACGCGATTATGCATGTCATGGATCTCGCACCGACCTTACTGGAGTTGGCCGGCGTGGAGCACCCGGCTACGTTCCAGGGTCGCGACATCCTGCCGATGCAGGGCAAATCCTGGGTGCCAACGCTGAATGGCGAAGCGCAATCTCCCCGGAGCTCGGACGATTATCTTGGCTTCGAGTTGTTCGGTAACCGGGCGATTCGCCAGGGGGACTGGAAAATTGGCTGGCACCTCGATCCCTTTGGGACCGGGGAGTGGCAGTTATTCAACCTCGATGCTGATCCCGGCGAACAGTTCGACTTGTCTGAGAAATTCCCGGAGAAAAGAGCAGAACTCATGGCGCTTTGGGATGAGTACGAAGAGATGAATGGCGTAATCGTCGGCAATCGGTCGCTACTCGAGGGTGCGAAAAAGCAGCTTCCCACACCGGTTTTCGAGTCTAGTAGCTATCCACCGGTTCGTGGTATGGAAAAAATCCCACACAAGAAAATGATCGAACTTATCAACAACCAATGAAGGCAATAGTCATGAAAAAAGTAATTTGCTCTGCCCGATTCCTGGCTCTTGTCGCATCTACGCTTGCCATCGCTCTGATCTCCGGGCCGGCGAACGCTCAGGACGATGGTGCACGCACGTACTGGAAAGGACGAGCCGGCACCAATGTAATGTCATTCCAGTACCTGAACATGAATTTGCAAGCCTCTGATACGGTGCAGTTTGATCCATCGCACTACATCTACCCCGCTGCGGACGCCGAGGTCGATATTTTTGTTTTGAGCTGGGCACGCCATATGACGCTTTTCAATCAGCCGGCGATACTTAGCGCTAATCTTGTTGGCGGCAGTGTCGATGTAGAATTCGATACCACCATCACCCCGCCGGAGTTCTTGCCGCCCGGTGTCGTGCCAGGTACCTCCTTCAGCCAGTCCGCCTCCGGCTACGCTGACCCGTCAGTACAGCTCGACGTGAATCTTTTTGGTACGCCGAAGTTACCTGCAATTTTCAGTTATATGAACTACGAGCCAACCTGGACTCTCGATGCCGCCTTCATGCTCGGAGTGCCACTCGGGCAATACGACGACGACAGTGTCGTAAACCTGGGCCTGAACAGGTTCTATGGGCGAGTCGCCTTCCCGTTCAAGTATCACTTCCGTGTTTTTTCCCCCGGCTACCGGTCGAGCCTGGAAGTGGTTCCGTCGGTCTGGCTCTTTGCCGATAACGATGACTTTTTGGGGCAGAAATTGAAGAACGATCCGATGTGGCAAATCGAGGCGCACTGGACGCATGACATTACCCGACACTTCTTCGCGTCCCTCGATCTGCTCTACCGCAATGGCTTCCAGTCAGAAATCGATGGCGTTGATTTCGGAAGCGACATTGAGATCGGAGAAATCGGATTCACATTGAATTTCGAGGTAACGCCCAACGTAACCATACGAACCAGCTTCAGCTCGAACGTCTTTGGTGACAGTGACATCGACACCAGCATGATACGACTTCAGTTTGTTTATGCATGGGATCGGGCAATCGAAAACTTAAAGAAATTGGGTAATGAATAGGAGAAACAAAATGAAACATAGAATAGCGGGAGCTTACTCCCTGGCATTTTTCTTAACGATGGCGGCCTTTAGTTCTGTGCTTGCCCAGGACTTTCAGTCTTCAGATTTCTTGTCTGACTACTCGCAACTCAAGCAGTCCTCCGATGAGTACATGGACTACGCCTATCTGGTGGAGCCAGACAAAATAGCAAATTACTCTGCAGTAATGATCGACCAGCCTGAAATATTCATCGCTGCCGACTCCAAGTACAAAGGCATGAAGCCGGACGATATGAAGCAATTGGCGGACGCATTTCGAAGTGCTATAGCAGCATCGCTTTCGACAACGTACATGATCGTTGATCAACCGGGCCCGAACGTGCTGTACGTACGTTTTGCAATCTCCGACGTTCACCTCAAAAAGCACAAAAAAGGCCTGCTTGGCTATACGCCGATAGGGCTTGTCGCAGGCGCAGCAAAGTCGGCAATGACCAGTGACTTCACCAAGAAGATAGACCTGAAGGGACTTTCCATAGAAATGGAAGTTCTCGACAGCAGCAGTGAGGAGCAACTGGCGGCACTCCTGGAGACACGATCAGGCAAAAAGGACGAGCCGGCTTCATGGGATGAACTGGAAGCGATTATTGCCGTGTACAGCCAGCGGGTTGCTTGCAGACTCGACAATGCGCGCAGACCAGAGGAAGACCGCGTTGACTGCCTGAGTAACATGTAAGGAGCGGTATTTCACGGCGCCAAATTCATGAAGTCGATAACGATTGCCGGTGCTCACGACGATGATGATATTTGCGACACAACGTCATATGTTTCCGGCGCTCGTTCTCGGCTGCATGTATCTGCTTTTGCCTTTGCCCATCGCAGCTGCCGAGATTGTCAGTGTTGCGGAGATCAGAGAGTTACGGGAAGTTCTCGCGGAGCAGAAATTGCAGCTTTCTGCTCAACAAGGACTCATTGACAGTCAGCAAGAAGAAATTGAAAGACAACACGCCCTGCTTCAGTCCGTTCAGGCGCAGCTTAATCGTTTGGCTGCAAATCAGCAGACGATCGGTCCCAGTCAGGAGAATGCAGCACAACCCCAACAATTGATTGGTCTTGACGAAGTCGTTGCAGCACAGCCAGAGTCAACCAGCTTTGGCGACGACTTTAAGGGTTCCATACCGATTCCGAACAGTGACGCAGCCATAAAGATCGGCGGCTTCGTCAAGATGAGCGGGGTCTACACATTGGACCCGCTTGGGTCGGATGATCGATTTGTAGTCGGGTCCATACCGGTTGGAGACTCGGATTCTGATCTGAAGAGTGGCGAGGTCAAAGTCGCTGCGAATCAATCGCGCCTCGGAATAGAAATACGGGATTCGACCAGCTACGGACCGTTGCGAGCTTTTGTTGAAGGAGATTTTGCAGGGAACGGGGACACGTATCGGTTGCGACATGCATTTGGACAGTTCAGGCAAATTCTGGCGGGCAAGACATGGTCGACCATGGTTGATAATCGGGCGACGCCGGAGGAAATAGATTTCGAAGGGATCAACGGCAGAATTCAGGTGCGCCAAACACAACTTCGCTATTTTCCGAAATTCGGCCGTAACGTGGATCTGCTGATCGGGCTTGAGGATCCGGCCCCGGATGTTACGGGCGGTCAGGGTGTCAGCCAGTATCCTGATCTCGTCGCCAGCGTGCGACGAAACTGGTCCGACAGATGGCATGTCAAGACAAGCTTGCTGCTGCGGCAGATCGAGGCGAAATGGGATCTCGACGAATCGGTAGCCGACTCGACGTTCGGCTGGGGCCTTTCGGTGAGTGGCAGGGTCGGTTTGGGAATGTCGGATGAGCGGGACAATATCCTGTTTCAACTTAACTACGGCGATGGCCTCGGCCGATATATCAACGACCTTCAGGAACTGGGCGGACAAGACGCCCACTTCAATCCGCTAACCGGAGAGCTTGAAACGCTAAATGTTTTTAGTGGTTATGTCGCGTATCAACACTGGTGGCAAGAATCACTCCGATCGACACTGACTTTCAGCTGGGTCGATGTCGAAAACCTGGATTTTCAAGATGATTCGGCATACGCAAGAACGGACCGTGCAATTGTCAATTTGCTGTGGTCACCCGTATCGCGGGTTGATGTCGGGGGAGAACTCCTTTGGGGTCGACGCGAGAACCTGGACGGCACCAACGGTACGGCCCGGCAAATTCAAATTGGTGCGAAGTACCGATTTTGACTATCAAACTGGTGGCGGTGCATCGAAGTCATGAACAGTAAACTTCAAATCAGGAATGAAAATTTTTCATTCAAATTCCGACGCTTCCTTTACGTCGCCACTACCGCCTTGATTATGAACGCACCGCTTACAGCATTCGCTGAATGCGGCCCTTCAGCCCAGGATGAATCCGAATCCCGGCCGCGCATCGGGCTCGCTTTGAGTGGTGGTGGCGCCAGAGGAGCGGCTCACATCGGAGTGATCCGAGTATTACGCGAGCAGAACGTTCCTATCGATTGCATCGCCGGCACAAGCATGGGCGCCATTATTGGTGGCCTGTACGCATCGGGCATGTCGCTCGAGGAAATTGAGCAGGCGATAGATGAAATCGACTGGGATAGCGTGTTTGATGACAGCACTTATCGGGCTGACAAGACGTTTCGTCGCAAACGCGATGACGATGATTTCCTCATCAAGCGGCCGCTCGGATTTAGTGACGGGAGCATTAAAATGCCTCTGGGTCTCGTTCAGGGACAAAAAATCGACCTTGTCCTTAGCGAACTGACATTGCCGGTAGCCCTTGTTGATGATTTTGACAAGCTGGCAATACCTTTTCGGGCAGTGGCTGCCGATATCGTCACAGGTGAGCAGGTCGTTCTCGGCGGCGGCAGCCTGGCAACCGCAATCCGTGCAAGCATGTCTATAGCAGCTGTAATGGCACCGGTACTAATCGACGATCGCATGCTGGTTGATGGAGGCATCGCGGCGAACCTGCCAATTTCGGTTGTCAGACAGATGGGCGCAAATATCGTCATTGCGGTGGACATCAGCACACCGCTTCAATCTCGGGATGAGATTGGGTCAGTATTATCAATAACGGGTCAATTGAGCGGATTCCTGACCCGCCGAAATGTGGCATTGGAAATCGCCACTTTGACTGAAACTGATATCTTCATCGAACCGGATCTCGGCGACATTGAGACCGCAGATTTTGACCGGATAAGAGAAGCTGTGCCTACGGGCCGGCAAGCTGCGCTTGACAATCTGGACAGGCTACAGGGGTTGTCGCTTCCGGGCACACCCGACACCGACAGCCTCCGGGCCGAGTTTGATACGCTACCGAGGCGGCCAATAATCGAGTTCGTCAAACTGGATAACCAATCGGCATTGTCAGATGATTTTGTTACCAGTCGCGTCGAAGAAATGCAGCTCGGCCAACCCCTCGACATAGAAAAACTGGAGTTAAGCATAGCTCGCATTTACGGCACTCAAGTTTTTCAAAAGATCGGCTACGAACTTGTGGAAGATGGCGATCGAATAGGCCTCAAAGTAACTGCCGTGGAGCGTGACTGGGGGCCAAATTACCTGCAGTTCGGCTTGAACATTGCCTCACAAGCAGGCGGTGAGAACCAAATAAGCGCGTCAATCAGCCACCTGAGTACGGTAATGAACCCTGCTGGAGGGGAATGGCGCAATACGCTCACGCTGGGTCATGAAACCAGTTTCTCAAGCGCGTTTCACCAACCTTTCGGCAGGGACTACCGGTACTTCGTCGCGCCAAAACTGATCATGGGCAACACGGAATACACCGAATTCGAATCGGGAGAAGCGATCGGGACAATATCGGTATTTTCAGCCGGTGGTGAACTCGCGGTCGGGCACGAATTCGGAAATTGGGGAGGGCTGCGGATTGGTGCACGATATTTGTCGGGTACAAAAGATGTGCGCGTCGGCGAACCGGCACCCGAAATAGACTTTGACTTGGGTGAAGCATTCGTGGACATGACCGTTGACCGATTGGATAACCGGAATTTTCCCAGGCAGGGCATTTTTGCTTCCATTGGATGGACTGGGGGTCGCGAGTCATTGGGTTCAGATACTGAATTTGACCAGCTACAACTTGGTTTTTCGATGGCGAATTCGTGGGGTCGCAACACTTTGCTGACCGGCATCCGCTACGGCACGACATTCAGCGGACAAGCGCCCGTTGAGCGCGTGTATCGTCTCGGCGGATTTCTAAACCTGTCCGGACTGAACCCGGACGAACTGAGCGGACAACACACCGGTATTGGGACACTGGCGTATTACCGGCGTTTAGGAGATATCGCCTTGTTGCCCACGTATATCGGAGCGACTGCTGAGCTGGGAAATACGTGGCAGGACGAATCTGATATCAGTTTGGACAGTTCCATCTTCGCCGGCAGCGTTTTCGTCGGTGTGGACAGCATACTAGGCCCCATTTATTTGGCTGTCGGACTAGCCGAACATGGTCAGACGGCGCTTTACTTCTACGTCGGCCGTACGTTTTAGCTGCCGCCCTACGATACCTGAAGAGACAACATGCAGCCGTACAAACACTACTTCATTCTACTAACCGGCATATTCGGCTGGGTCGCTTCAGTGGCCGCCCAGGCCGACGAACAAATCCCGCGACGGGATCGGCCGACATGGCGTGTCGAGATCGCAAACGACTTAGTATTCGGCTCCGACAACCAGTTCAGCAACGGATTCACGATCCAAAAACACTCGACTACCTCCCAGGACCTCAGCGATCTCCGCGGAGTACGCGCGTTTGGAAAGGGACTTGCTCGAAGACTGCTTCCGCAGGATAACGACCTTGTCTATCGCAAGGCATTATCCGTCGGCCAGATTCTAGGAACACCGGACGATTTGGAAAACCCAGACATCATTTTGGACGATGCACCTTACGTCGGCATGCTTGCTGCGCAGAGTTCGTGGATTGCATTTAACGACACCAAATTCACGGGCTTTGCGATGACGATCGGTATTGTCGGTGAATATTCGTTTGCCGAGGAAGTCCAGACAGGGTTCCATTCCCTTATCGACGCCACCGAACCGCAGGGCTGGGAACACCAGCTCGACAATGAGCCCGTAATAAATTTCTATTACATGAAAAAGCGCAAGCTGTGGAACAAACCGTCCTTCGACGGGGCGTTTAACTTCGACGTGTCGGTCGGTAACTTCATCACCGGCGTCGACGCGGGAATCGAGATGCGATTCGGTCGCAAGCCTGGGGGGTTCGCTTATGTTCCTGATGTCATTGGCAGGGGAATGGCGTATGACGCGACGTTCGCAAGAGAAGACGGTCGGACCGAAATATACGGGACTCTGTCAGCACGAGTCTGGGCGTGGGCAGTCTTCATGCCAGCCGAAGGAAATACGTTCGTGAACGGCAACGAGTGGACCGACAACAACACAATTTCCCCGGAGAATGTAGTCGGACAGGCCACAGCTGGTTTTCACGTCGTCAGGCCTTCTTGGGGTCTGCACTTCACGTGGACAATCGCCACCGACAACGTCGATAAAGACACGCTCAGCCCAGGCATTGAAGTCGAAAATGATTATGGTTTTATAATGTTCGAGTGGCGGTTCCAGTGAATTTACCGCCATGCCGGATGACTATCCCGAAGTGCGTCACTGGTACGTGAACCTCGCCGAGCGGCCGGCATTCCAGCGCGGCTACATTGTGCCCGTTGGCGTTGGTCCGATCCCACTACCGTAGCCTCTTGCCTAGCGGATCTGGTTTTCGATCGATTCCAGCAACACCTGCGCGTCGTCGCGTGCCATTGAATAGACCTTCACTCGCGCCTCGATGTCCTGGTAGGTGTACGCAAAGAAGTTCTTGAAGACCTGGTTCTCGAGCAGCGCTGGATCGCTCACTTGGGCCTCGACAAGGTCGAAGCTGGCCATCATCAAAGGAATGTATTCGTCATCCATCGCCTGCAGGAAGTTTTTCTGCAGTGTGTCAATGTCACGATACCAGCGCGCTAGCCGCAGCAGATTTTTCTTTGTTTCCGAGTTAGACAACAATCTGAAATCGCCACTTTCCTGCATCGAACGATAAGTAAAATCAGACGGCTGAAAAAAGTAATAGCTGGAAGGCGAAAAAATCGCACTGGCCTGGTCCTCCGGGGTCGCGTCGGCAAGACTCGCCATGTTCGGCACGATTTCACTGAGCTGTTCGAGCTTGGCCGAATTTGATTCGATAACGCCGTCCAGCAGCTTGAGGTCCGAAGCGAGGTCATCGCGCAAGCCGACCAGGTACTGCTGTTCTGTCTCCGCATCCTTGAGATCGTCAAACCAGCCCTCGAACCACAACGCGATATTGATGCCGATAACGATCATCAGGATTTCGAGCAGAAAATTTCGATTACGCGAGGTATCAATCCTGGCAAACATAGAGTCGTCCTCCGGCTTCGCTACCAGTAGCCGGTCAGCGAAATATATGGGCCGCTGAATCGACTGATGATCCTGCCGTTCCAGTCCGATTCGTCGACTTTGAGGTCAATCTCGAAATAGTTATAAGCGAGGCCGATGCCGAAATGATCATTTACCGCATAAGCGACCGTAGCAGCCGCATTGATGATGCGGCCATCGTAAGTGTCTATACGAGCCTGAAGCCAGTCGAATCGCATGGTCGCAACCCATTTAGGTGAAAACGCGTGCACGTACCAGGCTCCGAGATTAGGCAACGGCTGGCTGATGCTCGCCCGTTCCTGGCGAAAGCCGACATCGATTCCGTCTACCGTGGCATTACCATTGATGAAAGCGCTGATATCCAGAACATGAAGGCCAAGTCCCAGGCCGAATTCCCGGCTTGTTGTCGAATGGAACTTGCGACCGAAGAACAAGCGCGTAATTTGGAAATCCGTGCCAACACCAACCGAGGTACCCTGGTTGAAGACGTAGCCCCCCCATTCGGTGTCCTCTTCAAGTGTCGCCCTCGACTCGTTATCGACGCGAAAGTACTGCCCCCTGAGCATCCATTTTTCGCCAAAACGCCAGCCGAATTCAGCTGATCCGGTACTTTGGCTGCCGTCAAAACCGAAGGACTGGGCAAAATCGACGTACGGCGTTGGGCCAGGGTTGGAAATGGTGACGGACGCTTCCAGTCCGAGATTTAGTTTCTGGTCAGGCCGGAAGATCCCCACTGACGCGAAGAATTTTTCGCTCAGGTACGGATGTATAGAAGTCTCTTCCTGCGCATTAGCAGAATAAGGCAGCGCAGCGGACACCAGCGTTACCGCAATTATTAAGACACAGGATTTGCGGAAGTCCTTCATTGCCCCAAATATACCGAGCAATCTACCGTTCGACACCAATAAATTCAGGCAGACGAAATTTGAAGTCTTCATTCAGCGATCTTAATACGCGCGCATCACGCTCATAGATGTCGTTATAAAAGCGCACGAGCGTCTCGTCCAAAACCCCTACAGTGCTGTACAGCAGCATGACGGTCATTTGCTCTTTCAAAAACACTGTCTGCGGTTTTTCGCTGTCCAGTAGTTTCTGGATTGTCCCGGGATTCCATTTGTCCGCATCATTCAGGACGATCTCGGCAAGTTCAAACGGGTTCTCAACGCGGATGCAGCCGGAGCTGAAACTACGCTCCGATCGTTCAAATAGTGATTTACTCGGCGTGTCATGCAGAAATACGAAATGTTCGTTGGGAAAAATGAATTTGACGCGACCGAGCGCATTGGTCGGCCCTGGTCTTTGCACGAACTGATACGGCGGCAAGCGCCTGGCACTGTACTGCGACCAATCAACTGATGTGGGATCGACTCTACTACCATCACGGTCAACCAGGTCCATGTTCTTCGTCGCCAAATAGCCCGGGTCCTGTTGCACTCGCGGCAGGATATCTTTGGCCAGTATCCCAGGCGGCACGGTCCATGTGGGATTGAACTGAAGGTACTTGATCTTCCCGTGAAACACCGGTGTCTGACGATAGTCCTTGCCGACCTGCGAGCGTCCTGACCAGACGACTTCCCGATCACGAACCATGTAGGTTTTGAAGGAAGCAATATTGGTCATTACGAACTCGTCTTCGACAAACCTGGCGATCCATCGAACGCGCTCCAGATTTACACGAATCTGGTCGATTCGCTCGTCCACGGTCACATTCATTGCGGCAAGTGTCTGTTTGCCAATCGCGCCATCTCGGTCGAGATTATGCCGGTCCTGGAATGCCACTATGCCCAGCCTCAACTCGTCATCGAAAACCGTTGACCCGTTGTTCTCAGCAGCTGGCAAATCTCCGGTAACGGCCAATCTACTGCGAATGACCGCTATGCGCTCGTCGTCCATGCCGAGCTTCAGCGTTACACCTGATTCAATTTGCGGCCAGCCACCGGCGTCCTTTAGCGCACGGTACTCGGCGAGCATCGCCTTGACGCGCTTATAGACGGAGCCTCGCTGAAGACTCGCATCGATAAAGATCGGGAGGGAGTCCGAGTCGATGGCCTCCTGAATGATCGCGGCCGGATCAACACCTTCCAGGCTGCGGCTCCAATTCCAGTTTTCATCGAGACTTGCTGGATCTACCTTGCCGAAGAACAGGTGGTGCCCGTAGCGGCTGAGGCTTTCGGTCAATAACAAGTCAGCATCAGCACGTAGCGTGGCATTCGTACGGTCAGAACGATATTGACCGATGAGTGCCAAGAGCTCGGCGTGAGCGTAATCGGCTGGATCCAGTCCTTCGTCTTTCGCGTGCCCCACCAGTTGAATAAACTCGTCAACACGATTTTCATCAGTCCACGCAGGACTGAACTCCCGTCGCGAATACAACTCGGGGATAATGTGCGTCGATGCCAATGTCACGCCGGCCACTGTCACCTCGGACCCGAGCGACAATTGTTCGGACAGGTATTGAATGCGTTCCTCAACACTCTCCTGGGCAAATGCACAGGCCGGGAATACGAGTATCAGGGTCGCAATAAGTCTAATAACAAGCTGAGTCATAATGTCTTTCTACCTGTCGGGATCAATAGTGCATAATCTGTCGCTAATGAATCGTACCTATCGCCAATTGCTGCTTGCCGTGTTGTTACTCGGCCCGCTGACCTCGTTGCGGCCAGCCGAAGACGTGCGCCAACTGTCGTTTTACCACACGCATACTTCCGAGAAACTAAGCGTAACGTACTTTACAGATGGACAGTATGTCGCATCTTCATTGGCCGAACTGAATCACTTTCTTAGAGACTTCAGAACCGGCGATGTAACAGAAATGGACCCGGGCGTATTCGATATCCTTTTTGAAATCCAGCAAGCCACCGGCAGCACAGGCACATTCGAAGTCATCTCAGCCTATCGCTCACCCGCCACCAATGAAATGCTGCGCAGTAATTCCGGCGGCGTCGCCAGGAACAGTCAACACTTGCTCGGCACAGCGATCGATGTTCGATTGACCGATCTCGACACGAGCAAATTGCGTGACGTGGCCTTGGAACTCCAACGGGGCGGCGTCGGCTACTACCACGAGTCCGATTTCGTGCACGTCGATACAGGTCGCGTACGACAGTGGTAGGTACTTTCCTGCTTGTGATCTAGGGAGCCGGTAGTGGCTTGTACGTCATCTTCGCTCCGGAGATCGTGAACTCGCCCATAAGTGCGGCGCGTGTGACCGTGAAAATCGCGACACCGTCGTTGAAGGCGGGCGTGCCCGCGACCCCTTTATTCCAGACGGCAAGTCCCGCCTGTCCCATGAACTGTGCTTTTCCAGTCTTGTAGTATTCGAGCGCGGCTTTGTCCTTAAACAGTACGACCATGCTGAAGTTGCGTGCGCCCGCCTGGATACCGGAGGTGAATTGCCAGAATCTCGTGGTGCCGATGATCGTGTCACCTTCAATAACGAATCCCCTGCCCGCTGCTCCGCCAAAGCCGAAGCCAACTCGCGTTACCGACGGAAACACGGCCATGGCGTAGGCATCCTCGAAAAACGGCTGTGAACGGGGAATGCGTTCCTTGACCTGCACGATCGCGTTGGCCGAAGCAACTTGCTTCTTGTTGGCAGGATCCGCCGCCCACTCCGCATTAACCGTTGCACAGACGAACAGTGAGATGAGCAAGAGTGCTATTCGTTTCATCGTTTGCACTCCAGGTGAGCCGTGAGCCAGTCCGATCCACCAGACAAGTCGCCCAGCAAGTCGGATGTCCCAAATATGCCGGAGCGATGCACGATCGTGAGCCCTGCGTAACAGTCCTGTAACCAGTTGGCCCGTGACATACGGCGCAGCGGAAAGTCGACCGTCATTTCGAGGTAGTTAAGGAAATGTGATGTATTGTCGCCGGCGGCCGCTTGCTTGCGCTGCTCCTCGATCGGTACGTTTTCCGCGTAGGACATGCCAAAGCCGAAGCTCCAGCGGAACCACTCTTCACCCGTCCACCCCGAGTAGCCACTTCCCCTAACAGATATGTAGGCGTTGTAGCTGTTGAAGTTGCCATTACCCTCGTCTTCCTCGAAGTGGCGCATCAATGCGAACTTGCCGAGAAAATCGACGCGCGGCCCATCGTGCAGCAGCCTGCCGAAGGTCAGGCCACCGATATTGGTGTCAGCAATCTCACTCTTCGAGAAGTCTCCCTGGTCGATCTCACTGACGATGTTGCCTGCTGCCTGATAGCCATAGTTGACACGCCAGGACCACTCGCCCTCACGCAGTGGATCGTTGATGTCGTCTGGCGTTCTTGCATTGCCAAACGTGTAGGTGCCGCCAATAAACGCTGCCGACATGCCGGACTCTTCAACCAACGGGCTGTCCATGACATCGGAGTCAACTCCGGCGAAGCCAACATTCGCGAAAAATACGATGCGCTCGGAGAAATGCCAGGCCGTATTCAGGCCCAAAGTAACCCACTGCGACGAACCGGCCGAAAATTCGGGCCGGTCCACGCGCGCCTCGGATTCGCTCACGCCAAAGTAATAGTCGGTAAGGTTGTCGTCCTGGTAGGCCCAGCTGATGAACGGCGATATCGACCACGCACCTGCATCAAAGCGATATCGGTAAGTGACTTTGGCTTGCTGTCCGTTGTGCCGATCAAGCGTGTCAGCAACCCAGTCAAGCGTCAGTTCGCCCCACTTCTTCTTGATCGCAAATTGAATGCCGGCATCCAGCGTCTGTTTGCGTTTTTCGAGCCCTTCGTAGAACTCGTTACTGTCGGGATCGAGTTGCTGAAAACGATATCGCGCAAACACGTTGAATTCATAATCGTCGTTATTAACGATGTGTAATCCACCCGCCGTGCCGCGCGCGAAGAAATACTTGCCCTCGTAGAGATACAAGGGAATCAGATCGAATTGGCGGTCATCCTCGTTGTCAGATGCGAGGTACGGACTCTGCCCGAGCCGAATGCCGCCGCCGAGCCCGGCACTACCGGGAGGCTGATGCCAAAATGGAATCTCGGCGACTTCCTGGGCTGACACCGGTCCGCCCGAAAGCAATCCGGCAGCAACCACCAGACAAAAAACGGCCCCAAGAGGAGCCGCTCTATTGGTAGTGCGTTTCACGTCCGGAGTGATTTAGAACCGGAATAGGAAACCGATCGCCGGCCCCGAGAGACTGTATTCAGACGTCACCGCCTCGCCTTCGACTCTCTGGTCGATGTCAAAATCAAGATGGCGGTAGGCGAGCGTCATACCGAAAGACCCCTTCGAGCGCCAACCAACGCCCGCCATAAAATTCAGCGAGCCGTCAGAGCCGCCGAAACCATAATCGCCTCGAACCGAGAAATCCCATGACTCAGTAAACCGATGTAGGTATCGGGCGCCGAGATAGATGTCCGTAAAACCTTTGTCAGCATCGAAGCGCTCTCCCGGCCCATTCTCCGGCGTGACATTCAACGTCCCTTCGACATCGGTGTCGCGAATTCCGGCCAGGAAATCAAAGCCGCTATCCGTCGCAGAAGGCCGGTAAAACGCGCCTGCCTCGAAAACCTGCAGGTCCGTGCCCGCGCGAATGTTGATGCTGACCGGCAGTGGGCCCGGCGTCGAGATGTTGGTCCGATCCGATAACGACATGGTCACATAATCGAAGGTAAACCCGATTTTGTTGCGCACGTATTCAATGCGAATAAGGGCTGCCCCGTCCAGCTTGTCAATGGCGTCGCTAAACTCAACACCGCCACTACCACGTGCCGCAATGTCCCACTTCACGTCGATCGCCCACAAATAGGGTGCGACCAGCCATTCGCCTTCCTGCGCAGCCGACAGCCCTGGGACGATCATCAACGACAACACGGCCGCAAGGCTAGATTTCCTGATACTCATAATAGTTTCCCTAATTGCTCAGAATCCGGCGATCCTCTCAATCGTCCAGAATGCAGCTACAGTACCTATTGCATAGGCCGGCGCGTAACTTATTATTCGTGCAGGTAGTCGGACCACAATTCGTTTCGAAAGCGCCCACACGACGTAGACCGCTACTATAAACAAAATCTGCCCAAGTTCGACCCCAATATTGAAGAAAAGCAGGGCCAGCGGGATGGCCTGCTGTGGCAATCCGATCTCGCTCAGAGCGCCCGCGAAGCCAAAGCCGTGCAGCAAGCCAAACGTAAACGCGATGGCCCATGGCCACTGCTGTGCGAAGCTCGACCTGCCTCGCTCCCGGTGTACCATTTCCGCGGCGACAAGCACGATCGACAGGGCGATAACCGCTTCGACCGGACTCTGCGGTACATGCACCCACCCGAGCGTTGCGGCAGCCAGGGTGATGGAGTGCGCACCCGTAAACGCCGTAATCGTGACCAGAACCTGCCGCCAACCCCTGACAAGTAACAGCAACGCCAGCACGAACAACAAGTGGTCGATGCCGAGCAAAATGTGCTCGATGCCGAGTCCGAGATAGGTAACGGCAGTTTGTTGCCAGGTCGGTGCCGCAGGTACCACAAACGACGGCGATGCCGATGTCAGCCGCGAAACCCTGGACGTGCCATCAAGCAAGGAGATTTGAACCAGCGTGTCCGTTAAGGTGCCGGCCAGCCCATCAATGTAGATAGTGCCGCCTTCAAGGCCGCCCGGACACGAAACACTCCAGCGATCAGTGAACGAGCCACCTACAGAGCGCGTGACGATGCGTGACGTGTTTTCACAGTTGTCGGGCAGCAGCGGATAAATGCTGAGACGCAGGTCGCCGCTCGCGGGCACTTTCCACAGAGCATCAAACTGATCGGGCTCTGACTCACGAAGATCGAGATAGCCCGGCCGAACTTCGTGCGCCTGAGTCGCCGCGGTAAACATCAGCAAGAGAATTGCGATGATGCTGCAACGACGTAACATCAGCGCTGCTCGACGTCTTCGATATCCAGCTCTACATCGAGCCACTCTGGACGTTCAATGACCACGGTGTAGCGAGAGCGCAGCTCCGCAAAGAATGCCTTGTTAACATCCTGGCGCTGAACCTCACGCCATTCGCGAATGACCGCATCCCGAACAACTTCAAGACTCGGTATCTGCGCCTCCACGCGTTCTTCAATAAACACCAGGTGCAGACCAAATCCCGACACCACCGGACCAAGCCATCGTCCGGTTTCGAGTTGCGTCAGGCTGACTGCAAATTCACGTCCGAACTGACTCGCGATATCGCGCTGCGGGTACAACTCCAGCGCAATTGGCAACGGCAATGAGTCGCCACGGGATGCTGCCTCCTCATCGGTTTCGCTGCCATCCAGAGTAGCGAGCACCTGGCGTGCATCGGATTCGGTCATGTCGCCGCGAGCATCCCGGCTGAAGTAGATGTGCCGAAAACTGATGCGCGCGTCTTCGCGGAATTTATCGGGGTTGGCGCCGAGAAATGCTTGTAAATCGGAATCTTCATGATCTACCCGCGCTGCGATGTCCTCGGACAGAAACTCCATTTTTTGTCGCAAGTGACGTCGAATAACCGCGTTATCCTGGTCAAGGCCGAGAGCCATCGCTTCACGGTAGTAGATCTCTTCCTGAATGTGGTCTTTGATCAGGCCTTCGAGTTCGCGCTGGGTTGGAGGGCGCATGCGGGTCTTGCGCCACGCTTGTGACAGGCGCTCGATCTGGCCCGCGCCGACGACAATTTCATCGGGCTCGAACTCACGCTGATCACCAATTAACGCAAACAGCCCGAACACCCCGGCCCCAAGGACCAGGAAGTGAACGAGCGGTTCGCGTAGTAGAGTTTTTAGTGCGTTCGACAAACTACATCGGCAGGACGAGTGCAGCCCTCAGCGAGGTTTCCACAATCGTGCCGCGCGGAATATTTACGTTGGAGCCACTTGTCAGGATCGACGCACCGAGGCCCACTTGCGCACCCGTTCTGGCGCCTGAACTGCCGCCGATCAGTCCGCCAATTGCGGCGGCACGCGCCGTACGACCTACGGTCCGTCCACCTTCGCCACTCGTCTGCGCGCTTAGGCCGCCCGCAGCGATCGGGTGCAACACATCGTTAATCATGACATCCGTAAATTCAGCGGTGAGTTCCGAAGAGCCAACTGCGCGCCCAGATTGCTGCGAGGAAACGACGCGACCGTGAACAACTGCACCTCGCGGTAGGACGGTCACACCATCCACCACGATGGCACCTTCGAGCTGACCGCGGAAGCGATGGCCAGCGCCGTGCTGGCTCGTAATTTCATCAGACATGCGAATGACGAGCCGTGTTCCTGCAGGTACGGTGATTGTGGGTGCCGGGCCCGTGCTGGCTGCCGCATCGCGCGTCTCTACACCACTACTGAACCACATACCGACGACTTCATCCTCCGGAAATGCCTCGATGCCGTCACCGGTATTAAACATGATGATGCCGTTGCTGCTGCCAATGAAGTCGCCTTCGAGCAAGGTGCCATCAGCGAGCTCGATAGTGTCCGCAAACAGCGAACCTGTCGCGAACGCTGCGATCAATAGAATAATTGTTTTTTTCATGATGCCTCTCTCAATCTCATTTGGTTTATTTTAATTCGATTCTTGCCAATTTATGGAAATTTGACATATGGAAGCAAGACTCATGGGAAGTCGGCGAGGATCGCGGCGACAAACGTACGTACCGTTTCTGCCTGGTTTTCACGAAGTCTGTCAGTGACACGATTGGTCGCGGTACCTTCCCAGATCATCCGATTTTGCGAGG
>Ga0070725_10000948_pt1 | contig 17236 bp, 12 predicted proteins | sample tdDd002_FD_69781 | JGI IMG/M metagenome (GOLD analysis project Ga0070725, IMG submission 69781) | Marine sediment microbial communities from the Atlantic coast under amendment with organic carbon and nitrate - tdDd00.2 | ecosystem: Environmental > Aquatic > Marine > Coastal > Sediment | place... | reverse complement strand
AAGGAGGATTTATTATGAATAAGCATATAAGAAGACCAGAATTTCCAAAACGCGCCGTAATTACAGGCGGTATGCCATACGGAAATAAGGCACTGCATTTCGGTCACATTGGTGGTGTATTCGTTCACGCGGATACATACACAAGATTCCTTAAGGATCGTATCGGTAAGGAAAATGTCATTTTCGTTTCAGGAACTGACTGTTACGGCTCACCAATCATTACAAGTCATAAGGATTACTGCGAAAAGGAAAACAAGGACATTTCAGTTGAAGATTATGTCCACAACTTCCACGAGATGCAAAAAGAAACACTTGAAGCATATGACGTCGATTTAAGTTTGTATGCAACATCTGCATTTGGCGACAGTGGTCAAGTACACAAAAAAGTTTCTGAAGTGGTATTTAACTTACTTCACGATCATGGATTCTTGAAAAAAATGAGTTGTCCACAGTTTTACGATCCAGCACATGGCAGTTACCTAAACGGACGCCAAGTTCTAGGGAAATGCCCTTATGAAGGCTGTAAATCAGAAAAAGCTTACGCTGACGAATGTGACTTAGGCCATCAATATCCACCAGAAGATTTAATTGATCCAATCAGTGTTCTTTCAAATGTTGCACCTGAATTAAGAAATACTGACAACTGGTATTTTGATCTGGAGCGTTTTGCAGAACCACTAAAGAAATTGGTAGAGCAATTAAAAGCTGACAGAAATGTAAGACAAGTAGTCATTAAAACATTGGAGGAGTTTTTATTCCCTCCTGCACTTCATATAAAAAGAAAAGAATTTGAACCTCTTTCAGAAGAATTCGTCGCTTCTCTTGGCGGTGTTTTAGAGGACATCGAAAAGAAGCCTTCTGTTACAATCACTTATAACGATTTAGATGAAAGAGATATTGCTAAAAAACTACTGGATGATAACAACGTGAGATACCGTTCAGGTAAAACAATCACACCGTTCAGATTAACGGGTAATATTGATTGGGGTGTTCCTGTACCATCGACAGACGGTCTTGATGACCTGACGTTCTGGGTATGGCCAGAGTCGCTATGGGCGCCAATTTCATTTACAAAAGCTTATCTAAACTCAATTAAAAGCGATGACCCATGGACAAAGTGGTGGACTGATGAAGAAACAAAAGTGTATCAATTTATTGGTGAGGACAATATCCATTTTTATGGACTGCCTGAAATGGCCATGTTAATGGGTTACCACGCAGCAATGAATAACGACGACAATAAAGATATGGCAACACTTGATATTGCACCAATTAATTTCCCACACCTTGTGGCTAATCATCATATTTTATTCATGAATGAGAAAGCAAGTAGTTCTGGCGCAATTAAACCACCAATGGCCCATGAATTATTGGATTACTACACAAGTGACCAACTTCGTATGCACTTCTTAAGCTTAGGATTGTCCAAGCGAAGTGTTAGCTTTAATCCAATGGCACTAGATGAGACATTCACAAACAAGAATGAAGATCCAGTTCTTAAAGATGGATCATTATTGACGAAAGTATTTAATCGAATCGTTAGATCATGTTTCTATACGAGCGAAAAATATAGCGATTTAAAAATCCCGACTCTTGAAGTGAGCGAGGAAGTACGCAACCTGATGGAACGTGCCGTTTACGATTATGAACGTGCAATGTCTAGACATGAATTCCACCAAGTAATTATCACTTTGGACAGTGTTATTCGTAAATTGAGTAAGTACTGGTCTAAGCATATGAAAATTGCTGATACGGATGACAACAATGAGTATCGCCTACAAATTCTGGCGGACATGTTCTATGGCGTAAAAGTAACATTGACATTACTACACCCTGTTGTACCAACCAGCGCTGAAAACGTAAAAGATTACTTAGATCTTGAAGACAGTCTATGGTCATGGGATCATATTTTCGACACGGTATACGATCATATGTCAGATCCATCAACACACACAATCAAAGGAATTCCACCAAAATTTGATTTCTTTGCAAATCATCCAAGTTTCTTCGAAAGATAATTATAAGCTTTTATTGATGCTGATAGGCAAATGTCTGTCAGCATCGTTTATTTACCAACTATTTTCTTCATCGATAAGTGTCGACAGATCTGATGCCTTTAAAGTTTCCGGATCAATGCTTCTCGCAATTTCTGTTGCTTTATTTAATATTTCAAATGCTTGTCTATATTCTACCGAAGCACTCTCTATATCATGATGAAACAATGCCGCTTCAACATTTGCTTTTGAAAAATTCCACAACTCCAAAAAGTATGCGCCGATCTCCTGATGTGTTTCATTCTCATAGCCAAGTGTTATTTCAGCATTGTAATAGCCACAACTATCACGCGCCACTAATTCCTTTATTTTAAGATAACGTTCTGGGAAAAAATTCAGACTGATCACTTTTCCAATATTATAAATGAGGCCAAAGGATGAAAATTCATCTGGTAATTTTTCTTTTGTAACATGTTTATACAATAGTGTATAGACATTATGAACATGTATTGAGGCTGACATCATACGTTTGTTTTCTTCTTGTTGCCACTCCTTCAAGTGATCAGCAGCCATAAATGAAGAGGTCAATAATAAGCTTTTCACAGTATCTAGCCCCAATATGGAAATCGCTTGTTGCACATTTGATATGCGTTTTGTTGTATAAAATGCAGAGTTCACCATCTGCAGTATTTTCGTTGTAATAGATATATCTTCTACAATGATTGCTGCAATACGTTCAATAGACTCATCTTTGTTGATTGCAACTTCAACCGCTCTAAGAATCTCCATATTCTTAGGCAATTGTGAAATCGTGTTGATGAGATTTATAATATTATCATTACTCAGCTTTTGTTGTATTTCGATTATATGATGAAGTTTTGCTCTCAATATTTCTTTTTTCCATGGTTTTGTCAGGTATTCAAATGCGACGCCTTGTAATATGGCATTTAATACATCATCTCGTTCTACTTGTCCACTAAGTATCAACCGATAAGCCTGGGGGTACCGCCTTCTCACTTCTTTCAAGAAATCAATCCCATTCATATCTGGCATACGAATATCTGTGACAACAATGTTGATATTATTATTCTCTAGAATAGAAAATGCTTCTTTTGCACTCTCTGCGATAAATACTTCAACAGTCTTAGAACGCATGACCCTCTTAACACTCTGTAAAATAAAACTTTCATCATCTACAAATAACATTTTTACCGGCATCTAATCACTCCTCTTCGTTAGTAGGCAGTTTAATCGTAAATGTCGTTCCCTTATTTATCTCCGAAGTAACTGTTAAGTCACCATTATGCTTATTTTTAACAATATTGTATGCAATATTGAGCCCTAATCCAGTCCCCTTGCCAGGTTCTTTTGTTGTAAAAAAAGGATCATATATCTTATCAATAATTTCTGTCGGTATACCCGGTCCATTATCTTTAATATCACAACAGACATAGGTATCTTGTGTATAGGTTGCAACACTTATAATTTTTTGCTCAGTACCAGTATATTCAGCCAAGGCTTGAGACGAATTAACAATCAAGTTCAAAAGCACTTCATTGATCTCACTTCCATTTGCCACGACACGAGGCACTTTTTCTAATTCTAAATCTATCGATGCAATATCTTTGTACTCATTTTTGGCAACCATCAGCGTCGTACGTACACCGTTATTAATGTCATAGGTATCGTTTTTACTAATGTCTATTCGCGAGTAATCTTTAAGATTTTGAACAATATCTACTATTCTTATAAATCCTTCTTCAGATTCTACGAGTAACTTAGGGATGTCTTCTAGAATATAATCAATATCCTCTAAGTCAATGTCAGGATCAATAATACCCGTTTTCAAATACGCTACATAGCCCATTAACGTTGGCATATATTCTGATAACATTTCAAAATTGCCATTGACAAATCCTATTGGATTATTCAATTCGTGTGCAACACCTGCTGCCAATCGTCCAATAGACGCAAGTTTTTCTTGCTGAATGATCAATGATTGGGTCGACTCAAGTTTATTTACGAGTTCTTCTAATTTTTCATTCTTTCGTATTTGCGTCTGTTCACTGACCTTCAGCGCATTTTCTCTTTGAATAATTATTTTTGACATGTCATGGTATTGCTCAGATAATTCATTTATTTCAACGACTGATGCACTAGGGAAATCATCGTTAGGTCTTCCTTCGATCATAAATACGTCAATCATTTTCTTTAAATCCGTAATTGGTTTGATAATAAATCTTTTGCTGACAACTAACAAAATCAATACAGCAATTACGATAAAACTTAATATAATAATGAGTAATCTCACTTTTAAATTCTGAATCATCTCCAATGAATCGCTTTGATCAATGATAAATTTCAAGTCAATGTCAAGATGTTCGAGTACGCCTCTTTTAACTAATCCTTCCTCAACATGTCCTATTCGCAAAACAGACACATCGTCTTTGAGTATTTCAATTTCTATCCCTTGCAGTTGTTCGCTTATGTTATTAAATCCATACCCTCGGTTAATAGGAATTTCAGCAACAAGTACACCTTCTGGGTACCCATTGTAAATGACAGGTACCGCTACGGTCCAATAATATTCTGAATCAATCTCGGTCACACTTTTATAACTTTCTAATGCACCAGAAACGAGTTCTTTTGCCCATGCTTCAGTACTATAGTTTTTCAAAAAGTCTATTCCATTGGAATAAATACGCTCACCATTTATATTTAGTAGCGACGTATTAAATTGTTCATTAAGAATTTTGAAATCATCCAGATAGTCTTTCAAATTTCCTGAACTGTATTCAGGTTGTAAAGCAGCTTGTGTCACTATGGGGGTTGTTGCTGTATCGTTGAGAATAATTTCAACAATATCAAGGTAAGCGGTCAACTCCTCTTTGATAATTTCTATTTCCCTGCCGATATTTTTCTCCTGGCTAATAGTATTCATCGTCCCTACACTACTTGCAATTGAAACAAATATGACCAATCCCAGTACTGTAATAATAATCACCACAATACTCGTTACCATTTCTGTTAGTGTCAATTGTCTTCGTTTTGTCATATCATCACCTTATTCATTGAGTAATATTATCTCGTTGTTCTCTCCATATTTAGCCATTACATAGTCCTCAATCCCCAAGGCTTCATGGGCATCAAAGGCTTCATCCGTATAGACTGTAAAAGGCATGGTATAGGTTTTTAACAAGCCTTCTACCGGTTTATTGATATTTTCCAATTTATTTCTTAAACTTGATCTATCTTCATCAGTATTTCCAGTCCATTCATGTTCTGTCATCGCTTGAATCAGAATCTTTGTTAAATCATAACTATGAACAAACCCTGTAGGCGCTTCAATATCAATGGGATATTGTATCGTTTCTGGAAATAACTTTTTAGCTCTATCAAACACTTGAGCAGCATATAAGTTGTCGTCCATATTTAGGAAAGAAAACCGTGTCTGAATAAATAACAAATCAATACTCTCCCGGATATTCTTATCAATTACCTTAGGGAAATCACCACCAGTTATCCCCCAATGACTTCTTATGGGAAGTCGTTCTTCTTCTGGCAGTTCACTCATCGCTTGAGCAAATACTTTGCCTTCAGGTGCATTTCCTACAAAAAATATTACATCAGCACCTGTAACACTGACTTCACGCAATATAACTTTTGCTTGATTAACACCAAGATTCCAATTAAACCATTCTGTTGCAACAGATTCATTAGAATATTCTCTCAAGGCACTGGACATGGTCACCTCATTTGCTTCTCCCCACCCAGTATCCTCGAGTAATAGAAATGGTTTAGAATACCCTTCGCCCATAGCGTGTTTGGCAATAACAAATCCTGCTTTGCTGTCATCAATAGATAATCTAAAAATCCAATTTTCTTCTGATGGATATCTTGTAATGGGCGTCGCGGCCGCCCATGGATCCAATAACAAAATTTCATTTTCATTAATAAAATCTCGATTGGCCAGTAATGGCGGTGAATGTAATCCACAAAACATGGCTATTGCCCTATCATCTTCCAAATAGGTGTTTAAGTGTTGATCAAATCTAGGTGTACTCCCTCTATGATCTAAAACTACTAATTCAATGGAATAACCATCAATACTATACTCAATTTCATCTAAAGCTGTTCTTATACCTTGTTCAATTGAGATGCCCGATTCTTTTGTTCCAGTACGATCTGCACTTATGTATAGTCTTAAAATATCCTCTTGATTTTGAGTAATTTCTTTCGCCTTGTCATCCGTTTCTAATACGTTCTCTTCTAAGGCGGTATCATGTTCATTTTCTGGTATTTCAGTGCTGACATTCTTATTGCAGCCCACAAATAGGAGTATTAATAATAAATTGATTGTGAACAAAACAACTCTATTTTTACGCATTCTCTCTCCTCACCTTCTTAACGCACATGACATAATTCATTATATTTTTTGATACCCCTTAGCTCTCACAATTAAACCGTTACACCATCTTACATCAGCTCACTTTCACTAAGACTTTGTCTTCAGTCTAAAACGTGAGCCTTCTCTCGTATTTTTTACGTTTACGATACTTCTCGAACATGCTATTATTAGTATATATATTCATACTGGAGGCTACAATGAAGAAAACAGCGCTGATTCTGCTAGTAGCAGCATCAATAATTAGCTTATACATTTTAAATACCAACAATGACGATGTGAATTATTCTGATCAGATTGCTGTAGCTGTTGATGAAATTCTTGACGATAAAGAACCAAACAACATATTCACCGTTAAGCAAAAGGAACAGCTTGAGCTTTTTCGCGAAAAGTTCAACGCCGAAAACTTTGATACATATAGAATTGAGTCATACCAAGCGCCTGACGAAAATGTAGTCTACCTTATGCTCATCGTAGATCCTACAGTTGAGACGCCTGGAATAGTACTCTACATGACATTTGAATTATATGATGTTAATTCATTGAAAGTCGAAAAAGTGACAGTTTCCAATTGGGTAACTATTGAATACGAAGGAAAACAATTTTAAGAGGTGGGTTTTTTGTGACTAAAGCTAAATTAGATAAATATATGAAGCCTCTTGCAGGATTACTTATGGCGGTTATCATACTCATTACCATCAGCACACTGGAAAATACTGTTTCAGACCAACAAGAATCACAAATTGAACAGTTATCCGAATTTATTACATATGAGATTCATCGCCTTGTTGGAGTCAATACTCTCGTTGAATCTTATCAAACAAGGATATTGGAAACTACTTCAAATGAGATCATAAAACATTTTGATGGTAGAAACTATGCTGATATTTCAACTGTTGAATTAAACACCCTCAAAGAGGAATACAATCTTTCAGGGATTGCCCTTTTTAAGGATACTGGTGATGATGTCATCATCGAAAACTCTACATCCGATGTAGAAATTGGATTATCCACAAAGAAATGGGGCTTTTGGTATACGGCTTTTAGACAGCTCCTTGACGAGGGGTATGTGTCAATTGAAAAAGGAACATCAAAAGATACTTTCTGGATTGGTCCACGCTCAAAGGCTTATGAACAAAAGGGATTTTTTATTTTTACATATGAAAAAGCACCTGGCCAAGACTACTTGTTAAACCTATTCCTAGATGACAAAAAAGCATTTGAAGCGACAGATACTTACGATACAAACACTGTGCTCGCATCTCTAGTTGAGCAAGCAGATTTCATTGACGAGATTGCCATCATCAACGTAGATGCCTGGAACAATAGATTTCAAAACGAGAATCGCTCTAAACTACAAGATTTCACACTTGAATACGGTCGATATAAGTCTTTTTCAGCTGAAGATACGTATTACTTAAATAATACTTTGGCATTGGCGCCTCAGGAATTTATGACTTTAGATTTCAAAAATGAAAAAAATCTAAAAACCAAACGCTACATCAAGTTAAGCGACCATGAGGTGCTTATATTTGTGCTCAACAAAAGCGAACAGTATTCTGTCAGAATGCAAGTTGCTTTAACCGTTTTTGGTGGCCTTTTGTCTGTTTGGCTTATTGGTCTATTTATGACAAGCTACCACAACAAGCGCTTTACAAAATTACTCGAACTTGAAAAGAAACGATTAATGATTGCTGAAAGTTATAAACAAACCGTTCAAATATTACCAAGTGTCGTCTTAAGGCTTAGTATTATAGACAATAAATTTGTTGTACGTCACTGTGAAGGTAAAGCACTTAAGTTAATTGGGGTAGATGCTACATCAACCCATGGTCAATTGTTGGATACCTTTATGCCAGCTAAATACATTGATCTTGTCAGCGATCACTTAAGTCATTTGATTCCTGGAGAAAGTAGTCGGTTTGAATATACTGTGAACAACCACATATTTGAAAATAAGATTGAATGGGCACAAGACGAACTCATCATCTTGTGGAATGACATTACCGAATTAAGAGAATCAGAAGACAAAGCAAGATTTATGGCCTATCATGATAATTTAACAGAATTACCAAATAGACGCTATTTTAAAGAAACGGTCGTCGAATTTATCAATACTTCAACTGCTCCACTATATCTTGCATTTATAGATCTTGATGGATTCAAGAATGTCAATGATACTGCCGGACATGACGTTGGTGACGAATTGCTTATTGAAATAGCCCACCGGTTGACTAATTTACTTGGACAACAACATGTCATCGCGCGAATGGGTGGGGATGAGTTTGCCGTACTATTTAAAAACATTCAGTCAATAAGTGAACTTGAACTACTTATTGAGCGTGTTAAGCTATCCTTATCAAGAACATATACAATCAATGGAAGCGACTTCAAGATCGGCATCAGCATGGGTATCAGTAAATGTCCAGAAGATGGTCGTGATTACATCGCCCTGATGAAAAAAGCCGATATCGCACTCTACGCTGTGAAGTACTCTGGCAAAGGGACTCATAAATTCTATGATCCTTCTATGTCAATCAAAAAGTAAGATAGCAACATTTCCACAAAAAAAAGCACTTAGAATTAATTTTCTAAGTGCTTTCTTATGTTTTAATACTTTATTATTCTTGAACGGGTTCAACAAGTTGACCTGCTCTCACTTCCTTAACATCGAATTCAATACCATGCATACGTTCAATTTTCATTAATGATTTGATTTCATTCTCTGTAATGATTGTAATAGCAATCCCCTTGGCGCCGGCTCTTCCGGTACGCCCTGCACGATGTACATATTCATTTAGATTAACAGGAATATCCAAATTGATGATATGAGTAATGTCTTGTAAATCCAAGCCTCTCGCAACTAAATCCGATGCAATTAGCACAGATGCTTTACCACCTTTGAAAGCATCCAATGATTTTTTTCTGTCAGCCTTTCTGGCATTACCAAACATACCTACTGCATCAATTTTATGATGCTGAAGCTTTGACGTCACTTCCTGTATCAATTCGTTCCTATTAATAAACACAATTGCTTTTTTAGGCTTAACTGCGTGAATAATCTTACGTAGTGTATTCACTTTATCCCGTTGATCAGACAACACACAAAAATGTGTAATATCCGCATTTACTTTTTCCCCTGTCAATTGAATCAACACTGGTTCTTTCATCATCTTGCTGGCCTGTTCAATGGCTTCTTCACTAACCGACGCCGAAAATACACATAACTGACGCTCTCTTAGGGTAGTTTTTACAACTGCCTTTACCGAGTCTATGTTATTGTCAGAAAGTAACTTGTCTGCCTCATCAACAATTAATGTTTTAACTTGATGGGCTTTTAGTTTCTTCATTTTTATCAATTCTAAAACACGTCCTGGTGTACCAACAATGATATGTGGTTTTTTCTTTAGTGCTTCCAACTGCCGCTTAATGTTGACTTCACCGATAATCATTGCAGATCTCACATCTTTTTCTGATGCTTTTGCCAGCTCTTTAATTACATTATTCACTTGGACTACCAGTTCGTGGGTTGGTGCCAATATCAACGTATGAAGCTCTTTTGATGTAACATCAATACGTTGGAAAGCTGGTAGCAAATACGCAAGCGTCTTACCACTTCCAGTTACTGCTTCAGCGATGACATCCTTGTTTTCCAATAATAACTCAATCGTTTCATCTTGAATGACTGTCGGTTCCTTTATTCCATTAACTTCAAGACCTTTAACCAATTGATCTTCTAAATTTAACTCTTTAAATGTTCTCATAATTCTCCCTAATTTTTCATTTTCATCGGTATGCCTACATGTTCTTTCCATGTCGCATCAATTGTTCTTATAATTTGAATCCCCACTTTTGAGATAAAGACTAGTGTCGATTGCTCTTCTGTATGACTCTCTGTCGCAACTACATCAATTTTCTGATTCACAACATCTATTTTGAAATCTCCATCTTCAAGATGTCCAAAGCCTTTTATACGGTATGCCTGCTCGGCAACAACACTTAAGAACTTCTCAACCGCTTCCTTTGGCGCTTTTCCATCCCAAGATAAGCTCAGCGTTTTTGGCTTGTTTTCTTTTGTATTCGTTGTATCTTGACCCTCTGGCTCATGGCCTGCAATAATATCCTCATTTAAGAACTCAAATGGAATATCACCAAAAGTCGTCTCATATATTTTGATATTTGGGTGAATCTCAAGCACATTTTTTCTAATATCAGAACGTACGGGTTCTAATACCAAGTCCACCTTATTGATTATTGCAATATTCGAGTAATATACCTGTCGCTCCAACATTTCCAGTTCTTGTTTTTGATCCAGGAAATGTAATGCATCCACTAAACATATTGCACCACCATATTCGTAACCACTATCTCTGACAATTTCTACACCATCAAGGATCTCACCGATATTCGATGGATCAGCTAATCCAGAACTTTCAACAAAAACATAGTCTAATTCTCTGTCTAACATTTCTGCTAAGGCTTCAACGAATGTTAACTTCAAACACGAACAAAAAACTGAGCCTCTGTTCAGTTCAACGACAGAAATACCGTCCTTTTCAACGACTGGTCCATCAATGCTTATTTTGCCGAATTCATTTTGAATGACACCAATTTTTTTTCCATCTATTTCGTTCAAAACTTTTTTCAAAAAAGTTGTTTTTCCAGACCCCAGAAAGCCTGACAGTAGATATAATTTTGTTTTCACTTCTATCACCTCTTCAATAATCTATTAACTTATGTATTGTATCATAATTTGGGTATAAATGTTTTAAATTCTATTGAAAAAGGAGATATATAATGACGCTACCCGTACTTTTTGTGGGACATGGCTCCCCTATGAATGCTATTATGGAAAATGAATTTACAGCTGAATGGAAACGCATCGGAGAGCAAGTAAAACCCAAAGCGATCCTTATGATTTCCGCACATTGGTTTGTCGGCAACACCTATGTTCAGGATACGCTGTCTCCTAAAGTCATCAATGATATGTATGGCTTCCCAAAAGAACTTTACGAAGTAAATTACAAGGTCAGTGGTGATCCCGTACTTAGTAAAACTATTCTTGAGCGATTGACGGTTCCAGTCAGTGCCAACAACGATTGGGGCATCGACCATGGTGCGTGGTCCGTTTTAAACCATATGTACCCCGACAAAGATATTCCCGTCGTCCAGCTAAGCATACACTCGAAGGTTTCTCCAAGCGATAAATATAAAATAGGACAACAACTACGTGGATTAAGAGATGAGGGGATTTTCATCATCGGTAGTGGGAACATTGTCCACAATTTGAGTAAAATCAGTGCCAAAACAAAAGACACTTATCCGTGGGCTGAACAATTTAACAACTTTATAAAAGAAGCCGTAGTGTCTAAAAATCATCAGAAGTGCATTTATTATATGCGTCTTGAAGATTCTGCTCATCTATCCGTACCGATGAGTGATCATTACGATCCTCTTCTGTATGTATTAGGTGCTACGCACACAAGTGACACCATAACTGTATTTAATGATGTCATCATCAACGGCAGTCTATCGATGACCAGTTTCCTATTCGAGTAATCAGAAGCTTATTGGGTAACATTGTTTTAGGGGAGGTTTTTTATGCGCAGACAAGAAATTCAATCACGACTTATAACGGAACTCAAAAATATAGGGATACCAACAGAGACTGGCACAACTGCTGATATTGTCATCGATCAAGAATATACTGAACAGAACAACAATGGAAGTGTTCACTATCAAGGAAAATTGCTGCTTGATGACCTAACCCATACCATTATATTTTGGGAAAAGACAAATAGGTACTCCAAAGTCAAAAGTATCGGTACTGATAAAAAGGGACATCATAAAGACATCATACTGGATCTAAACACCATTCCCGTATTCATCAAATCTTTTGCAAAATCGCAACATTGGTCCTATAAACACGTAACAGACGAATCTAAGGCGTCTTATAAAGAACCTCATATACCATCACCGACTCCACAAAATAAAGGATGTTTTTTTCAGTTGTTTGTATTCTTGATTGCATTGCTTTGTACAGCAGTATTGTTTGGTGTTTTTTAAATAATCCTTTATAATCATACTATAACATTCATCACAGGAGGAACTTATGGCAACAGACATGCTTTATAAACATATACTTAATGGTGTCAAGGACGGCGTATACTTTGTAGATGCCGACAGAAGAATAACATTTTGGAATCAATCTGCCGAAGAGATTACAGGCTTTGCATCCAAGGAATTATTAAATAAGCATTGTTATGACAATATACTAAACCACGTAGATGATGACGGAAAAGAACTCTGCCACCAAGGATGCCCCTTGCACCAGACATTACAGGATGGAATAATCAGAGAGTCTTCAATCTACCTCCATCACAAAGATGGGCACCGTGTCCCCGTCAGTGTTCATATCATGCCAATTTTTGATGGCGATGTAATTATCGGTGCCGTTGAAACATTTACTGATGATTCTGCTAGAGCCGAGTTTTTAAGCAACTTGAACGAACTTAAGATCCTGGCATATCAGGATCAATTAACAGAACTTCCCAACCGTCGATATTTAGATACCGCCTTGGAAAACAATTTAAAAACTTATGAAACATTAGGCATTCCATTTGGTGTTGCGCTTCTCGACATTGACAAATTCAAGGATTTTAACGATACCTATGGACATGATGTTGGGGATGAAGTCCTTCAAATGGTTTCAAAAGTATTCAAGGCACTTATCAGGAAAGACGACGTCATCGGACGTTGGGGCGGCGAAGAATTTGTTGGCATATTTCCAGGCGTAAACGAGGAACAGCTTATCGAAATTCTGAATCGCATAAGAATGCTCATTGAGAAATCCGGTCTACGTCACGGGGATAAAACCTTACAAGTAACCATTTCAATCGGTGGCACAATCTATCAGCCAAAGGATTCAGCAGAAACTATTATCAAGCGAGCCGACACTCTTCTATACAAAAGTAAGGATAATGGCCGTAATCAAGTGACCGTAAAGTAGAGTTTATTAAAGCTGGTGTTTATTAACACCAGCTTTTTTGCGCAATATTTTGATATTAATAAATAATATCGTACTACCCTCATTTCATATTTCAGTTATAATAAAACTAACTCGTATAGTAAACAATTAACAGGAGGATACAAGATGAATACAGTTGCTTATTTTTTATGTATGGACTCTTCAAGAGATGAAGTGGCACCTCTCGTCTTTCAGAAGACAGAATCTCTAATAGAATTAACCCCCCTTGATTGGGTTGTTGATGACTACCCAGTATTGGAATATAAAGATAGCGATAACAATCGTTATTTGTACATTCGAACAAATGTTGTCTTATGCCAGGATCAACAGAAATATCAACCTGTTCTGGACAAGTTAAAGGATTGTGCACTTATTGGCATGGTCAATTGGCATGGTGGTCAAAATGCACCTGACCAAATACTTGCGATTCATACTGTTGGCGATGTGACATCCGCCCATTATCCACCGAGCAAGCCACTTTATGCCACGAACATTGCACGTTCCCTTGAAGCCCACCGAAAAGAGCTAAACCTTGAAGACTTCAAGGTTACAACTGAAGCTACACATTGGTCAGGTATTGTTTACGATGGTGATATCGACTGGTTGAATGACCTACACGCACCACTGGTGGACATTGAAATTGGCAGCACCTCTGACAGCTATAACAATGTAATTGCCATAGAAATCATCGCAAAGTCTCTGCTGGAAGTGTTTGACCGCACCGAGGCATATCCTACAGTGTTATACGTCGGTGGTATTCATTTTGAGGACACCATTACAGCTGCTGTGTTACACCCCACACACCCAGTTGGTTTAACACATATACTACCAAGTCGATGGATCGATCATGAAAATTATGTCGGAACAGTCGGCAGAGAAAACATTTTGAGATGCATCCACTCTATAGACGGCGGTATTGATGGATTTGTCATCCACGAAAAATTGAAAAAACCAGCAAAAGATGTAATTCGTGGACTTGCCGAAGAGCTTGACCTACCACTAATCAAAAGAAAAGCCCTAAAGACACCTGAAAATACTGTCTTTTATCTTTAAAATAATTGGGTATGCATAGAATAGAACCCGGAGGTATTAATGAGACTTATTTCAATATTATTGGCTTTCTTTCTATGGTACCCATCAATGGCATTTTCGGATGCCGGCACGATTGAAAAACCACTAAGCATATTACTGTTACATTCCTATTCTGAAACACAATCTTGGACCTTTGATGAAAATGAAGGGTTTCTTGATGTGCTCACTAATTCTGATCGATCCTTTGATATAACCGTTGAGTATATGGATACGAAACGATATTATTCAGATGCCTATTTTGAAACCTTCAGTACACTATTTGACTTTAAACATGCAAATAAAGAGTATGATATCATCGCCGTTACTGACGACAATGCTTTACGCTTTATACTGCCTTATAAAGAATCTTATTTCAAAGACACACCTTTGTTTTTTTGTGGTGTCAACGCCTTAAACAACTATGACTTCAGCAAGTATGATGATATTTATGGTATTCGTGAAAAAACCTCTATCGAGGAAACCATCAAGAATATCCAACGTCTAGAACCAACTGCAAATCAATTCTATTTTTTATTTGACGATTCCAACACAGCGGTAATCAATATCCAGGATATCGTTTCCCGTATGAATGTGTCATTCCCTCAATTAAGCTATGAAATAGTCACAGCACCTACACTTGAGGATATGCAATCAATTGTGTCATCAATCACGGATCCGGACAGTGTATTTATCTATGGATTTTTTATGATCGATGAAGGTGGCATTGCTTACGAACCCAACTATGGTGCTCAAATCATTGTCAACTCAACCGATCTGTCTACCTACGGCCTCTGGACATTCTCTATGGATACTGGCGTTATCGGTGGGAAGTTGGTTTCAGGGTATGAGCAAGGCAAAAACATGGGCGACCTACTCTTACGCTATTTAAACGATGAAGTGGAATCAAACTTTCTGGATTCATCATTGGGCAATAAATTCATCTATGATTATGAAGCATTGAGAAAACAGGATTTGGACGTTACTATACTCCAGCAATCTATTACATTCCTTAACAAGCCAGAATCTTTTTTTGAGAGACATCAAAGAGTATTGTTGGCCAGTTTTGGTATTGCCCTTGCTCTTGTTCTGTATATTGTCACTTTACGGATCCAAATAAAAAGGAAAACTCAATACATCAAAAAAACGACTTCTCATTTGATGGAATATAGGCGACAAGCATCTCTAAATCACCTCATCAAAGGAGTTGCTCATGATATAAACACGCCTGTTGGTAACATTGTCACCATTACTGATTTCATCAAACGTATACCATCTCATGTGCCTGATTATCATTCGAAAATAAATGATGCGGTCCAGCGTATAGAAATAGCAACAGAACAAATCAACACCTTAATCAATCAGTTCAGAAACATCTCAACAGAAATCAAGGACACCAGTTTTGTCCCTGGTAAAAATGAGCATATTTCTATCAATCAGCTTATTGATGAAATCGCTTCACTGGCTCTATTTACTGTTGGCCAGAAGATCGATTTTCAAGTAACTGGAGACATGAACGTATTTTTTCCAATATCAAGAGAACATTTAAACGCCATACTGGAACCTCTTATTGACAATTCCATCGAACACGGCTTTATCGATAATGTCGACGGGCGCATCCAAGTTGATATTCATAAATTATCGGATGGTATTCAGCTCATTTATTCAGACAATGGCACCGGTATTCGTGATGATATTACCGAGCAAATTTTCGAGCCTTTTTTCTCGACTGCTAAACATTTAAAACACAGTGGCCTAGGCCTGTTTGGTTCAAAAAATACTGTTACGGCTTATTGTGGCACTATCGAATTTCAACAACAAAAAGAAGGTGCGACTTTTGTCATCACCTTCCCATATGAATGTTCAATATTATAATGTCAATAATTCGATTAATTTTTTTTTGTACAACTGTGCATCAATAGATTTTATAACCGTTGCGTTAAATGGCTGTGTCTCATTACCAAAGCATCCCGGATCAACTACAACCTGTCCATAGACAGGTTCTTCTTTTGTACAGGTATAACAATGTGCCTCAACACCTTCTGTTATAATGTCATCCCACAAAGCCACTGCCATAGCGATAGGGTCTGGCAAATTAATATCATAACGATTAAAGGCTTTAAGATTCCATTCTATCTTACGCTCATTACAGGCCATTGCAAAAGTAGCTTCTGGTTTGCCAGCATTTCTTACGAAGTCAATTTCTTCCTTATTCAGCGCAGCTTCGCCTAAACAGATATCGAATCCTGCAATGGTAATCGGGATACCTGCATTCAACATAATCTCAAATGCTTCCCCATCAACATAGACATTAAACTCTGCAACTGGTGTGACATTACCAGGTCCGAAGCCCCCAGTCGCCATTGCATAAATGTGCTTTACGGTTTTCATGACCTCTGGTGCTTTCATAACAGCGCGAGCAATGTTTGTCACCGGTCCAATCGTTACAATTTCAATTTCCTCAGGATTTGCTTTGACAATTTCTATAATCTTATCAACTGCATGCCCCGCATTAACTTGAAGCGTCGGATGAATCAATCCCTGATCCCCCATGCCGTCAATGCCGTGAACATGTGTGGCCGTTTTTAAAGGTCTTTCGATGGGCAATTCCTCTCCTACGTATACCGGCGGCATATGACCATTCGTTATTTCCATTGTCATCAAGGCATTTTTTGTCGCTTGTTCCAACGGCACGTTACCACACACTGTTGTTATCGCTTCTATAGAAATATCAGGTGATTT
>Ga0070725_10000941_pt1 | contig 17308 bp, 13 predicted proteins | sample tdDd002_FD_69781 | JGI IMG/M metagenome (GOLD analysis project Ga0070725, IMG submission 69781) | Marine sediment microbial communities from the Atlantic coast under amendment with organic carbon and nitrate - tdDd00.2 | ecosystem: Environmental > Aquatic > Marine > Coastal > Sediment | place... | reverse complement strand
AATGCCAGAATTTCAGAGGCAGTTAAAGCGGCGGGCGGCCTGAAAGAGGGGGCTTATACTTCCAGAGCGGAATTGACCCGTACCATTACCGTTTCAGATGGTTCTAGTATTACTCATCAAAATATCCAACTCTTAGCGGCGTTAAATGGCGAGCCAAGCTCAAATTTGCTACTAAAAGGGCGAGATATCCTGACTATCATGACTACTCCTGAGTGGCAGGAGAATAAGTCGGTCGAAATTCGTGGTGAGGTTCGTTTCCCGGGTGTCTATAACATCCGCCGTGGTGAAACGCTTAAAGAAGTGGTAGAGAGAGCGGGCGGCTTTACTAACTTTGCCTATCTACCTTCATCAGTATTTGTACGTGAATCGGTCCGTTTGCAAGAGCAGCTGGAGATTAAAAAGTTAGCCGATCAGCTTCGCAGAGATATCGCTACCCGTGGTGTGTCAAAAGACGGTGACGTGGTTAATTACGCCGATGCTCAGTTGATGTTAACCGATCTCGAAAATATTGAGGCGGTAGGCCGTTTAGTCGTCGATCTTTCAGCCATCTCAATTGGCATCGAACAGGCCGACCTTCAGTTGGAAGACTCTGATGTGCTTTACGTGCCATCAACCAAGCAAACCATCGCAGTTATGGGTGAAGTACAGCATGCTGCGACTCATAGATATAAACAAGGGTTGACATTGGATCAGTATCTGAATATGTCTGGTGGTGTGAGAGAGCGCGCCGATGATGGCAGAACCTATGTTGTGAAAGCGAATGGCTCTGTGATGCTACCTAGCCGTTCTATGTGGTTTAGCAGTGAAGACCGTTTACAGCCGGGTGATACGATTATTGTACCACTGGATACCGAATATAAAGATAACTTAACCCTTTGGACTCAGGTTACCAGTATCATCTATAATACAGCCGTTGCATTTGCTTCTATCTCTAATATTAAATAGAAACAGAAGCCGCTTTGTTTTGAGTTAATTGATAACAGGAAGCTTTCGATTAATTTTTTTTGCAAACATGTTGTACAAAACAAGTATTGCTTGATTATTCAAGTAATGCTTTTTTGTGCTCTGTTTAACGTTTGCTCATTTGTAAGTAGATAGGAAAAGGAACCATGGATTATCTAATCCCCTTGAGTTGTGCATTTTTTGTTTCGTTTATGGCTATTCGTTGGGTTATCCCGGTGGCAGAGAGAGTAGGTTTAGTCGATATCCCTGCCGGGCGGAAACAGCACGACGGTAAGGTGCCATTGATTGGCGGTTTTGCGATTTATCTCAGTGTTCTGACGACCAGCATGATGTTTATTCCCAATAGTCAGGCTCTTAATATCTACCTGGTGTCGGCCTCCTTGCTCCTTTTCATCGGAGTACTAGATGATAAATATGATATTCCGGTCAGGTATCGTTTAGTGGCTCAGGTTATTGTTGCCTCTATGATGATCTTCGGTGCTGGTTTATACCTTAAGGATTTAGGTGATCTGTTAGGCTACGGTATTATCTCATTAAGTTTTGTTGGTATCTTTGTTACGGTTATCGCCGTTATCGGTGCGATTAACGCCTTCAATATGGTCGATGGCATCGATGGCCTTGCTGGTATGCTCAGTCTTATCACCTTTGCCGGGTTGGCTTTCCTGTTGAGCCGTGTTGGCAGCGACTGGTACCTGCTGCCACTCCTGTTTATTGCCGCGCTTGTTGCTTATTTAATGTTTAATTTAGGTTGGCCCACTAAGATACTGAGAAAAGTATTTATGGGTGATGCGGGCAGCATGTTAATTGGTTTGACAGTTGTCTGGTTACTCGTAATTGGCGTCGACGGTGGGGTAGAAGCCTTCAGGCCTGTAACCGCTTTGTATTTGATCGCTATCCCCTTAATGGATATGGCGGCGATTATGTTCAGAAGGATCAATAAAGGGGATTCACCTTTTAAGCCGGACCGTGACCACCTGCATCACATCTTTATGCGAGCAGGCTTTACTCCATTCCAGTCACTGGTCATCATTAGTCTATGTGCTGGTTTATTTACTTTTGTAGGTGTCTTATCTGAACTTTATCAGGTTCCCGAAGCCGTTATGTTTATTGGCTTTATTGTAACGTTTGCTTTATATAGTTATGCAATCCAGCATGCTTGGCAGATTATCTCTAGCTTTAGAAATTTAATGAATCGTACATGATTTTGTATTTAATCGAGGTTTTTATGAAAGTGAAGGGCAACAACATCTCTTTTGTTCGCAGTAAAGGTTTTACGCTGATTGAACTGCTTATAGTGATAGTAATTCTTGGTTTGCTTATGTCTTTAGTTGCCCCTACCATGTTTTCGAAAGTCGGCTCTACGAAAACCAAAACTGCAGCTGTTCAGATGGAGATGATATCTACCGCATTAGACACCTATCGTCTTGATATGGGAGATTACCCATCTACGTTGAATGAGCTTAGAAGCTCTACTAAGGCTCAGTGGGATGGACCGTACCTTCCTAAAGATGTCCCGTTAGATCCTTGGAGTAATCCATATATTTACTCCGTACCAGGAGAAAACGGGCAGCCTTACAGTATGAAGTCGTATGGCAAAGACGGCGTTGCTGGCGGCGAAGGTGAAAATGCGGATGTTATTTATCAATGATAGACGTTAACACCCTATTACAAGCAGAGTTTCAGGTATCCCAATCTGATCTCGACAAAGCGGCAATCTTTCAAAAAAAATATGCTGGTCGTCTGGAACATATTCTAGTTAACATGGGCTCTTTGTCGGAAGATATGTTGCCCCTGTATTACGCTAAAATTCTTGGGCTCACTCTTCTTAGCAGCGAAAAGTATCAAGCGGTTGATATTAATACAGTCAAAAAGATTACTATCAATAAGCAGCTTGTAGGTTTTGATTGGATTGCTCTCGAAAATCTTAACGAGGATAATAAGTTCCTCGTTATTGCCAGTGATCCTTTCTCCGCCGACGCTAACCAGTTTATTAGCCAACAACAGCTGACTATAGAGTTATTGGTTGCCTCCGATGAACAGATACAGGCATTAAAACAGCAATATCAGCAAACAGACGCAAACAACCTTCCTGCCAGTGAAGAGTTATCGGATGTTGAAGAGGACAGACTTAGAGAGCTTGCCGGCGAAGCCCCTACGGTTAATTTGCTTAACTCGTTAATTTCCCGGGCGTTAAAGGCGAGAGCCTCTGATATGCATCTCGAGCCAATGGGGAACAGGTATCGGGTAAGGTTCAGAATCGATGGTGTGTTAAAAGAAGCCGACTGGATCCCACCAAGGATGCGTCTGCCGGTTGCATCAAGATTAAAAATTCTGTCCGGGATGGATATTGCTGAAAAACGCCGTCCTCAAGATGGCAAGATTGCCATGAAAATTTCGAACGAAGATCTCGATATTCGTGTCTCTGTGCTGCCATTGCATGATGGCGAAAGTATCGTGATGCGCTTCCTGCGACAGGATGCGATCAGCTACAGCATGGAGATGTTGGGGCTTTCTACCGACATTGAAAAAAATATACGTGAAGATATCGAGAAAACTGCCGGGGTTATTCTGCTTACTGGCCCTACGGGATCGGGTAAAACAACCAGCCTGTATACCTTCCTCAATGCAATTAATGATGCAACTGTAAAAATCATCACGCTCGAAGATCCGGTCGAGTACCAATTGGAAGGGATCAACCAGGTGCAAATTCAATCCAGCATCGGTTTTGACTTCTCTGCGGGTCTTCGCAGTATCGTTCGTCAGGATCCCGATGTGATCATGTTGGGTGAAATCCGAGATAAAGAGACTGCTCAAATTGCCATGCAGTCGGCATTAACCGGGCACTTAGTATTTTCAACGGTTCACACCAATGATGCGTCAAGTGCGTACACCCGACTGCTCGACCTCGGTGCTGAAGAGTATCTGCTAAATGCGGCAATTGTATCGATTATTGCCCAGCGTCTGGTCAGAAAATTATGCAGTCACTGTAGTCAGCCTGATGATGACCAGCAGCAGAATATCGCCAAATATGGTCTGCAACCTTTAGCCGATGCTTATGGCACAGTTATCAAATTGCATAAGGCCGTAGGCTGTGAACACTGCTCAAATACCGGTTATCGCGGTCGCGTCGGTATCATCGAATACCTTAGGTGTGATGAGGCTATTAAGGCCTTACCTAAAGATGAAAACTTCCCAAGCCATGCGGTTCGTTTAAATCAGGAACGCGGTGGACGCACCCTGATGCAAGATGGGTTTATTAAGGCGATTAATGGCCAAACGACCATTGAAGAAGTGATTCGGGTTGCGGGATAATGGCGTTATTTGAGTACAAGGCATACGACAATACCGGTGCGGCGGTTAACAGCGAACTGACCAGTAATACGCTGGAAGGTGCCAAAAAATTACTGGCTGATGAAGGCTTACACCTTGTTTCGATAAAGGAGAAAAGCACTCAGGCATCGCTGACACTGTTTCGCTCAGAAAAGCTGAGTTTGGATGAACTCGAATTTATCACATCTGAGCTGTCGCTCCTGTTACGTAGCGGCGTGAAGATCGATAAGAGTCTACACATTCTCAGCAAAGGCAAGGCTAATACCCCTTCCGGTAAGTTACTCGGTGAGCTTTCTCAATCGGTAAAACGTGGTGAATCACTGGCCGATGCGCTCTCTCATCACTCTGATTTCGATAATTTATATGTCAATCTGGTAAAAATGGGCGAAGCCAGTGGTGAACTCAGTAAAGTGTTTGCCGGTTTAGCGCAGGATCTGATTTTTCGCAAAGAGCTGAAAAGCAAGATCGTACAGGCACTCACCTACCCAAGCGTGATTCTCATGGTCTGTATTTTGGCTATCGTGTTTGTGTTTAACTTTATTGTGCCGCAGATGGGGGGCTTGTTTGAGGGTAACGATAACTTACCCGTTTACACCCTGTTCCTGCTTGAAGCCAGTAAATGGATGCAGGAGTATCAGTGGTTCCTGTTCGGCGGTATTATTGCTGCTGGCATAGGCATCAAAGTCGCACTACAAAAAGGTGTGATTAACGATCAGTTAGACGAAACCTTGATAAAGTTGCCGCTGTTTAAATCTGCCGTACACCAAATTGAGCGTATTCGCTTTAATACCAGTATGGCGCTGATGCTCGATGCCGGAGTACAACTCGATAAGGCCATCGAACTCGCCTCTGGTACTGTTAAAAATCGATACCTGCGTGATGGTCTGCTCTCTGCTAAGTCTAAAATCAAACGTGGTGTGAGTCTGACTGAAGCGTTAAGCGCCAGCCCTATCTACCCCGATTTCTTTATCTCTCTGTTAGAGGTAGGTGAGGAGAGTGGACAGTTAACGCCAGTTTTTGAAGAGATAGCCAATCGAAGTCGTAACGATTTCGGCAGCTGGACCAGTCGTGTAACCAGCCTGCTCGAGCCTCTGATGATTTTAGTTATGGGGGGAATAGTAGGCTCCGTGGTTGTGGTCATGTTACTTAGTATCATGTCGGTTAACGACGGGTTTTAGATGCTGATAAACACCATCAAAAAACCAGTTGATCGATCTTCATTAAAAGCTCAGTCCGGGGTGACCCTGATTGAGCTTTTAGTCGTTATCGTATTGCTTGGGGTTGCTATTGCATTAGTGGGCCCCTTTACCATGAAACAGGTCGACAGCGCTAAGGCCCGCAACGAACAGTTACTGTTACAGCGCTGGTTGCAAAAGCAGAGTTTCAGTGCGTTCACCAGCGATAGTCCGATATTGTTAAGGTTCGACGGCAAGGCGGTATACCGCAGTTTGTTACCTGGCACACCTCTGTATAACCAAGAGGTGGTCGGTAGTGCTCAAGGGATCGATAGTTCCGATTATGGTACCGGTTATGGTGTGAATTATGAGCATGCAGAAGGAGGTGATATTGCTCCTCAGTTTACAGACTTGAATGCTTATCTTGCCTATGAACAGAACCCTAATAGCCTGCAAAGCAGTGACGATGCCGATCCTGATATCATTTTTAACCATATTTTCTTTGACCCTCAATCATTAAAGATAAACAGTCATGGTTACATTGATGCTGAGACATTCACTTATCACTATCGTGGCACTGAGGTATCGTTGAATATCTCAAATCTGTTAACCGGTACCCATGATGAAGAAGGTCGTGATGACTAAGCCCATAATGAATAGGCATCATATTCGCTCTCAAAAGGGCTTTACCTTAATTGAGGTACTCATCGCGGCCACCATCTTATTTGCCGTTATCGGGGTTGTCAGCCAAACCTATCGCGGTGCCACGATAGCGAGCAGTAAAGCGACCCGCTCGGCTGAACTACTAGGTATTACCCCACTACTACTGGATACGATTCGTTTCAGGCTCAAGATGGAGAAAACTGATAAGCAAATTGACGACGAAGGAATTCTTAACGGCTTCCAGTTTCAGTGGAACGCCCATGTCATCAAGAAAGGGGCACCACCGTCTCGATTAAGTCCGGAAGATGGCGGATTGGTCTCTTTCGACAATAAATTTTATCTTTGGCAGATCAATCTAACGGTAAAAAAGCAAGATTATAGCCAGTCTTTTCAGTTTGAAGAGCTAACCTGGGGGACTCAATGATAACTAGACGAGTCAATACCGGTGGCTTCACTCTGATTGAGATCCTTATCGCAATGCTTGTATTGAGCATAGTGATGTTTGTTGGTAGTCTGAGTTTCTCGACGTTTAGTCAACGCTGGCAAAGCGATATGGGCAGTTTTACCCAAGAGGTGACTAATGCAAAAAACTTAGTGCTTCTACAAAGAGCGTTGAATGGGGTCTCGAACTACATAGTAAAAGATGAAGATAATGAGCCGGTATATTTTTTTAAGGGCAATGATAAATACCTGCTGTTTGTGACCAACCATCCGGTTTTTAATACAGATGGCCAGGCCTTAGTTAGGTTGAGCGTTACTATAGCTAGTGATGGAAAGCAGCGACTCAAGTACGAAGAAGCGTCATTTGAATCCTCCCCTTTATTGAGCTTAACCTCACTCCCTGAAGCCAATTACAGCCAAATTTTACTCATCGACGATAATATTCGGTTTAATTATTATGGCTGGCAAGACCAAAAACAAAGAGCTGCTTTTTACGAGGGAGAAAATTTTAGTCCGGTATGGATTCAAGAATATTTTGCTGAAAAAAGCGGCATGTTGCCTTACGCTGTCAATATTACCTGGGGCAATAATGAGCCTGTTATTTTTCCGGTGCCCAATGATAACGCCTATCAACTGCTTTATACCCGAGAGAAAAGTAATGATGCCTGAACTATTAATATCTATTACGGCTAGTCATTAAGATGCCTTCAGTGAGACTCAACTCTGTTCAACGAGGCGTAGCACTCATTCAGGTACTGCTACTAACCGCTATTTTATCTATGATGGCGCTGCAATTTACCCTGTCCAGTCGTCAGCAGGTGATGATCGCAACCGATCTACAGAACAAGATGCTGGCAGAGATCAAACTGCGCACATTGGAAAGTAAGTTACTATTTACTTTGCTTACTCTATCCAAAAATGATGCCGATCGTGCGTTGCACCAAGAAAATGAGATAGGTCAACTGTGGAACTTCTATGGTAAACCATTTGCGGTATCAGACGATGCGACAGTATCGATTCAGGATCTTAATGGTCTGCTATCTGTTTATGGCACGAATCAATCACTGGAATTACAGGAATACCTGCTCTTTCTTGGCAAAAGTACTCAGGAAGCCAAATCAATCATATCGAACCTCAAATATTGGCAAGGTTTTGATCGTGATCAGTTTACCACCATGGATGAAAGCATCGTACGGGGTAACTATCTGCTCAGTGTTGGTGAGCTTAAGACTGTTGCAGGGATCGATGATAAACTTTATCAACAATTATCACCCGTTGTCACAACGTTACAAAATTTGTTGTTCAATCCTATGACGGCACCACTCCCTTTGTTGCAGGCTAGATTAACCCCTGAAATATACGATGAGGTTTCAAATCTGCGCAGAGAGGGAACGTTAACCCAGCAGAGGTTTTCCGAGCTTACGCAGATAAGAGAGGGAGACAGCATTACTTTTGTTCCTGGTAGAAGACTTCAAATTGAGCTCGTTGTGACTGTTGAAGGTTCGGTAGCAAAGAGGCGTTTTATCTGCTACCTTCGCCCGGAAAATCAATTTCCTGTTGTTTGGTTTCAATAGGGCTTAGCAACATCTGAACGCTGATGAATAACTGTTTTTGCTTATTGAGTGCGGGCAGATGCTTCGGAAAAAGAGGATGACAAGATCATCATCAATAAAATGCAATAATAAGTAGTATTTAAGTCCAGCTTAATTTCATTTTGTTTTAATGCCTTGCCAGTTACTGGTATGATGCTTTCTGTTTTGGTGACAGTTCCTGCTTTTTCACTGCACCTATCGCATTTTCACTGTGCATCTTAATACAAGAGCTGGTGCTAATATAAGTACTGATACAAATGCTGAAAGCTATAGAAGGCTAAGCTTTGTCTTTGTGACAGAGCTAATCTGCTTGAACGCTTGTATAACCGTCGAAATGAAAAATAAAAGAATGAATGATGCAAAGCGTTAGCCCAAAAATTATCAATGTATTAAAAAAAATGGCCATGAATCAGGCCGTTTATGTCGACAGCTGCATTTACCGCTTCAATCAGACAGAAATTGATGCTCAACGTGATGCTGTTCTTTCATTCGAACCTCTTGAAAGCAAAGGTTCAGAACAGACCTCGAAAGATAGTGACGTTGGTCTGAGTACTTCAGAGTACGTTAGACGAACTAAAGCCAAAATTGCCATATTGAGCCGTAACTGTTATCGGGAACAACTGCAATGGTATCCGATTACGAAGAAATCTGATGTGGTTAAGCTGGCCAAGTTACAGGTTAAAAATACTCAGTCTCAGGTTTTATTCATTGTCGGGAAAACGGTAAACGGCAAAACACCTGTCACTTATTACTATCTCAATGAATTAACCAACGGCTTGAAAACCTGGTTATTTATCCCTGAAACAAGTTTATTGGGGCGAGAGCTTTCATCTGATTGCCTAATAAGTTATCAAACGGTTGACCCTTGTAATACTGTGTTTGTTTCAAACAGTGTTGCAGGTACTGTATCTGCCCTGCAAGGTGGGATGATTCAAAATCTCGAGCAATTTGCACTATCCCAAGGTGTTCATGTTCAACATAAAGTTCATTTGTCGGTTGAGGAACATCTATTATCGCTGAAAACTCAGTTGAAGCACCTCTATCAACTCCCGTTAACCGGTCTCATAAACACTGCTGTACTGTCGCTTGATGCCAAGTCTGCTCCTTTATCCCGACTTGCCTTGCCAGCGCTTGTAGTAACTACCCTGTATCTTGTTTTAGCAGTTCAGGTGTCCGAATTTAAAGCTGACAGCGCTAAACAAGAGTTACGTGCAGCCACGAAAGAAGCAAATCATGTTTTGAATCAGTATCAGGATATTAATGAGATGATTGGCCGTTATCGTCAGTTGGCCGAAAATACCCCCCAGCGTACTCAATTGCTCGGTGTGTGGAAGGTACTTGCACCTATGTATGGGTCAGGTGTACTTTTCAGTGATGTGCAACAAGAGCTGCAAACCGTCACTCTGCGTTTAACCGCCGATTCAGCCTCTCTGGCATTGCAATTACTGATAAAACAACCAGGAGTAACAAATGCTAAGTTTGTTGGTTCTGTACGTCGTCAGCGCAATAAGGATGCTGCAACGGTACAGTTTGAGCTGTTGCCGAGCAAGATTAAGCCGGTCATCAAGGGGGCAACAGATGGCGACAACTTGCTCGACTCTGCACAAGATAAGTTAGCGTTGGAGGCTCAGTAATGCAGGAGCTAATGAAGTATAAACGTTATCTCATCTTAGTAGGTGTGTTAGTGTTAATAAAATTTGTTTGGGTTCCCTTGTGGGAAACCAAGCAGGAAAACTGGCAACAACAGCAGAAAACCCGTTCAAACCTCAATAAAACCAAGGCACTATTGGCTCTTAAAGATGAGATGCATGAAAGACAACAAATAATGTCTTATCGGCTACAAGAAGCTGAGTCCCATTTTGCTCAAACCGATAATGTCACCAGTTATAAACTGACCGCACAATCTAAATTAGAGAGCCTGTTTAAGCGTCACGACATCGAGCTGAGTAACTCATCTTGGCGTGATGGTCTGAAAAATGACGATATTCAAACCCTGTTATTGGATATTAGATTTGAGGGACAGGTAAAACAGTACCTTCACCTGTTACAAGAACTGCAACAAAATGATGAGTTTACCAACGTTAGCCCTGAGTCAAATCAGATGAGTATCCGCAAACAAACGGCACAAAAGCTTGGTAGCGTGAATGGACGTGTGTCGTTAAAATTAGCTGTTAAATTGGTTTCGCAAGGGGCATCTTAATTGTGGTTACACTTTCTCCATCTTTAAAGAGCTTGTTTGGCTCAAAACAGGCTAAAGAACCCATTAAAGGCTCTCTTGCTGAAAAGCTCAAGTGGATAGTTTTTAGCTTCGTGCTTTTGTTTTCGCTCTTGGTTATTGATTATTTTGCAAATCAGTCCAATGTACAGTTTGTTGAGTCGGATCTATTACCTGAGTTACCGACATACAATCAATTAGAATACCAGGGAAGCGTTGATACACAGGTTATCGATTTGTATGACCAGTTTGATCAACCTAAGGTTGTTGGGCAAGATGAAGTCGATGAGTCGACAGTTGAAATGGTCGACAGCATGCCCCTTGCCGAGCAAAACAGACAGTCAGGTTTGTTAAGTAAGTTATATATTGGCGATGCGATATACCGGCTTAGTGGTATTGTAGTATCAGGCCAATATCAGGCGGCACTAAGCATATCTCATACACAAGTTGTGACGGAAAGTGGGCTGGAATTGGCGGAGGTAAACCAAGACCAATTGGTTCAGCTACGAAAAACAAACATCAGTTTGCTAAAAGGTGATAATTTAGGTCCCTATATGGTCGAATCTGTGAGTGGAAAGCGTCTCACACTGGTCGATAAAGGACGTCGATTGTGGCTTGAACTTTTTGTTCCTCAGCGTATAAAACAGCAAGGTGTCGATTGAGAATTTCCACCAAACACAAGTAAAAGTCGATGGTTTGAAGTAACTGCAATTAAAGTACCGCTTTGGAGCGTTATTTTAAGCATTTTTTGTTAGCACAAAATGCAAGTGAATATAAAGATTTAAAAACGAGAATTTTGGATTGGATAATTTAATGATGTCACAAAAGAGAGACTCCCTTATTTCATGGCCTGCAAAGCTATTTCCCCGCCAATTAAGGGTGATAGCGGCGGTTTTCAGTATCTTATTCATTAATGGATGTGCAAGTTTAGAGGCTCAGGGGCAAAAAAATCATAAAAAAGTGGAAAACTCCTACTTAGTCAGTGCGAGTGTTAATGATTCAGATAAAGCCACTGAAGCTGCGGGGCAGACCAATGACAATGAGGCTGTTTTTTCCGGAGAAACCTCGTTAACGAATATTGCGTCTCTCTCCCGAAATACTGTGGGCTTCAGTAGTGATGCTGCCATTAGTGACATGTTCTCCTCCAAATCAGAGCTAACTATTGCTGCCGATAAGATGCCTCTTGCTGATTTTTTACATTACGTATTTGGCGACCTGCTGAGTGCTAGTTACGTTATTGGTAATGACCTTACTGATGAATCGAATAGCGTAACGTTAAACTTACAAGAAAAAATAAGCCCTAAAAAGCTGTATCAGTTGACAGAAAAGCTACTGTTGGACCGAGAGATCGGTGTATCCCGCCAAAATAGTGTGCTTTACATCAGCCCGCTCTCTTCCAGTGGCGGAGATTCTAAAGCTGTAGGTTATGGTCGAAACACGTCTGATATCCCCAATGCAATCAATATTCATCAAATTGTTCCTCTTAGGTACACCATTAACGCGGCAGCTATAAGAACCCTAACAGAAATATCCGGCGTTCGCGCTAAAGGTGACCCACGTCAAGGTGTGATGTTTTTAACGGGAAAACGTGAACAAGTCGTAAGGGCATTAGACTTACTGACCATTTTGGATTCGCCCGGCAGTCGTAGCGATAATATTGGTTTTTTAAAGCTGGTTTATATAGATACCTATGAGTTTATCTCTGCATTGACTGAGATTCTGACTAACGAAGGCATTATGACCGGAACAAACACAGCAGATAACCGTGTGTCTATGGTCCCAATAGCACAACTAGGTGCGGTAGCCATATTTGCAAGTGATAAGGACTTTATTAAACGAATAGAGTTTTGGGCGAAGCAGCTGGATAGGCCGAGTAAAGGTAATGAAAAGCAGTATTTCATCTATACACCCAAATATGCTCGAGCCTCAGATCTTGGCGAAAGTGTTGCCGCATTGATCTCGGGGCGCAGTGCTTCTACACAAAAAGCCGAAAGATCTTCTACAGACAAGGCAGCTGCGATTGAAAGTCGCACACCAGCTAAAACCACCATAGATGCAAGCAATGAAAACATCAACATGGTCGTCGATGAGCGCTCGAATGCGTTAATCTTCTACTCATCGGGTCCCGAGTATCAGGCGATTCTTCCTCTAGTAGCACGTCTCGACGTGATGCCCAAACAGGTGATCCTGGAGGTGTCGATTGCCGAGGTGACCCTGACCGATGAGTTCAAGTTTGGTGTCGATATGGCCTTTAGCTCCGGTAAATTTAGTTTTAGCAATAAACATGGCGCCGATAAAATTGGTGGTAGCATATTTGGTTGGGCCAGTGGTGGCAACAAGATCGATGCACAGGCATTCGAGAGTAATAAGTGGGTGAATGTACTTTCAAAACCAAGCTTGTTGGTACGTGATGGAGTGGCAGCCACTATTCAGGTGGGAACCGATATTCCTGTGGTCGGCAAGACAACTACCGACCCGGTCAATGGTGTGACGAAATCAATCGAGTATCGCAAGACGGGTATCGATGTCACAGTAACACCGACTATCAACGCTCAAGGTGTGGTGATTATGACCATAGAACAGAGCAACTCTAATCAGGTTGATGGCGGTGCCGAGGTTGAGGGGAACCCACAAATCTTCGAGCGCAGTATCGATACAGAAGTAGTCGCAGAGAGTGGTCAGACAGTCATTCTTGGCGGATTAATCAGCGAAAACTCTACCGATAACCAGACCGGTTTACCTTGGGTAAGCCAGTTACCCCTGATTGGCGCGCTCTTTGGCACCACCACTCAGAATACCGTAAGAACTGAGTTGGTGATCATGGTAACTCCTAAGGTGATAACCCGTAGCGATGAGTGGGACGACATTAAAAGTAACCTAACTCAGGGCTTGAAGTTTTTAGATCTCAATTGAAGCATCGATAATTAAAACTGCACTCCTTAATAGCTGGAAATATTAAACGGCGGACTTGCACTGCAACGTCCGTCGTTGTTTTGATGGCACAATCATATTGAATGGTACTAATAGTTGCTTTTAGCTGTTAACAAATGGCTGCTAAATGTTACCTCTTTCGCGGTGAAAAACTACGCAAGTAAACATAAAAGGTAAAAAGTGCTGATGCAATCGCTTGATTTTTATTGCAGGGCACTATACCTTGACTGCGTGTTTTAGCTCTGGTTTGTCTGCTGTTTAACCTGCTGTTTTTTTAAGCATTATTAAGTTTCGAAAGTTAAGGTGTTTTACAGCCTTTCAGATTTAAGGTTGATTTTAATAAGTGGTTATTTGCGGCGACTGTCATAGTAGTTGGTGGGCTAGGAGCCAGCTGCTTATGTTTGAGCATAATGCTATGGTTTGATTCAGGGATTATTGCTTGCTGAGGTAAACATGATTCAGGTCAATATTTTATTACATTGACGTTTTTATGACGCGGTGCTTCGTGTTGATAATTTATCTGATTAACTATAAGTAGTGACTCTTGATAGAGTATGACATAAGAGTATTTGGTTGAAAATTAAGCGGGTTAGCGTTTGTGTAACAACATGGTTAGCATTTTCGTCTATTTGTGTGCGAATAGTGCAATATGCAGTTGACTTATCATATTGAATACATAAACTAGAGGTCGGAAAGTTGAAGTAAATGTGCGCTAGGGGTTTCTAGTGCTCCCAGCTTAGCTTTACAATTTCTATTTTTTTGAGTTAACTTGCTCAGTGCAAAGATCAAATAAGTAGGACACAATTTAACTTTCTAAAGAAAGTTGTAAAAAAAACGGAACTTAAGTTGCCAATAACAATAATGATTATTGCTGCTTGTTTCAATTTCATGAAATTGGAGATTTGGAAATATGAAAAAGGTATTTAATGCCTCAATCCTTGCTGCTGCAGTAGCATTATCTTTCGGTGCAACAGCAGCAACTATTTCAACTGCTAACGTCACTAAACTTTCTGCTGAAGGTCTAGCGCAGAATGTTGCAGTGGCAGCAGCTACTGCATCATTCGATATCATCGTTGATAAGAAGCACCCAGCTGCTTCTGTTATCACTTTGACTTTCGATGACAAAGTAACTAAAGCTTCTTTCATAGCTGCAACTGCAGCTTGTGATGTTGCTGGTGGTGTTGTTGATAACACAACTACTCCTGGTACAGGTACATGTGGTGCTGACCTTAGCTTCAACTACGGTAATGGTAACTTCACTTTTGATAACGTTGTGACAGATTCAACTGCCAAAACTATCAAGTTTACCGTTAACCTAGGTAACCCACTAGATGCTGACTCAGCTTTCCGTGTTACTCTAGGTGGTTCACACATCGTTTTCACTGGCGAATCTACTCTTAGCTACTCTTCAGTAGAAGCGAATGATACTGCTATTGAAACCGGTGCTGGTCTGATTGCTAAAGAGCAGAGCCAGTTTGGCTTTACCTTAGATACTGCTTTCGACGGCCTAATCGACCGTGAAGCTCCTACTAAGTTCTTAGACGCTGCAACTACCGATAAGCTTACTTATACCTTCACCAACGATGAAACTCTTGGTGGTGCTCTTACTGTGACTAGTGCCGTTGCTTCTGTAGCTGGTATTTTCACAGACGTAGTAGCCGGTCAATTTGTTAACGCTTCAAGTGCAACTGATTACACTGCCGCTCAAGTAACTTCTGATGCTAAGTTCAGCTACACTGTTGCTAAGGCTGATATGGATGCCACTGGTGCTAAGAACAAGGTTGAGGTTATTTTCACCACTGGTGCTGAAGACCTACCAGAAACTGGTATGATTGACCTTGATCTAGTTATTAAAGGCGGTACTGATGATGTAACTGTTGCATCAAAAGTTGATGCTGGTCTATGGCAACTAGATGCTGCTGTAGTTAACGTACCATACCTACCTGTAGGTTACGGTCTGACTCCAAACGTTGAAGTTGCTAACGAGTCTAGCAAAGATGCGTCAATCCAGATCCGTGGTTTCGACCAGAACGGTAAAGTTTACAAAGCCGTAACTCTACCTTTCGCAGCTAAGAAAACTGCAGTAACTAAAGTTTCTGAAGCTGATATCAAAACTGCATTCGGTATCACAGATGCAGAGAAAGTTAAGCTAAGCGTAACTTTCATCCTAGATGTTGAGCCTACTCAAATCACTCTAGCTCCTTACTACCGTCAGAATGAAAGTCGCGTAAACGTGATGTCTGACCAGTACAAAGGTAAGTAATTAGATATTTATCTGATTAAAAAAAACGGGCTTCGGCCCGTTTTTTATTACCTGAACTTTATTTTTCAATGAAAGTATAGGTTCTGTACTTAAGTATTCGTATTTATCTAATTTCAATCCTACATACATTCCCACGATGAACTGTTAGCTTATTCAAGTTCATTTTTAAAAGCTGTTAAGGGACTAATAGAGTAATGATAAATTGTAACGTTCTTCGCACCGCTTTCTTGATATCACTTACTGTTCTTTTTTTTATTGCCAGCCATTTTTATATGACAAATACCGGTGGCACAGGCTTGTCAATTACCTTTAATATTGCCTCATGGTTTGTTATGGGGATAACATTAGGAGTTGGTGGACTCTATATAGCATATGCAAAGAGTGTACAGGTCACGCCTCTGGTTAAGATCTGCTTTGTTGGAGTTTTGCTGCTGACGCTTCCGCTCCTGTATAGTGCTTCCTCTTTAACAGAGACTTGGCCCCGTTTTGTTGCGCTATGGCTCGGGTTATGTTTTTTCTTCTTTTTGCACCAGTTTAATTTTAAGACAAAACAGATTGAGTGGCTCCTTTTCCTGATTGTCGGCTGTGCTTTTTTACAGGCGCTACTTGCGATTGTACAGGTTGGTTTTCTTCAGCCCGGTAACATATTTGATTTCGATACGACTGAAACCCGTCCTCAAGGGATATTCCAACAGATAAATGTTCTCTCCACATTTTTAGTCACCGGCTTTATGGTGGCCGGTTATTTGTTACCAAAAATCGATAGTTCGAGCTTACAAAAACAATTAATGCTTACTGTTATTTTTTCATTAACAGTTTTGGTTATACCGCTTGTATTTGTCATTGCCTCTAGAACAGGCTGGATTGGTTTAGTATTAGGTTCTATTTTGCTTCTGCCCTATATAATTAGACAATGTAGCCGGGGCAGGCTCATTTTATGGTTTATAGCTATAGCGTTGGGCTTACTGTCTATTTTTGTTCTGGAATCTAGCTCTAAATCAGATAGTGGAGTTCAAGTAACAGAATCAGAAGTGAGTGTTGTTCATAGTAAATTTACGTTATCAGATATTCGAGGTACAATTTACCCACAAGTGCTCTCTATTCTAGTTGACAATGTACCAGAAGGGATCGGGTACGGTAATTTCCATCGTAAATTCATTACTATTTACGCCAGTAAAAATGTCCTCGAAGGTTCAGATGAAAACGCAATTATCGATTTCGGCCATCCGCATAATGAGATTTTATATTGGGGGGTTGAAGGGGGGCTTGTGGCTTTACTGGGATTATTGGTCATAGCGGCAGGTATTGTATGGGGGCTATGTAGAGTCCCAAATGGCAATAGACTCGTGCTGCTGGCTTTAATCCTTCCGCTCAGCATACATTGTATGTTAGAACTACCATTTTATCACTCCGCGTTGAGTTGGTTTGCCTTTATTATTATTATCTTTGTCATTAGCCAAAGCTCCTCTGTAGCGCGTGTGTATAGTGTTTCTAGAGCTTGGTCAAGATGCTTAACAGTGCCGAGCATTTTATTGCCTATTGTTTTGGGCGGGTATTTGTTGTTGACATTGCAGGCGAATTATTTTCTGGTTCAGTTCCTTGAAAACCCCAAAGTTGGCATCGCTCATCTTGACAAAGCTTTATACCCTGCATGGTTTAGTAATCGTTATGCAGCGACAAGAGCTGAAGCCTCGCTAAGAGAAGGCATCAAAAGCAAAAATAAAGAGAAAATCAT
>Ga0070725_10000940_pt1 | contig 17324 bp, 11 predicted proteins | sample tdDd002_FD_69781 | JGI IMG/M metagenome (GOLD analysis project Ga0070725, IMG submission 69781) | Marine sediment microbial communities from the Atlantic coast under amendment with organic carbon and nitrate - tdDd00.2 | ecosystem: Environmental > Aquatic > Marine > Coastal > Sediment | place... | reverse complement strand
AAGGTCTTAGTAGATATTCTAAATGTTAGGAAATCATCTACTATAGATAGTGAGATATTAGGCAAAGTATATCTAAATAATATCTATGAAATTATTGATGAAAAGGAAAATGATGATCAGTTATGGTACAAAATTTCTGTAAATAATCATGTTGGTTGGATAGCCAGTTGGTTCTGCGAAATCACTGATGAGGAACCGTATGATAGAAACCCGTATTTGGATAATGTTGAGATAGACATAGATAATTACTATTATCATAATAAAATAGTTGACTTTGATGAACTAATAGAATGGAAAGAAAAAATAATTGCATATGAGACATTAAATAATAGTGAAATTGTTAGTGGGATGTATACCTTTAAAGAAAGTGGTAAGTTATCGGTTATTCTTGAAGATTCACTAGGTAGAAGTAGAGAATTTTTTCAACAGATAGAAGTAGTCGAATATTATAAGTATACTAAAGCCTTATTTACTGAAATGAATATCAACTCGAAGATTATTGGTTTTGAAGATCTGACTGATTTGGAATATGATAATGACTCAGAGGCATATGTTACATTAGAAGATGGGAAAATGGAAATATGGTATAAGTTGATGTACGATGGTAAAACATGTTATGCCTATTGTTCTGATGAAGAAGTGCGTAATCTTTATGTGCAAATAAAAAGATACCATTTTATCTTAAATAATGGTGAACTGTATACTGTTGAAGGAGCAGGCTATACTGATAATATATTGGCAGCTAACGGTATTATGGGATTTGAGCATAATTATGATTATTTTATGATTAACTATTTTACGGGAGAAACAATATATGCAGACTCAATGAGTTATTTCCCTAATAATGAACATATTATTGTCTTTATGAACTACTCAGAGGAAGAATCAGAAAATAGTGTAGGGGTGAACCAGGTTAGGATTTATAAAAGGATAAATAAAGGTCTAGATCTAATCTATAACTTTGAATCTGAAAAGCTACTTTTACATCGTTTGAATTTCATTTCTGATAATGGAGTCGAATTTACAGCCAACTATGAAATTGAAAATGAGTGGCGATCAACAAATCCTTATGGATATAAAGAAAAATATAGATTAAATATAAATGGTGACGAAGTAATCAATAGTCGTATATCAGGGGATGTTGCTTTAGTTAATAATGTTGATAACGATGAGATAATTACAGTTTATAGCAAACTCGATGAATCTTCTAACATTATTGGCAGATTCAAAAGAAGTGATATAGAACTACTGACTTTCAATAGAACCTTAGATAAGATAGATGATAAGTTATGTGATTGGTTTGATGTTAATTTAAAAGATGGACAATTAGGATATGCTTATAGACCTAGGACAGAATTAGATGGAACAGAAATATACCTTGATGAACCGATGTATATTAAGTTGAATAATGGAGAGCTATATACCATGATGGTTGATGGTTTATTAGCTTATGGTGATATTGATGATTGCTTGCTTTTCAATGATGTTATTGTGCATTACATTTATTATGATGGTGTAGGAAGCTTTTTAATTTCATTAGAGAATGGAGAGGATATTGACGCCCCATTTTATGGCTTGATAGATGTTTCACCTAATAAAAGTTATGCAGTTGGTGCTGGGGGCGACTCTGAGGCCGGTTGGAGCTGGTTGAATCTTGTCCATATAGTTGATAATAACTACAACCGGAAATTAGAATTAGCAACTGATAAAGGATACATTAGAAGTGGTGAATGGTTGAGTGATACAGAGTATAAGTTCATAGTAAATATATATGAATTTGGAGAGACATTTGGGATACTTAAGTTAGAAAATGGTCAATGGTCTATTCAATTAGATGAGAAATATGAGATAGAAGTTAACTATTATGAAGATGTATAATATCGATGAGTTAGTTATCTACCTCTATTACCAATAATAAGTAAAACCCTCACGATTAAATTTGTGAGGGTTTTGTGGTGCCGAAAGAGGGACTTGAACCCTCACGCCCCAAAGGGCTCCGGATTTTGAGTCCGGCGCGTCTGCCAGTTCCACCATTTCGGCATGGTTATGTCTTAGAGACAAGAATTATAATACCACATTTAAGTTGGTTTTACAATAAATAATAAGATTTTATAAGTAAATGTGATACAATGTTTATGGATAAATGGAGGGAGATTATGAGATATACATTAAAGAATGATTTTATAGAAATAGAAGTTAAGTCTTTAGGGGCTGAACTAACGAGTATGAAGAAAGTTTCTTCTTCATATGAATACTTATGGCAGGGAGATCCTGCTTATTGGAAAAGACAAGCACCAGTATTGTTTCCTATAGTAGGTTTTTTAGTAGATGATACCTATACATATAAGGGTAAGACTTATACCATGAGTAAACATGGTTTTGCTAGAGACAGTGAGTTTGAATGTGTTTCATCATCAGATGCTTTAGTCTTTAAACTGACACATTCTAGTGATACGCTTTTGATGTATCCTTTTGAGTTTGAGTTCTATATTACCTATAAGTTAGTGGAATCATCTGTATTGGTTTCTTATAAGGTAGTTAATTTAAATGAGTTTGTGATGCCATTTTCAGTTGGGGCACATCCTGCTTTTAACTTAGGCTCATCAGGACGTTTTGATTTTGTTGAAACAAGTGCAAGTGCTTATGAATTGTTACCTGCGGGTATTAGTTTGACTGAACCAATGGATCTATCTGCTGGTTTAGACATTACACCATCATTATTTGATCCAGATGCAGTGATATTAGCTGATGTATCAGAGGCGACATATACAAGTGGTAATGTGAAGATACATATGGGCTTTTCAGGTTTTCCTTTCTTAGGATTATGGCAGCCATTTGGTGGTGCACCATTTGTATGCATTGAACCCTGGTTTGGAATGGGAGACTTAGCAGACCATAATGGTGATATCATGGTTAAACATGGTATGGAATTGTTAGATTCAAAAGATACATTTGAAGCAACTTATTCAATTACTATTTAAAATAGATTTCTTGGGTATATATTTAGTGGAGGCGATAACATGTATACTAAAGCCAAGTTAAATCATGCATTGAAAACAGGCAAAAGAATACCAATAGATGAAAAAACAAAGATTATTATGTTTTCTGATGTACATAGGGGTGACAATAGTTTGAGTGATGAATTTGCTCACAATCAAACCCTATATCATTATGCATTAGAATATTACTATAAAAGAGGTTATACCTACATCGAGTTAGGTGATGGCGATGAAATGTGGGAGCATAAACATTTCAGACATATTCGTTATGCCCATTCTGATATTTTCTTGTTATTAAAGAAATTCTATGATGATCATCGTTTTGAATATATATATGGTAATCATAATATGGAGTTAAGATTTAGGTCCAATGTGAAAAGAAATCTTTATCAATACAAAGATGAGTTTACAGATAAGATTGAACCCTTATTTCCTGGAATAAAAGTCTTAGAGTCTATTGTTTTAGAACATGAATCTAAAAATATCTTACTATTACATGGTCATCAGGGTGACTTTACCAATGATCAACTGTGGTTGATGAACAGATTTTTCTTAAGATACTTCTGGCGATTTATGCATATTGTTGGTTTTAGAAATCCAGCCAGTCCAGCTAAGAATATACATCATAGACACACACTTGAAAAAAGATATTCTAAGTGGATTCGTGAACACAATCAAATGTTAATTATGGGTCATACCCATAGACCTAAGTTTTCTGAAAAGGGTGATTTACCTTACTTCAATACAGGTACATGTGTGCACCCTAGAAATATAACGGGTATTGAGATTGTTGACAATCAGATTCAACTCATTGAATGGAAGATTGGTATAGAAGACGATGGTGGTCTTCAGGTACAAAGACGTGTCATAAGAGGTCCTAGAATGATAGAAGAAATTTAAGTAGATTTTGAAATCTACTTTTTTTTTATGCTATACTTAGGTGAGGTATGTTAAATGAAATCGAGATTTTTTAATTCAACTATAAAACCAGTGCTGGGCGTTTTTCTATTAAGCTTAATCGCTATTATTTTTATTACCATCAGCACTATAAATACATCTTTAGATCATGAGTTACAACAATCAGAAGCCTTTATAGGTCTCGTAACCAAAGATTTATCAACTAATCTAAATGATATCGTTGTAAAAATGCAGGAGACATCAGTTAAACTTTCTATAAACAGTATTATTTTTGATTTAGAGATGAATGGTATTGAGGACACTGTATATCACGATATTATGTATGGTGCTTTTAAATCTCATGAAATGGTCGTGGGGAGTGTTTTAACCAGTAATAGTGAACTTAAAATGCTGTCAATGTTTGATGGTAGTGTGGAAGAAGCTAATATGGTTTATTATTCAAACCAGTGGTTCTATAATAATTCTTATACATCAAGATACAATACCATCCGATTAGACAATAAGAACTATTTGCTATTAGAACTTCCAGCATCTATGGAAAATCCTGATTATCAGATTGGACTTATTATTGATCCTTCATTTGTACTTAGGTCTTATTTTAGAGACTATCCATATAATATCCATATGCTTGCAAATAATGGTGCTGAAATACTTTTGGCAGATGATCACGAAATCATCAATGAGTTACAAAATCAATATGGGGCAACTTATTTTAATCAGTTAGGACCATTTAATAGAAGTAAGTATGCATTACAAGTTTCGGATATGCATTATTATCATGAGACAATACTGGTTTCAGATTATTATCAGAATATCACAATTATTATATCTAAACCCTATAGGAAATTTGCAATGCATAATATAAGTAATGGCTTAACTACAAGAGTACTTATATTTGGTATCCTTATGATTGCTGTTGTAGCAACTATTGTTTATTCATCTCAGAAGACCAAACAATGGATTGAAACCGACAAGCAGTTCTTAAGTGATATCGTAGAGATGGATAAATTCCAGATCTCAGAACTGAATAAAGAACTTAAATTTTATAAAGATTACTTCATTGAATCAAAACTGCCTGTTCTCTTTGTAAACAAAGAATCATTTAGAATTGTTAATGTAAATCAGGCAGCAATAGAATATTATGGTTACACTGAAGATGAGTTAAATGAAATGTATTTGACTGATATTTGTCAGTGGGAAGAAACTCATGATACAGGTTTGATGCAAGTTGATCATATTAACAGAAGTGGAAAAAAAGAAAAGAAGATTGTACGTTTACACGAAGGTATTTTCAATGATACTGACTTATTAATCATTAAAGTTATTATTGATAGAGATGCGGACTTAAGTTCTGATGACTTTAAAATGGAGATGTTCCATGAAATTAGAAGCCCATTACAAGGAGCGGTGGGTGCTGTCGAAATGATTGAAAGGGCTTCGGATAATTTTGGAGAGTATACTTCAATTATCAAACGTTCTTTAAATAATGTACTGATGTTAACCAATAATGTTTTAGCCAATGGAAAACTCAATCAGCTGAAATCAAGAGTTTTAAAGGCTGATGTGGATTTGGTTCAACTCGTTGATGAGGTTATATCAACTACTGTTTACCAAGACAGACATTATAATTTGATTGCAGGACAAGTTCAAGAAAACATTGATGATGTTTTGACTGTCTTAAACTCGTATATTATCAATACAGATGGTATTAAATTAAGACAGATATTATTAAATCTAGTATCGAATGCATCAAAGTATACTGTTGATGGTATTGTTAACGTGACTGTTGATGTTACAAGAAAAGAAAATGAAGATGTTCTAGTCTTTAGGGTAACTGATACTGGACGTGGTTTAAGTAAAGAGGAAATACAACAAATATATGATGAGTATTCTACCTTTGCTGATGATGCGAATGTGACATCTACAGGAATTGGTATGAGTATTACGAAGAAATATGTAGAGCTATTAGGTTCAGAACTACACATTAATTCAGAAGTCGGTGTAGGTACAACTTTCTCATTTTCACTATTGGTGCCTGCTACCAATCGACATATAATCAGTATCACTGAAAAAAAATCAGTCCTTGTCGTTGATGATGATGAAATTTCTTGTGACTATATCAAGCATTTGTTAGAAAAAGAACTCAAGTGTTATGTAAAGACAATTACAAATGAGTCAGCTTTATTCACTGAACTCAATCATAATCATTATGATCTTTTGATGATTGATCAGAACTTAAACCATTACAATGGTATAGACTTGATTCGTTTGGTCAAAGCAAGTATTAACAAACGTGTGACTGAAATTCCAATTATTATGATGACTGCAGGCTCTACAAAAGATGATTATGAAAATCTAATAGAAACTCATATTCATGATGTGATTATAAAGCCATTCGAAAATGAGAAGGTTATTCAAATTTTAGCAGATTTATTCAATGTAAAAGAAGACTATCAACATGAACTATGTCATTTATTAAATGCAGAGATTGTTGAGAAAAAGGTCTTGTGTGAAACCTTTGAAACTGTAGGCAAGGAAGTCTTTGTTGAGTTGATACAGAAATTTATTATTAACTCATCAGAAGAAATCTTAATGATTACTGAAAGGGCTGAAAAAGGAGATTTTAGAGATATTGCTGGAATGCTTCACAGACTTAAGGGTTCTATGTCATACTTTGGTCCTGTTGAATGTCAGCGCTTGATTCTACAGTTAGAACCTCTAGCTCAAAATGAAAACATTGCCTTTATGGATATTTACAGAGACTTTGTTGAAGCACATAAAAGGTTAGTCGGCGAGTTAGAAATTATAAAGACAAACTTATAGAGATGTCCTCGGACATCTCTATTTTAGTTGGCTAATTCATAATAGTCTGTAATTATATCAACACTTTTCTGGACATCAGTTTTTAAAATGGTATATGAAATACTAATTTCCGAAGTTGTCACTTGATAATAATGAATGTTTTCTTCTGCAAACAATCTAAAGATATTAGCTGCTACACCTGAGTGACTGACCATGCCAATACCAACCACAGACAACTTGACAATCTCATTGTTGGTTGTGATCTCTATGGTAGGGAATTCTTCTTTCATTTCAGTAATAACTTCTTGTATCTCATGATAATCATCCTTCATAGCTGTAAAAGAAACTGTGATATGATCATTATAAGGTGCAGCTATAGAAATCATATCAATGTTTAAGTTCTTTTTAGCAAGGTTAACAAATAATGTTGCTATATTTTTTTGTGAGAATGGCAAGTGTTTAACTGATGCCATCATACTGTCTGTGTCAATTGATATACCTGTAATTGCTGTTGATTCCATAACCTGATCCCTTTCTATGATATGAGTCCCTTTAATATGAGTATGTGATTTAGCCACATACAATGGCACCTTGTATTTATGTGCCATTTCAATGGCTCTGGTTTCTAATACGTTTGCCCCAAGGCTAGCCATTTCTAACATCTCTTGATAAGAGATAGATTCTAATTTCTTAGCATCTTTATGATATCTTGGGTCAACGGTGTAAATACCATCTACATCTGTATAGATTTCACACTTACCCCCTAATGCAACAGCCAATGCAACTGCAGTTGTATCAGAACCACCACGGCCAAGCGTTGTAATATCACCTGTAGCACTAATGCCTTGGAAACCTGCCACTACAACTATAGTCCCAGCTTCTAAGTGTTTTTCTATAAGATCAGATTGAATGGATTCAATTCTTGCTTTTGAATGTTGGTCTGTTGTTTGAATACCCGCTTGAGCACCTGTGAGTGATACTGCATTTAAGCCTAAACTTTTTAGTGCAGTAGATAATAAGGGAATCGTTACTTGCTCACCTGTTGCTAGGAGCATATCCAGTTCTCTTTTTGAAGGTTGCTCATTGATTTCATGAATCATTTTTAAAAGTTTATCCGTTGATTTCCCCATGGCAGACACAACGATCACTAAGGATTCATTTTCATGTCTGCTTTGAATAAAACGTGCTATGTTTTTTATTTGATCGATGGTAGCTACACTAGTACCACCAAACTTCATTACAGTTGTCATTATGCCTCCTAACTGTCGTATCTGACTAAATCGTCATAAGTTTCTCTTCTGACTAGGACATCTACTTGACCTTGATTCAACATGACTACAGCTGGTCTAGGTATACGGTTATAGTTACTTGCCATACTGTATCCATAAGCACCTGTACTTGCCACAACTAAGATATCCTTTGTTTGTATTTCCGGTAACATGATGTCTCTGATTAGTACATCACCAGATTCACAACACTTACCTGCAATCGTATATGACTTTGTAGCCTCTTGATCGGCTTTATTGCCAATACAAGCTTCATATTCAGCTTGATATAAGGCTGGTCTAATATTATCAGTCATACCACCATTAACAAATGCGTAGTGTCTGCCTGATAGAGTTGTTTTTAAAAAACCTACTTCATACAATGTAGAACCAGCATTAGCTACGAGTAGACGACCGGGTTCAATCATCATCTTCTTTACAGCCAGATTATGTTTACTGATATAACTTGCACACTGATTCAGTAAATCACTTAAGAAACCATAGTCGCTGATTGGCTGATCTTTTGAGTAATAAACACCAAAACCACCACCTAGATTAAGTTCAGTAATATTAAGTTCATGTTTGTGTTCTAATAGCTTAATTTGGTCTAACATAACTGCAGCAGTCTTTTCAAATGAAGATGCTTCATGGATCTGAGATCCTATATGACAGTGGAATCCATGAAGTGTAATTGTATCCGATACCTTACATACTTCAATGGCATTATTAAGCTCATAAGACTCAAATGCAATACCAAACTTAGAATCATCATGAGCTGTTTGAATATACTCGTGGGTATGAGCTTCTATCCCTGGATTGATTCTAATAAGAATGTTAACTTGTGTATTTAAACTGTTGATATATTCTAATTCCATTAAATTATCCACAATGATTCTGTGAACACCTAAGTCTATAGCCAGTCTGATTTCCTCCATAGACTTGTTATTACCATGGAAGTAAACCCTATTCATAGGGAAACCAGCTTCCTTAGCTGTGTATAGTTCACCACCTGATACAACATCTATGGACAAGTCTTCCTCTTGCATCAACCTATAGATGCCCTTAGCAGAAAAGGCTTTTGATGCATATAGGATTTCTGTATCAAGTACAGGATGAGAGAAATGCTGTTTTAGCTTCTGACATTGTTTTCGTATATAGTCACCATCAAGTACAAAGAGTGGTGTACCGTACTGAGCTGCAAGATCAGTTACAGGATGATTGTTTAACAAAAGTGTTTGGTTTTCAATTGACATGTTACTAAAAAATTTCATTTTCTCCTCCAAATTTAAAAAACAGGCATGCGTAAAAGCATACCTGTTTTGTAGACAGATTGATTTTACCCAGCGTGAAATAGCACCCCTAACATTCAACGGGTATTGAACGTTAGACAGTATTATGCATATTATACATAATCCCAGCACCTAAATGCTTCGGCGATTAACCCTTTCCCGTAGTACTCTTTTTAATCGCGACCTCTGATGACACACAGTGTATTCAATTGATAATTAATGACAAGTATAAGGGATTATTCTCTTTTTGTAAACAAGAAATTAGTTAATTTTTAGAAAAGTAGTATCTTTAACAATTATTATGGGCTGAACTGATTAAATTGGTATGATTTGGTGTAAATATGAAAAGTAGTAATGGAGGTGCATATGAAAAGAGTTCTAATTGTTGATGATGCAATGTTTATGCGAAGCACGCTAAAGATGATGTTAAGAAAAAAAGAGTATGAAGTCGTGGGAGAAGCTCAAAATGGTATAGAAGCCATAGAGCAGTATAAGAAATTGAAACCTGATATTGTAACAATGGACATCCATATGCCAGAAATGGGTGGTATTGATGCATTGTCAGAGATAATAAAGCTCAATCCGAGTGTTAAGGTTGTAATGATTAGTGCAGCTGGAGACCAAAAGCATGTATTAGATGCAATGCAAATTGGTGCTAAAAACTTTATAGTAAAGCCATTTACAGAAGATAAGGTATTCCAGGTGTTTAACAAGTTATAGGGAGGTAAGTTGTGGTTCATGATCCAATGATGGAAATGTATTTGTTCGAAACTGGACAGCTTGTCAATAAACTCGAACAACTATGTATAGCCTCAGAGAGCAAACAAGATATATCAGAAGAAATCGATGAGATTTTTAGAATCATGCATACGATAAAAGGTAATTCTATGATGATGTTACTTGAAGATATCGGTAAAGTGGCACATAGAATTGAGGATTTATTTGATCATCTTAAAGTAGTAACACTATCAGAAAAACACATTGAAAAGGTAATAGATTTTAACTTTGATGCCATCGATTTCTTTAAAATTGAGTTGGATAAGTTAGAGAATAATCTGCCGGCAGATGGGTCGTCGGATGCACTCGTGGCTTCAATAGAAGTTTTTCTAAGTGAGTTGAAAGGTGAAGCAGTTGTATTTGAGGCTTCAGAAGATCAAAAATATTTCATTTCACCATCTAATACTGTTGTAGAAGATGATGAAGGGGAACATTTCTTTGCATGTACTTTGTTCTTTGAAAAAGATGCACAAATGGAAAATGTAAGAGCTTTTACCATAGTGCACAACTTAAAGGATATTGCAGAAGATGTATTATTTATACCAGAAGATATTGTAGAGAATGAAAAAACTGCTGAGACTATCCAGCAAGATGGTTTTTTTATTGTGGCAAAATCTATGAATACAGCGAGCATTGTTGAAGAATATTTCACTGATTTACCTTATATAGATCATAATGATTTTAGGTTTTTATCAGAAGATGAATACAATGAGTTAAAAGTTGATTTAACAGGAAAAGTAGAGGAAGAAGTTGTTGTAGAAGTTGTCAAAGAAGAATCTACCTTGGTACAAAAGGAAGATGCTTCTGCGCCTCGTCAAAGTTTTATTAGTGTAGATGTAAATAAGGTCGACAAGCTCATGGACTTAGTTGGAGAGCTTGTTGTTGCAGAATCTATGGTGATCAACAATCAAGATTTAATCGGCTTACAACTTAGTAATTTTGATAAGGCATCAAGACAACTTAGACTTGTTATCAATGAAATGCAAGATATTGTAATGTCTGTACGTATGGTACCTTTAACTATGACTTTCCAAAAGATGAGTCGTATTGTACGTGATATGAAGAAAAAAGTCGGTAAAGATGTCAGGTTAAATCTAGAGGGTGAAACAACAGAAGTTGATAAAAATGTCATCGAAAAAATTGGTGATCCATTGATGCATATTATTAGAAATGCCATGGACCATGGTATCGAAGATGAAAAGACCAGATTGTCTGTTGGCAAAGACAGAGTAGGGCAAATTGAATTATCAGCTCGTCATGTTGGCGGCAATGTTGTCATTAAAGTTAAAGATGACGGTAAAGGTTTAGATAAGGCAAGGATATTTGATAAGGCATTTGAAAAAGGTTTACTCACAGAGACTATGGATGCTTATACTGATCAAGAAATTTACGGTATGATTATGAACGCTGGTTTTTCTACAAAAGTAGAAGTGTCTGAATTTTCAGGCAGAGGTGTTGGTATGGATGTAGTTGCCAAAAACATTGAATCTTTAGGGGGTTCTATTTTAATAGAAAGTGAACCAGGTAAAGGTACTGAAATTTCAATACTTATACCATTAACTTTGGCTATAGTAGATGGCATGATGATGAGGGTAGGAGAGTCGATTTTCACACTACCAATTATGTCAATTAAAGAATCATTTATTGCAGACCAACACGAAATTATCAAGGATCCAGAGGGGCAAGAGATGATCATGGTAAGAGGTGTTTGTCATCCTTTGATCCGCTTGAATCAGTATTATGAAATTGAAGGGGACGCTGACAACAGCAAGGGTATTTTTGTTATGGTTGAACATGATGATGAACAAGTACTCTTATTTGCAGACGAGTTAGTAGGTGAGCAACAAGTTGTTGTCAAGAGTTTATCTAAGTACATTCGTCGTGTAAATGGTGTAACAGGATTTGCCTTATTAGGTGATGGACGAATTAGTATGATACTTGATCCATCTGGATTTATGGTCATGTAAGGGGATAGATATGGAAGAATTAATGATGAATGAACTAGAAGGTGATAAGTATTTAACCTTTGCAATTGGTGCTGATGCATATGGCATAGAAATCGAGTTTGTCGATGATATCATTGGTGTTCAAAATATCACCTATGTACCAAGACAACCAGAATTTATAAAAGGTGTCATCAATCTTAGAGGCCTTATTATACCTGTAATAGACATTAGGATTCGTTTTAACGAAGAAACAAGAGCCTATGACGATAGAACATGTATTGTTGTCATTAAAATTGATGATATGCCTGTCGGTATTGTAGTAGATAGAGTCTTAGAAGTCGTTGAAATTTCTGAAATTACTGTGCCTTCTAGCTTCAGTGAAGCCAATAAGAACTTCATGACAGGTATTGGTAAGTTACAAGACAAAATTGTTTTATTGGTTGATTGTAAAGCACTTTTAGAGGATATAGTGGTATAGATGAATGAAAAGATATTAGAACACAACGAAATATTGGACCATGGTAAGGATGGAGTAATTGTCTACGACAAAGATTACAAAATCACTTATATTAACTGCAGTGCTTGTAATACCTTAGGTTTAGCTGAGAAACCAACCGGTCAATCAATTAAAGATGTTTTTAGGTTGTATAACTTCTATACGAAAGAATCTTATGAAAATATATTAGAGGTTGTCTTTGAAACTGAGCAACCAACAGGCTTACGTAAAGAAACTGCTGTAAAGACTTTTGATGATAACTTAGTTTTTATCTCAGCGAGTATATCACCAATTATTGAAGAACAATTACTGGGTGCAGTCGTATTTTTTAAAGACATCGTACGAATTAAAAATACAGAAAAAGAATTACATAAGTTTAGAAAAGCTTTTGAAAAAAGTATAGAGTCTGTTATTGTAACCAATGCAGAATGGACTGTTGAGTATGTTAACGAAAAGGCTGGTATCAATTATGATGGTCTTATTATAGATGATAACTTCTTTGATGTGACTTATTACGACTTGACCTATGACGACAGAGATAGGATAAAAAGTGTCTTAAATAAAAAGGATTATTGGATAGGTGAACTTAGATCGAAGTCGCAACGTGATCATTGGTATAAGGTATCCATCATCTTATTAAGAGATGTTATCGGTCAAGTAATCAACTATGTTATTTCAGAAGTTGATATAACATTTGAAAAAAACTCGAAGAAACTTTTGATTCAGGAAAGAAAGAATCTTTCTACTATTGTTAACAGTGCACCAATTGGGATGATGACGGTTTCAGAGGACATGAAAGTAAGGCAGATTAATGATGAATGTGTCACGGTCCTAAAGTGTCCTTTAAAGACAAATGTAAACCTATATGAAATAGGATCCTTTGAGTCATTAGATATTGTGATAGAACTGATTAATCGTGTTAAAGATGAGAAGAAAAGTATCAGGAATTATGAGTTTACTTATCACAATCAACTCAATGTTGTTAGAAAAAAACGTTGGGTGCAAGCTCACGCAGAGCCTATAACATTATCAGGTGAAGCATGCGTTTTATTAGCCTTTGAAGATATTACTGTCAAAAAGGATATGGCAAGAACCATCGTAAGAAACGAAAGACAATTACGGATGGTGACAGATCATATGCATGATACTATTACTCAAATTAGTATTAATGGAGATATAGAATACTGTTCGACATCTTATATGTCAATGTTGGGTTACGATGCTAAAGAGATAAGAGAATCAAGTTTATATGAGTTAATTCATAAAGAGGATCAAGAGATTTTAACTCGAATGATTGAAAAATGTTTGGATTCCAAGGAAAACTTGAAGTTTGAAATCAGATTCTTATCAAAATCAGGTCATGCTGTATGGGTAGAAGTGATGATGAAATACATTGTTAATGATGTGGATGTTTCTTTATTGCTCTTCGGTAGAGATGTAACACAAAGAAGAATTGCTGAACAAGAAATTATTCAGTCTAAGGAACTGGCCATTAAATCAAACATTGCAAAATCTGAGTTTTTAGCCAATATGAGTCATGAAATTAGAACTCCACTTAATGGTATTATTGGTATGGCAAATGTGTCTCTTATGATGGAAGAGAACAAGAAGCAAAAAGATAATATTATGATGATCAAACAAAGTGCTGAAGGTTTACTTAAAATCATCAACAGTGTTTTAGACTTCTCTAAGATAGAAGCAGGTAAGTTTCAAATTGAACCTCATAGGTTTGCATTGAAAGAAGAAGTTGAAAAGATACTTAAGCCTTTTGAGATAGTGGCTGAAAACAAAGAAATAGAACTCATACTAGATTATGATGAAGGTATTTCTGAATTTGTTATTAGTGATCCAACCCGTTTAGGACAAATTTTAACCAATATTGTTGGCAATGCCATTAAGTTCACTGAGTTTGGGTCAGTTAAATTAAGAGTAGAAAAGACTTATGAAACAGCAGCTGTACAGAAAGTTCAGTTTGAAGTTATTGATACAGGTATTGGTATTAAGGCTGCCAATAAAGATAAAATATTTGGTTCATTTTCTCAAGGTGATGGTTCTATTACGAGAAAATTTGGTGGTACTGGTTTAGGTTTAAACATAACCAAGAAAATTGTAGAGATGCTTGGTGGAGATATAAGCTTTGACTCTGTTTATGGTGAAGGTTCAGTCTTTAGATGGTCTTTACCATTAAGGGTTACAGATCAAATAGATGATGAATCAAAAGATGAAATCGTTGAACAAGATGCAGCTGGAGTCGGTTTTAATATTCTAGTTGTAGAAGATGATATAATCAATCAGAAGTTAGCCCATCGTCTGTTAAGTCGAAAGGGGTATACCATAACAGTCGTCAACAATGGTCAAGAAGCCTTAGATGCCTTTGAGCCAGGACGTTTTGATTTAATTTTAATGGACATTCAAATGCCAGTCATGGATGGATTAACTGCCACTGAAAAAATACGTCAAATGGATCATTCAGGTATACCGATTATTGCACTTACAGCTTACGCAATAAAAGGTGATAGAGAAAAGTTCTTAGAGAAAGGGATGGATGATTATATATCAAAACCAATCGACATTGATGAATTTTACTCGACATTACAAAAGCATATGAAACCTAAAGAAGATGAAGATGATTCAATTTCAAATATATTGGATAAGCTAAAATCAAAAAAACTTGAAAGAGATGATTCAAAAGTTTTAGATCAGCATTTTGAAAAAATTAATATGCAACTTAGATATATTGCATCTTCTATTAGTAAAAGGCAGTTTGAAAAACTTGAAGAAAGATGTTATGCATTCAAAAACTATGCAACATCACTTCAACTCTATGATTTAAGAAAAATGATCTTTACTTTAGAGATGAACATAAGAAAAGAAGATGAAAATAAAATTGTATTTAGTTACAATGAAATTATATTATATGTCAATAAGAATAGTAGTTATGTACTGAAAGGAGTTGAAATAAAATGAGAATACTAATCGCAGAGGATGACTATGTAAGCCGTAAGTTCCTATATAAGTTTTTATCAACCTTTGGAGAATGTGATGTAACTGTTGATGGTATGGAAGCGATAGAAGTTTTTTTATCAGCTCTTGAAGGTGGAAGTTACTATGATTTGATATGTTTAGATATCATGATGCCAGAAGTTGATGGTATAAAAGCTTTAAAAACAATACGCCTTCTTGAAGAAGAAAGAAACCTTCCAAAGGAAAAACGTTGTAAGATTATCATGACCACTGCACTTAATGATCCGGAGGGGATATTTAAGACTTATGAACTTGGATCAGAAGCATATGCAGTTAAGCCTATAGACACTGTTAAGCTTGTTGAAGTAATGACGAAATTAGGTCTGATAGAGGAGTAGACAAACTGGCAAATATCTGATAGTATTTACTTTTGTAGAAGACAAAAAACAAAGGAGAAAATAATGGAAAACAAAGTATTAGCCGTAGTTGGTGAAAAAGAAATTCGTCAATCTGATTTTGATACATTATTACAACAAATTGGTCCTCAAAGAGCGATGCAATTCCAATCACCAGAAGGTCAAAAACAATTATTAGATGAATTAATTCACCAAGAATTATTTTTAATCGATGGTAAAGCAAACAACATCGAAGCTACAGAAGAATTCCAAATGGAATTAGATTTTGTAAAAGACAACATGATCAAGCAATTTGCTATCAGAAACTTATTAGATACTGTAACTGTAGAAGACAATGAAATTGAAGCATTCTATGGTGAAAACGGTGCAATGTTTAGAAACGAAGAATCTGTAACTGCTAGTCATATCCTTGTTGATTCTGAAGATAAAGCAAATGTTATCTTAGAAGAAGTTAAAGGTGACAAGTCATTTGAAGATGCTGCAAAAGAATACTCTTCTTGCCCATCAGCTCAAAATGGTGGTGACTTAGGTAATTTCACTAGAGGTAGAATGGTTCCTGAGTTTGAAAATGCTGCATTTGATTTAGCTGTAGATGAAATCAGTGGTGTTGTACAAACACAATTCGGTTTCCATATCATTAAGATAACTGAAAAGACAGAAGCTAGCCAAAAGTCTTTAGAAGATGCTAAAGAAGAAATTGCAAACACTGTATTACTTCAAAAGCAACAAGCATTATACTTAGAAAAAGTAGAAGCTATTAAAGCTAACGTTAACGTAGAAGTTAAGTAATTTAAAGCCCCTTTAAAGGGGCTTTTAAAATTCTATGAATCTTTGATCTTGACTGACAATGAAGCTTTCATACTTTCCACCAAATCTATGAGTTATTAAGTTTTCCAATTCTCTTATTGCATATTCTAACTGCATTCTACGTTCTTCAAATCCTACCAATTGAAAGAAGATATTTTTACTCTCTAGTGTCATCTTACCTAGTTCGCTTTGTCTCCATAACCAGTATCTTGTTTGAACTTCAGAACCGCTGATGAAAACCAATTCATCTGCAGGCATGGCTTCTTTAACTTCTTTACCAAAGGCCTGAAAGACATCTGTTGTTTTTGACAACCTAACTTCTAAATCATCATGAATCTCCCCTAAGTCATGACCCCCCAAGGATATTTGATACTTTAAGCCAATAGCATTACAATTATCAACGAGTGCATTGATTCTTGGTAAGTCACTACCTTTTAGAATCCTTTTGCTCATGGCTTCTATAGAGTTCATGTATTTGTTAGGGTTGATTTCAAAGGCTTTAAGGGCATGTCTGTACAAGGTATAGTTATTGTGAGTTTTTAAATCCTCTAATACAAATTCCTGTCTGATTTTCTTTTCTGCCCTTTGAAGATTTTCATGATCTTCTGTAGATGTGTTTTCATTGATTATTTTTTTACCAATAAC
>Ga0070725_10000934_pt1 | contig 17423 bp, 17 predicted proteins | sample tdDd002_FD_69781 | JGI IMG/M metagenome (GOLD analysis project Ga0070725, IMG submission 69781) | Marine sediment microbial communities from the Atlantic coast under amendment with organic carbon and nitrate - tdDd00.2 | ecosystem: Environmental > Aquatic > Marine > Coastal > Sediment | place... | reverse complement strand
TGTTTCCATACCAATACCTATGATTGTTTTTTCATCGTATGGATGTAGATAACTGCTGTAACCAGGTATTTTTAAGTAACCAAGGACTTGTGGTTCACGAGGATTAGATGTATCAATTACATAGAATGGGTCAACTTGTCTGTAAGTGACCATATAGACTTTATCACCCATCATTCTTGTACTGTAGATTCTCTCACCAGGTGCTAACTCTTCAACAGAGCCAACCTGCTTGAGTGAATCATCAAGAATAAATAGATTATTTAAAGACGTATGTTCACCTGTTTTATTAGACGTTCCCCAACTGGTTGTTGTGATTCTAAAGTGCTTGTCATACTCATCCATTGAAAACTGGTTAAGAATCGTACCTGGTACACTGCCTTTGGCTTTGAAATCGATAGAGCCTGAGTCTAAGTCAAACGAGAATATATCTGTACGGTCTTCCCAATTGCCCCACCACATACTACTGTTTGCGTGCATTGCGATATAAAGGGAATCCCGATCTGCATAGATTGTACTACCGCCACCTATATAAGTGTCCACATCCAGTCCATCTAAAGACAAATTATTTAAGTCTATTCCCATTGTATATAAGATGTTGTGACTCACGTGCCCTGGTAGATAAGCTACATTTTCAAAAGTGATGTCTACAGCATTTAAAGTATCATCTACCCCACCTTCTAAGACTTGTGGCATAAAGGATTCACTATATGCATGATGCTGGTTTGCAACAATATAAACATAGTCTTCAACAAGTCGAGCTGCAATTAAATGTCCTTCCACACCAAAACTTTTAATAAGTGTAGGAGCCTTATTATCTAAGTCACTTTTGTCATATACCTTCACCATTAAAGCGTCGTTTTTATACACTGGAAGGGTAACAATTCTATTGTTTTCTTCATATGTCTTAACTTTAGTACTGTGTTCAGGACCAATAAGAATAAGTTTGTCTTCTCTTATAAATAATTGATTAGGAAAGAAACCATTTTCACTTAAATTATGTTTAACCTCTAGTTGATTGCGACCTGTTTTGATTATTTGAAGAGAGTTATCTCTGAGTGCATAAATGTAGTCTTTGTCTTGTTTAACTATGTCTGATTCATCAACACCGTCTACTTGATTGTTGGTTTCAGAAAAGTCGACGCTACTACCAGCTGGCATCTCCATTGATGTTTCTTCAACCATTTCATCTTCCATTACACCAAAGTTCAAGTCTACCCCATCTTTAAACAAGTATAAAACCTGCTCAGGGTAGAATGAGAGGAGCTTGTTGTACTCATCCAAATCTTTGAGCGTAGGTAAGTTTATATTGTTTTTAACAAGTGTGTTTGAAAGTCTAAGCTGATTGTTATCTATAGGTGTAACCGTTTCAAATATTAAGTTTAAAGTAGATGCTGGAAGTTGCATTCGCATACTGCTAATGCGAGGTTTTTGATCAGCTTTTGTAAGGACACCATTTATTAAAAAATAAGGTTCATTGGGTTTAATATAAATGGATTCATTGGCTCTTACAATCTCAACCATGTGCATGTCGTCATTCCAATTTACAGTAAAGCCTAATGATTCAAATGTACTTCGTAGTGGCACATAGTCTTTAAAAAAGAATTTACTCATTGTAATATCAACCTGAGTAACACCAACCTGATTCGCATTTATATCCAAGTGTTCTTGAGTAAATGTTAGCGCTGTAACGCCGGTGAATGCAAGTAGTACCAATGTAAGTACCAAAAATATCTTTTTCATTATCTTCGCCTCCTTGAATTAACTTCTACTTCTAAGACGCATAAAACATTAATTTAGTTCCCAAATATTTAGTATTTATTATTCAACCGAGGCATATGGTTACACGTTTTAACATAAACACATTGTATGCATTCAAAAAAAGTACACATCATTTGATGTGTACTAAGATGACTCAATAGGAATAATGACTTCATATATATGTTTACTGTCTTCATTGACTATGAATCGATTTGCTATAGGTACAACATATATCTTGCCTTTGGTCTTTATATTATTCTCAATCACGTAATTACATAAACTTTCTTTCATTAAACGGCCATACCGTTTACCTTTATGATAAGTTATAATACATTTCCCCAAATCGAACTTTTGAACTTCAGAATCATCTTTTAAACTTTTATTCACCCTAAGAATAATCGTATTAGCTTTCACTGGTTGATCTGGCACAAGTTCATCAAATCTAAACTCAGTGGTTATACCAAAGTTGTGTCCTATTTCTGAAAAGCGCGGGTGGCGTTTATTCATGTCAGACAGTTCAAGCTCAAAGTCATATAAACCTCCCTCACCAGAAGGACTTCCGCTAATGCCATAGAACTTAATGTCGTCTTCAATCCAGATTTCGTCGAAACCCCGTTCCATAACAATATCCATTGAGCGTTCTAATGAGTCAATAATATGCTCCAGGTCACTGTGTATTGTTTGAATTCGTTTTAGGTCCTCAGCAAAGAGGTCTTTTTTTCTTTTTAGTACATCTAGGGCACCATTTAAGCTGGTACCATCCATAAATTTTTTAGTTTCTTCCAATGATAAACCAACACGTTTGCAAAATTTAATTCGGTCAACGTCAATAAACTGCTCTAATGTGTAATAGCGATACCCAGTTTCATTATCTATTATGGCAGGGATAAGAATTCCTAGTTTGTCGTAGTACCGAAGTGTTTGTCTATCAATGTTTTTTATTTCTGCAACTTCACCAATTTTATACGTTTTTTTCATACTCACCTCTTGACCTTATAACGACTATAAGGTTTATAATACAAGCTATCACCTAATAGTATATCAGGATTTTCAAAGTAATATGGAGGTAAAATTGAAAGATTTAACTAAAGGCAGTATTTTTAGACATTTGATAGATTTGGCTCTTCCCACGGTTGGTGGAATGATTGCATTTGCACTGTTTAATGTAACCGACACTTATTTCGTAGGTAAACTTGGTACTGAAGCACTTGCAGCAATGGGATTCACTTTCCCAGTAGTTATGGTTGCAGGTTCAATTTCAACAGGTGTAAGTGTTGGTGCAATGGCGCTTCTATCAAGGGCATACGGTCGAAACGACAACAGGGCTATGAAGCGAATCACAACGGATGGTATTTTACTATCAATTGCCATAGTGGCTGTACTGTCAACCCTTGGACTAGTCTTTATGGATGACTTGTTCTCTTTACTTGGGGCTTCAAATGACACTTTGCCCATGATAAGTGAGTATATGACTGTTTGGTTTGCAGGTCTAATTGTTGTAATGATGCCACCTGTATGTGATGGGTCAATGCGAGCCGTTGGCGATACCATGCGGCCATTTAAAGTTATGTTGACATGTGCTATTTTAAATATAATTTTAGACCCGATTTTCATCTTCGGATATTTGGGTGTTCCTGCATTTGGTATTAAAGGTGCAGCAATAGCTACGTTTATATCACGGTTTGTAGGTATGATCCTTACGCTTTATTTTAACCATAAATATCATGGTCTTATTAGCTGGAAATTACCAAAACTAGATGACATGTTACAGTCTTGGACTGAAATTATCAAGATAGCTATTCCCAGCATGGGGGTATCTTTACTTCCGCAATTTATACGTGTTGCGCTTACGACCCTCACTGCTGGTCTAGGTGGTACAGTATTTGTTGCAGCGGTTGCTATTGGCAGTAGAATAGAAGGCTTTGCCCTAATAATTGCAATAGCAGTAGGGTCTAGTATTGTTCCACTTGTGGGTCAGAATTATGGCGCGGGTGAGTTCGAACGTGTAAGAGATACTCAGAAACTGCTTTCAAAGTCTGCTTTAATTATTGGTGGAATTACATTTGTAAGCATGGTTTTACTCTCTACCCCACTCATCGGTTTGTTTACTAAAGACCAGTCTTTAATTGAAATTAGCAGAACTTATATAATGATTGTTGCTTTGGGCACTTCTGGTTTGAATCTGTATAACTTTAATTCTCAATTATTAAATGCGATAGGTATGCCAAGTAAGTCCTTTATTATTAATGGTATTGGTACCTTACTTATTATTGTCCCTTTGATGTATATAGGTTCTCTGTTTTCATTTGAATGGATGTTAGGTGGTTTGGTTGCTGGACAAATGATAGTAGGATTTGGAGCCAACATATACGTTAAACGTTACTCTGGTATTAAAGAACTTAAACGTCAAGAAATGGCTTTAACTTTAAATTTATAAGCAGAAATAAATCCCCCAAGATTTGTCTTATACAGGCTTGGGGGATTTTTACCTTGATTCATTACTTTGATATTAAAAGTTGGTTTACTCCTGTAATTTCGTATTAATTGAGCTTAAGCAAATAGTAATTTCGAAATAGTTTTTTTATCAATAGGATTCTAATAGTTTTATATATTCGTGTTTTAATATGCTCATCTGGACTTGATTAAGATACTGACCACTACGAATACTTTCTGATCTACATATACCTTCTTGAATAAATCCAATGGATATATACAGGTCAATTGCATTTTGATTGTTTGATAGAACACGCAGCCAAATACGGTTCAAACCTAAGGTGCAAAATCCATATTCTAGTATAGCTAAAATGGCACTTCTACCATATCCCATATTTCTAACGTGTGGCATAATTAGAATACTCAATTCTCCACGTCTATTTCTCCATGAAACATTAAAGAGCTCCACGACTCCTACAGGCATACTTTTAGAATCTACAACAGCAAAAGCAATTGACTCTTCATAGTCTGAGATCATTAATGATGTAATCTGTCCAATCATATCTTTGTCACGATCACTTAAGGGTATTGCATTCATAGTTTCTAAGTGATTTTGATGTAGAGCTTCTAACTTGATAGTATTTTTACAAGTCTTTAAATCAAAGGCTTTTAGGATAGGCTTTTTTTCAATTTGTGGCTTATTATAGTTGGAGTTATTAATTAGTATGTCAGCCTGACCAATAGGATTATGAGTGTTTATATACTTTTTCTGTACTGGTATGTATTTTTCTTTATACTTGTCTAAAACACGATTTCCAAATAGATGTTTATCTCTTGAAACCGCCCTACGTATAACATCCTCAAATGTAATATCAAGATATATTCTAAAGTCCAACCATTTATTGATAGCTGGTCTAAATAGGAGAACACCTTCTAGTAATACAATGCTCTCATCATTACACGTGTAGTCTTTGTGGTTCGTATGAGTGTCTGATTCTAAATCTAAGAGGTCTAAACTTACATTTAGATGATTATTGATTTTAATAGGTCTTAAGATTTCGTCAACAAGAAGGTCCGTATTAAATGCATTTTCTAAATATGAAGTGACAGGACAAGTACCAGCTGATCTAATCTTAGAAGGATTATGGAAATCATCTAAATGAACCTTGGTAACTGGATAACCTTGTTTAGTTAAATATGCAGTCAGTTCATTTGTGAAAACAGTTTTTCCAGATGTATCCACTCCATTTATACCAACTATGAGAGTTTTAGAGGGGGCTTTTGATTGAATAATGTCTTGTGCAATTTCCTTGTATAAAGAATTAACTTTTGAAACAATCTGTGAGAGACACTTCAATCCACCAAAACTCATATCGCCTTCTGATCTAATTATAGTAGAGTCAGAAAGTGTCAAACACATGGCTCTATCTGCGGCGTTTAATACTATTTTACGATTAGAAACAACTATAAGGTTTGAAATCTTTTCATGATTTAAAATCCTACAAATAGTCTCATAATAAAACTTGTCTGTAGAAATAGTCTTAATCTGTCCACTCTTTTGATATGAGAGTTTTGATGTGAATGCACTTGAATTACACAGATCTTGATTTTCCAGTAGTATGACCATTATATTAATCTTGTTTAGGTCATTAATCATTTCTTGTATGTCATTGATGGAATAATGATTCATGTAATCATCCACGTCAACAACTACAGTTGAATAAGAATACATGGACTACCTCCATTGAAAAATTGATTGACCGGTCATAAGTTATTTTATCAATATATCAAAAAGAGATAGTCACATAAGAATTACAGAATTGCTGTTTTCAATTAACTCAGTGGTTAATCAGATCGTTATTAGCAGATTTTCTTAAGTTTGTTGATCCATTAACCGAATATCTGCATACTTATCTTGATAGACGGTTTACTCCATCGACACCACCACAGCCCCGCGTTTTGGCATATCTTCCACATGACTATGAGCTTTACTAATATCCTTTAATGAGTACACAGCTGAAATAAGTGGTTTAAAGTGGCCTAATTGAGCAAGCTCACTGATAAAGTCCATTACTTTAGCGTCAGACTTTGACACATCAAAGGTAAACTTCTTGTTTTGTGTTGGTTTTGCAGCTTCTATTAGTAGTGGTAGTTTTGCAAGGGTTCCAGTGTAACTACCTTGTTGGTTGAGTATGGACTTAATCTGATTTACGGTTGCATTGCAAACCATATCAAGAATAATGTCAAAGCTTAGAGCATTTGATGTACAGTAGTCGATTGCTGTTTGCTTTCTGTAATCTATAATCTTGTCTGCACCCAAACTCTTAACAAAGTCTATATCATTTGTGCCACAAACTGCTGTAACATGGGCTCCGTAATGTTTAGCGACTTGAATTGCATAAGAACCTACACCACCTGCTCCACCAATTATAAGTACTTTTTTATTTTTTTCTATGCCTGCTTTCTTTAAAAAGTAAATGGCTGAAATTGGTCCAAAGACTAAAGCAGCGGCCTCTTCGTGTGATAAAAATTCTGGTTTATGTGAAATGGTTTCGTCTTCTGAAATGGTTAAATACTCTGCGTGTGTGCCTGAGTTTACACCGAATGAACCATATACCAAATCCCCTTTTTTAAATCGTTTCACGTCTGATCCAACTTCGGAGATACGTCCTGAAAAAGTTGTACCAAGGATTTTATTCTTTGGTGTAAATGGACCAGCAAATAACCTTGCAATGAAAGGTTCTCCACTTCTTAAGTGACAATCACCTGAGTTAACAGTAGTTGCCAACACTTCGACTAACACCTCTTTTGACGTAGGTTTTGGTTGTGTAACCTCTTCTATTTTAAGGACTTGTGGGTTACCAAATGTATGATATCTAGCTGCTTTCATAAGCTCACTCCATTCTTTTCTTCCTTTAAATATCTGATTTATGATCTTACTTTATAGGAAGTGAGAAGGTCTTTCATTGACTTAAGTTAAGAGCTGTCAAAATTTTAAATATAAACATAAAAATTGACCCCTATATAAATATAAGGATCAATAATGATTAACATATCAATTAGACTTTTACACAGGGATGATTTACCCCTTTTCAATTCGTTTTTTTATTCTGCTTAAAGATTCGGGTTTAATACCCAAGTAACTTGCAAGCTGATGTTGGGGTACGCGGTCAATGAGACCAGGTCTTCTTTCAAGGAGGTTCTTATACCGGTCCTCTGGAGACATAGATGCAAAGCTAAACATGGTTTCATTAATTTCACCAATTTTTTCACCTAACATTAAATTTACCATGTCTTTTAAATCTCCATACTGCTCAAACATATCATCTTTTCTAGTTGCATGACTATATATTAATATACAGTCTTCCACACAGCTTAATGTATATTTAGATGAATCGTCGTGTACACTTTCATTAAATACGTTGATCCATTGTTCTTCAGTGTAAAATTCACTTGTTACTTCGTCGCCGTCTTCATTAATCCTATACTGGCGTATACATCCTGAAATAACATAAATACAGTACTCTGACTTATCTCCTTGATGAAGTAAGATTTCACCTTTAGAAAAGGTTTTAATCGGTATTTTGGACACCACTTCAGTTAATTTGCTTTCTTCCATTTGTGTGTATGTTTTTAAGTACTCAACAAGCTGCTTGTCTATGTTTTGATCTCTCAATGTTAGCACCCTTTCTAAATAAATAGTCCCATTAATATAATACACTATTTTGGTGATAATATTCATTAGATTAGGGTTATATTCTATTTTTAAGCTTTACTTTGCTAATATTTCATAACCTTCTTCTGTCACTAAAACAGTTACTTCCCACTGTGCAGACGGTGCAAAATCATCTGTATAAATGGTCCAACCGTTGTCCGCATCTTCAAACACATTTGCTGTTCCCTTATTTATTGCTGGTTCAATAGTGAATACCATACCAGGCACCATCAACATATTCGTTCCATGACTTTCATAACTGACATAAGGTTCTTCATGAAATTTCTTACCAATTCCATGACCACCAATGCCTCTGGCAACAGTATAACCATTTAAGTTTGCAAACTGAGATATGACTTTCCCGACATTTTGCATGGATGTCCAAGGTTTAACTTCTTTTAGACCAACATATATAGCTTCTTTTGCGATATTAACTAAACGTGCATTAGCTTTAGACACTTTTCCGATCGTAAACACCCTTGCTGAATCAGAAAAGTAACCTTTATATTCTGTTGAAACATCAATGTTAATAATGTCTCCCTCTTTAAGTTTAACTTTTTCTGATGGTATACCATGGCATACTTGATCGTTAATCGATGTGCAAAGACTCATTGGATAACCATTGTAATCTAGTGTTGCTGGACTCCCTCCGAGTCTAATGGTTTCTTCATGAATGAGTGTATTTATTTCCAAAGTTGTCATACCTACATATAATTTGGTTGAAATGTAATCAAGTAAATGGGTATTGATTTTCCCACTTTGTCTTACACCTTCTATCTCGGTAGGGCTCAGGATGATTTTACTACTTGGCATTTTATGACCTGAATTTTTGGACTGCATTATATTCATCACCTCTCAGTCAGATTATACTTCAGGTCTATAGTTAAAACTTGATATTTATTGCAATGATTTTGTATTCAGTGAAGTCCATTTTATTCTTAATGTATTGAGCAGCATGTTATCCAATAAAAAAGCACGCCATTGGCATGCTATATAGTAATACGATTTAATTGGCTAATCTGTGGTTTGTTTTTTCTATAAGTACTGGGTGTGTAACTATACTCAAGTTTAAAAGCTCGAGTGAAAGCTTCATTGGATGAAAACCCATACTTAAATGCAATATCTATGATTCTACTATGAGTACTTAAAAGGTCATGTGCTGCCAAACTAAGCTTTCTTTTCTTTACATATGTCTTAAAACTCATTCCCACTTCATCATGAAATCTCGATGAACAGTAATAGGATGAATAGCCCGCAAAGTTTGACATATCAATAAGTGTTGGATTTTCTGTTATATTTGATTCAACCCAAGTTATCATGGAATTTATTGTTTGAATAGACATAAATACTCCCAGCTACACATCTAAGCTAAAACGTTCAATTGTATTGGTCTCTTAGCTTTTCTTAATCATTTAAGATGAAACATAAGTTCAGTACGTTGACCTATGTGATTAAAGCCACATTTTTCATACATGGATTTAGCAGTATCTTCATGATCTGTCACAAGGTATGCAAAATCAGCATTTTCATTATGACTTGTTTCTAATAGCTTGCTTAAGACAAATGAACCAAACCCTTTTTTCTGGTGCATATCTAGAATATCAAAATCTTCAATTTTTGCAATGTTTTCATTTAAAAATAATTCACAGTTACCAACAGGTTCTGTATTTTCATAACACACATAGAGGTTTAAAGGTATGTCAGCATTGCTGTAAACCATAAACTTTCTGTCAATTCGTCTAATAGCAAACTCCATCGTCATAAAGGAGTAGTTTGCACACACGTCAATCATACGGCCATGTTCTACGACTAAAGGAGTATCAGCACGTTTTAACTGAGCTAAATCCCTACGTTTGATCGTATTAAAAACATCTGTATTTAATCCATAATAATTATAGGTTTCAATATCTGGTCTGATTAACATTTGATTAACGAGTGCGTCTGTGACTGGGAAATGAGTCAAGACCTTTAAATAGGTCTTTCCTTCTGATTTCCTATGAGCAAGTTCCCTTTTAATCGCCGTTAAGAACTGGTCATCTGAAACATCATCATGGAAGTAACTAAAGTTATGTGAGTACATGTCTTTAATATTGTTGTCTGTATATCGTGTAACTGAATCATGTGACTCTGTAATGCAAAAACAGTTGAAATAAGCTTGTTCTGTTTGTTTGATTTTGTCTAACATGGATGACCTCCATCGTCTAGAGTAAGCCTTCTTTTTCTAGGTACTTATTTAGTTTTTTCTCCGTAAGGACTTCATTTGTAATAAATCGTCCATTTAAATATAAAGTATATATGGTACATGGCGTTGGTGCTGATCGTGCATCTTCCAAGGTTTCCAACTTCACTATGTTATAATCCATACCGTGTGTTTTAAAGACTTGTTCAGCAATAGGAACATACTTGTCAGTGTGAGGACAGCCATTTGAGTAGTAAATGGTTGGTCTTTTGTCTTTTATAGTTCCTGACTTAACTGACTCCTTAAACTGTGGAATGTCCTTGGTTTCATCAAAAGGCAAGTATAACAACTCAAATGAAGGTTGAGCAGTGTCACATATTTTGAAGCCTTTATATTTTAGATATTTAGGATCAGATAGAAAATGCATTTTTTTCTTAGAACCTAGAGTCACAAGTCCAGACAGTCCTTTTGCTTTAGCATCTTTTATACATGCTTCAAGAAGTTGGTTTGAGTATCCTTGACCTTTGAATTTACCTGAGACCCAGAAACAACTTATGTACATATAATTAGGTGCTAATATTGGTGCAAAACAACGGTCTGCTGGTATATATTCTATAAATACTTTCCCCCGAACATCCAGTTTCTTAAAAACAAGGCCATCTTTAAATCTATCTTTTAGCCATGCTTTTTTGCTACCGACGCAGTTTTCGCCTTTTTTCTCAGTAATGGCACAACATATGTGTTCTGTTTCAATGTTAGATGTATCAACAGTGATAATATTCATGAGGCCTCCTAAATATGTACCGGTACATTTAATAATATATGCACAAGCGATTATGTGTTAAGTAAGAACGGATTTATGAATATAGTTTACCGCAGTAATCTAGACAGCTATATGTCACATATGTTAAATTTACAATTTTGCTAGTGCATTTCTAAAATCATCTGCGCTTAACTCCATTATAATGATATCTCTATAGGGCGACTGAGCATCTTCATCTATAATTTGATCTGTGGTCTTAAACCCAAGTTTTTTGTAAAGAGCAATTCCACGTTCATTAAATGGAAAGACCTCTAGGTCAATTGTTTTAATTCCTAAGGTATCGAAGGCATACTTAAAAGCTTCAATAGTCGCTCGACGACCAATACCTTTTGAAAAGTTCTTTTTATCAAAGATACAAATCCTATAATGACATGTATCCCCTTCTATATCATTTAAAACAACTTCTCCAACAATTTCATTACCTGTTAGAATAAGAAAATCAAATCGTGATTCATCAGTTGTAACTTTTTTTATGTAGTCTTTAATTTGATCTTTATTATATGTGTTTACACATCCTGAATAATAACAAGATTCATCGTCTGGGTTGGCAAATCCTGATTCAAAGTAGTTGTCTAAGTCTGATTCAGCTAATAGTCGCATTTCATAGTTTTCAAATTGAATTTTTTCTGTAGTCATATTATCCTCCTTGTAGTATGTAAATAGTTTATCATTAATCATACTAAAAACCTAATCGTTAAATTAATTTTAATGTATTTTCTACAAGTAATGTCTGTTGCGCCCATTATTAGAAGCAAAAAAAATAGAAAAACCACCACAATTACATTTGTACCGCTTGTTAATCAAGTGACTTAAGAACAGCCAGTGTAGTCAGATTGTATAAGCAAACGATTATGTAACGTGATGGTTTATGTTGATTAATCTTCAAAGTCGATTAGCCACTCATCGTCATCTAGGTTGTCCCACACGATTTCAACAGTATCAAATGTCAATGTAAACTCTCCTAAATCACTATCATGTTCAAATGCACATTGACCTGTAATTTTATAAATCACTTTCTTGTCAAAAAGACGTTCAAAGGTTACATCGAAGATTTCGAAATCTGTAATCATATGGTCGAAGGACATATCTACAGAACCGCCTTCATCATCAAATCTTGAAACACTGGACACACGACAATTTAAAAACTTAAGCTGTACACCCTCAGCTGTTTTACTAACATCAAATGTGTTTTGTGGGTGGTCTGTTTTGACTTGAACACTTTCGATGTATAAAACAAGATCTTTGTTAATCCACTCACCGCCATCAACAAGGCTATCTTGTAAGTTTAGATGGTCTAAGTTGCTATGTATAACTGGAGTTGTCATCTGTTCACTTCCTTAATTTCAGTACAATGGTTTTAGAAGTTATTACAGTTAAATTGTACTTTATATATGCTTACATGAACAGATAAATACACAAAAACCTCACCATGAAGTGAGGTTTAATGATTTTATGAACACTCAATGGTAAGTATATGCATGAGTGGGTCTACCTGTTGTGTTGAGTATTTGAATCCTTTGGAGTTTACATAAGCTCCAAAGGTCTGTATATCTGTGTAATACTCATCTTCAACGGATAAGCGACTTTCTTCAGAAGACTCACTCAAATACTTTTCTCGAGCCTGTGTATTTGCGAACATCATATCGCCGATAACAATACGTCCTCTTCTGTTAATAACTCTAAGCATTTCATCAAAAGCCAAGTTCTTCTCGTAATCTTTTAAATGATGAAAAGCATAAGTTGAAACGATTCTATTGACACTATGATTTTCGAATGGAAGTTTCAAAAAATCGCCCACACGTAGTTTTAAACTTGGATATTTCTTTTTAGCAAGGAGTAACATCCTCCTAGATTGATCAAGGCCATAAACTCGTGAACTTTGATCTAAGAACATGGATGCCAGTGCACCTGAACCTACTCCTATATCAAGGATTACAGGATTTGGCTCACAATCAATACTTGCCAATGTATGGACCTGGTCTAAAACTTGTGTGTAATTTTCGAACAAGTTTAAATCATCGCTAGTGCCAGTAACACTAATATCATAAGTCTCTGACCACTTGTCAAAATTCCATGTATCAACCCAGCCATTTGAATGTACTAGGTCTTCTCCTAGTTTTGTTCCAGACTCTATAATTTGATTTAAAATGACTTCATTTGAGTGGTTTACTACATAAGAATCAACTATGGTATTTAAGGTTGTTTGAATAGACTTATACTTATGAATACGGTCATTTACCAGTCCCAGCTGTGCAAACACTTGGTCTATAATGGAGTCCTCTTCTTTACCCACAAGTAAACCCTTTATAGTTTCAACTGGTATCTCTAAAAGACGATATGTCAGTATAATTTGAATCTTAACTAGGTCTTTTCTATCATAAACACGATATCCATTTCCTGGATCACGCTTGGGCTTGATAAGGCCCTTTTTCTCATAAAACCTAAGCTTATTTGAACTGATGTTATATAGTTTTGCTACTTCTTTTATGTTAAAAGACTTCTTAGTCATAATTCTCCTTACCTTGTTTGTCATTCCATTCAGACTTTAGAATACCATAACTGACTGAGTCGTAGTAAACCCCGTTTAGGATGCGTGCATTTCTATAACATGCTTCTAATTGTAATCCAAGTTTTTCAGCAAGTTTCATCATTCGTTCGTTTCCTGACCATGTCGTCAAACCTATACGAACTAGATGTTTGTGCTGGTCAAAAACATGATTGATCCATTTAGTTAGAGCTTGATAACCTATACTTTTTCCCCAATAATCTGAGTTAAATATAACTATTCCAATTTCCATCCAATCTGTTTCTTTAGATTTCCAGTACCATGACACTTCTCCTATTAGGGTGTCTGAGTACTTGTCTGCTATGATCATTTTATTCGACAGAAAATCTAAATCTCCTACGATGAATTTATCTCGCCATGAATTTATTTGATCACTCAGTTCATCTTCACTTGATTGTTTGAAATAAGGACCGTTATACTTGTGAAACGCACTGTCAGGATGGTTTAACTCCTTGTAAACCTCCAAGTCAGTTATTGTTAATTGTCTTAAAATTACTTCATTTGATTTCATAAAAAACCTCCACCTTTCATAACCTCTTAAGTAAAGCATAAAGGTTCGCCTAAGGTGAAGGTCAACATTTATTTTGAATTATTGAAGGGTTACGCTTTGTCGTTTGTTTTTTAAAACATATAAAGAAATCGCAAATAGTATTCCTGACAATCCCATATAGAAGAGTCTGTTTAACAAAATAGCAGACTTTACAGCCTGATAAACCTGGGAGCTACCAAGCAAATTAAATCGTATTACATTTTTATGAAAACCATAGTCGCCTGACAATGGACCAAGGGTTAAATAAGAATGCAAAAGTGGTGTAAGTATTCCAATCCATGTTTTGCCACTTATAATAATGGTCAGCATAGATAAGGTAATGCTATACAAGATTGTGGGCAAAATCCATAAAAATAGGATTTGGAAAAAGGCAAAATAGTCGATGCTGTAGTCCCCTTTTGACGCAAATAGTATAAAGTCCATGCTTGCATGTAAAGCAAGGAACATGTATGAAACCACAGAAAGAATGGATGTTGCCAGTATTTTTGAAAGTAAAAAAGTGTTAGTGTTTGTTTGTCCAGTTGTGACTTGTTCAGCAAGGATTTCTTTGTTTCTAACGATTAAAGTTATAACCATTAAAAATGCTGGGAAGATAGCTGCAGTTAACCCCATATAATCTCCATACAATCTGGCTGAGGCCCTGGTGAATTGATCTTCTTTTCCTAAGTTTAAAAAACGTTGGTATGCCTCGTCGTATGTAATAGAACGTCCACCGCTTCTGAACTTATCACCATAACGAGTGTCCCCCCCTAGAAGACTGTCTACATCTCTCATGATTTCTTCATAAGTTTCATAAGATACAGCAATGTCTACTTTGGGATTGTCTATTTTTCCTGAGGGCACCATTTCAAGTAACTCTTCTAGAATGATTTCTGCAGTGCTTCCATCTATATCAACGTAACGTGATAGGAGTGCAAACTTAGTTGTTTGACCATCGCGAATTTCAGATTTTAGAATTCTGTAGTTTTGAACCATCTCTTCTATTTCACTTACTTCAGTGGTCCATCCGTAATACTCTTGTCCCTTTGTGGGATAGATGGCACTAGGACTCCCTTCGGGATAATACTGTGTTACATAAAATAAGATTATTGCAATACAGAAAACCCAGAAGGTTTTACCCTTTAGTTGTTTTATCATTTCACTTCTAGTTAGTTTCCAAAGCATAGAAGCCTCCTATTCTTCAACCTTTAGGTCTGAGTAACTTGTGTAACATAAAAGTGTAAGACACAAGAACATCAGTATGGATGCGTCAAAATTTGAATTAATGAAAACACCTAAGCTTATTATGCTAATGCATATTAAAATAGCTTGTAGTATGTATTTTGTTTTGAGTTGGGATTGTTTTTGTTTATGTAGTTTCTGTTGTTTGTCGTATTTGTGAACTCTTACTTTTTTCCATACGGTTTCCATGTAATCTTTGTTTGATAATTTCATTTATACGCCCTCCGGATTAACTTGTTGATCTTCTATTTTTTCAATGAGCGCCTTAAGTTTCTTTCTGGCTCTATATATGAGCACTTTAATTTGAACGACACTTTTGTCCATAATACGTGCTGACTCCTTATAGCTGAAGCCTTCTATATCAATGAGATTGATAATGGTTTGATAGTCTAAACTCAGTTTTCTGATGCAATCTTGAACAAACTCAGTATCTTCATTTTGAATGGCCTGCCCTTCTGGTGTTAATGTGTCTGATAGCTCAATTTGATCGGAATATGTAAGTCTACTTTGTTTACGTATAAGATCGATGGATTTATTTCTGATGATTGTAAACAAGTATGTTTTAAAAGAGTATTTGTCACTGTAGTTCTCAATGTTTACAAATAGGTATGCAAAACAGTCCTGGACAATATCTTCAGCAGCATGCCAATCCTTCACATGACGTCTTGCAAACATTAATGCCTTCTCTCTATGTTTTAAAACCAAACGTTCAAATGCTTGTTCATCCCCATTACGTATGCGTACAATTAACTCTTTGTCTTCTATCAAACGATCACCTCCTTTGCCTATTATTCGTTTGTAAGTGGAAAAGGTTACACCAAGAAAAAACATTATTTTATTGTACCACTTTTAATTGCAAATAATACTATAAATACCAACTAATACTAATATATCTATATCATATTAATATTAGAAAATACATTAAACGGCTCAATGGTTGAAAGCGTAAAAAACAAGTCGGGTTGACATAATATTAATATGTATACAACGTTTTATCATTTTAGTGTCTACACAGGGATTCTCAAGAACTATTGCGTTAAAATTATTATAATGTTATATTAAATTAAACAGAATCTTATTATTCTACTTCACCTATGTTAAAACAATAAATAAAAAAGGGGTAATATTATGAATCAAGAAGTACTTTTTAAACAACTTGACCAACTGGCTGAAAACGATTTTGAGAACATGAATATTGATTTCGATCAGTATATTGACAACAGTCTGAAACATATTGGGTCAACTGACCCTGAGTTAAGAGACGAGTTAATATTCCCATTCTTAGCTACAATTGCTTATGAAAGTCTGATTGAAGATGCGAAGTTTAATAGAATTTCAAAAACCCTAATTGGTGACACCCACCTACTATATAAGGTTGATGAAAGTGATGAAGATGCAGTTTTTACAAGAACATTTTCTGCACTTGCTTTATCAGCAATACTACATAATCATAATGAAAGAGCATTTTTAACAAATCTTGTTGAAAAAGAGATAGTTGAAAGTATAAAACAATATATGACTTCTGAGTCTGACTACCGTGGATTTGTAAAAGATAAAGGCTGGGCACATAGTGTTGCTCACATAGCTGATGTTGTAGGTACAGTTGCAGCGAACAAAAATGTACCTTCTGAAGAAGTTGTAACTCTATTAAGGTCTTTGAAAGACATGTATTTAAACAACGCTGAAGTCTTTACACATAATGAGGATGAAAGAATTTCAACGGCGATTACAAAGTATGTGGAAAGACCAGATTTTGATCAGTCATTAATGATCGACTGGGTTCAATCCATCGATAAATCGAAGTTTAAAGACGAATACCCTGGTGATTTATATATTAGAATCAACTCAAAACAATTATTACGTTCTTTATACTTTAAGGTAAAAGATCTTGATTCGTGTGATGAACTTATACTTGCAATCACAAAACAACTTAAATTGTTTTAATTTGAACAGAAAAAACCACTCTGAATCATAGATAAAAGTCTGTGACTCAGAGTGGTTTTTTTATTACTTATTTAGATAAGGCTGATCAAAACTCTGGCCAAATACATTGTTATCTTTCATTGACCTGTCCCAATACATGTTTAAAAGAGGTGTTTTTGAAAGAAGTTTAAGTATAATTTGAGTGGACACACTTAACTCTTCAGGCTTAGATAGTCTCTTCCTGTCTTTTTGAGC
>Ga0070725_10000933_pt1 | contig 17454 bp, 13 predicted proteins | sample tdDd002_FD_69781 | JGI IMG/M metagenome (GOLD analysis project Ga0070725, IMG submission 69781) | Marine sediment microbial communities from the Atlantic coast under amendment with organic carbon and nitrate - tdDd00.2 | ecosystem: Environmental > Aquatic > Marine > Coastal > Sediment | place... | reverse complement strand
ATAGATAATGTACTCGCAAATATTTTGGCAGCGATCGCCTACTCGCTCAATGGCGCGTGCCGACCACATCACCTGCAACACATTGGGGATGCAGCGTGGATCTTCCATCATGTAGGTCATCAGCTGGCGGATCACCGCTTCGTACTCGGCATCGAGCTTATCGTCTTGTTTATACACTTCGGCAGCGGCATCGATATCCATGCGAGCAAAGGCATCCAGCACTTGATGTAACATGCCAATGGCTTGGCGGCTCAGTGGCTCAAGCGACACCTGCCAAACGCGATCTTTCGCCGAATCTGAATCAATAGCAACCCGAGCAATGCGAGTGGCAACATCACCAATTCGCTCTAGATCGGTGATGGTTTTAATAATGGCCATAATAAGACGCAAGTCTTTGGCGGTGGGCTGACGCTTAGCGATAATTCGGGTGCACGCTTCGTCGATGGAAACTTCCATCGCGTTCACTTTATGATCTTCTTTCACCACTTTTCGCGCTAAGTCTTGGTCTTGTTTATGCAGCGCTTGCATGGCAAAGGTCAGCTGTTGCTCCACCAGCCCCCCCATCGTCAATACGTGGGTACGGATCGCTTCCAGCTCGACGTTAAATTGACCAGAGATATGACGACCAAAGTGCATAAGATTCAGGTTTCCTTTTAATGATGTGGGTTAAGTATAGGCTGTTAAGGCGAGAATACAGATTACAGAGACGGGCGTTGCCCTGAGAATACAGAAAAAGGCTATGGCGCTGCGCTTCTAGAGACGAGACCGCTTCGCTCCTATAAAAGCCCCCATCTCTTGCTCTTATAGTCTCTAGTCTCTAGTCTCTAGTTTCTAGTTTCTAGTTTCTAGTGAGCAAAGCGAATTCTGTACTCTATCTCTACCCATACCGCCCAGTAATATAATCTTCCGTCTGCTTTTTCACTGGCGAAGTAAAGATCGAGTCCGTATCGCCGTACTCAACCAAACGGCCAAGGTGAATAAACGCAGTATGATCGCTCACTCGAGCCGCTTGCTGCATGTTATGGGTAACGATAACCACGGTGTATTGGGTTTTGAGTTCATTAATGAGCTCTTCAATGGTTAAGGTCGAGATGGGGTCAAGGGCGGAAGTGGGCTCATCGAGCAGTAATACCTCTGGCTCAATGGCAATGGCTCGCGCAATCACCAAACGTTGCTGCTGACCGCCAGACAAACCAAACGCATTTTCACGTAACCTGTCTTTCACCTCATCCCACAAGGCGGCCGCGCGCAAGGCTTGCTCAGCGGCGTCGTCAAGTTCACGGCTATTGGTGACCCCTTGCAGCCTTAAGCCATAAATCACATTTTCGTAAATCGACTTAGGAAAAGGATTAGGGCGCTGAAACACCATCCCAACTCGGCGCCTTAACGTCGGTACGTCTACGCTGGGGTGGTAAATATTCTGGCCATGCAATTTTACCTCACCAGAAATACGGCACCCTTCCACCAAGTCGTTCATTCGATTCATACAGCGCAGCAGAGTGGATTTACCACAGCCTGATGGGCCGATAAACGCCGTAACGTGCCCCTTAGGGATGCGCATTGAGATATCAAATAGCGCTTGGCTCTCTTGATAGTGCAAGTTCAAGGCGTCTATCTCAAAAGCGGTTTGCTTATCGGTTAGATTGTGAACATCTAACGGCGCGTGTAAACCTAAAGTAGAGTTAATCGAAAACATGCTTAATCTTGCCCCAAGGTACGATATTTTTCGCGTAAGTTATTTCGGATGCCGATCGCGGTTAAGTTTAGGCCAACAATCACGGTGACCAACAAAAATGAAGTGGCATACACCAACGGTCTCGCTGCTTCTATATTAGGGGTTTGGAAGCCAACATCATAGATATGAAAGCCTAAATGCATAAATTTTCGGTCTAAGTGCACAAAAGGAAACTGGCCATCGATTGGCAAACTCGGCGCGAGCTTCACCACCCCCACCAACATCAGCGGAGCCACTTCTCCTGCCGCTCTTGCGACCGCTAAAATAAGCCCCGTCATAATAGCGGGGCTCGCCATCGGTAGCACGATGCGCCATAACGTTTCAAACTGCGTTGCCCCTAAGGCCAATGAGCCTTGGCGAACGGAACTTGGGATGCGAGTTAAGCCTTCTTCTGTCGCCACGATCACCACAGGCAAAGTAAGCAAGGCTAAAGTTAACGCCGACCACAGCAAGCCTGGGGTACCAAATGTTGGGGTGGGCAATCGCTCTGAATAAAATAAACTATCCATGCTGCCACCTATGGTATAGACAAAAAAGCCTAAACCAAACACCCCATACACGATGGATGGTACGCCAGCCAAATTGATCACCGCAATACGGATCAAACGAGTTAACGCATTGTTTTTGGCGTACTCATTGAGATAAATCGCCGCGATCACACCCAGTGGCATCACCACTATCGACATCACCATCACCAAAAACACAGTGCCAAAAATCGCAGGGAACACCCCGCCTTCCGAGTTGCCTTCCCGGGGAGAGTCGGATAAAAACTTACCGAGCTGCTTAAACCAGTGGCCAAGCTTTTGACCAAAGCTCATTTGGTTTGGAAACCACACATCGAGCACTTGGCCCATAGGCAAGCGGATCACCTCGCCCCGCATATCTTGCACCACGAGGCTTTCTGCTTGCAGTTCAACGCGTAGGGCGTCGAGTTCGCTTTCTGCTGCCTCAGACAAAGCAATAAGCGCTTGATAACGCTGCTGATAGCCTTGCAGATACTCCTGGCTGAGTTTGCCACTCAGCTCATATTTACGTTTATCCAAGCGCAAGGTTTCTAGCGCGCTGGCATAACTGCGCAGCCGATTTTCACTGATGGTTTGCATCTGCTCGCGCAAAACCGTAACCCGTTGCATCCCTTGACGTAATAACGGTATTAACTCGGCATTGGTTAACCCTTGCTGATCGCGATAGCCGATCGGCCGTGCAAAGAAGTCACCACTGTGGGTACGCTCTATTACCGCCCAATCACGGGGTTGAGTCGGCTCTGAGAGTTCAGGCGCCAACAGCGAAATAAAATCAGCCGAATAACGGTCTCGATTGGCAATTTTTATGCTTAAGCGTTCCACTTTTCCTTGGGCAAGTACCTCTGGTGGGAGTTTGTTTTCAGCATCGACGACTCTGTCTAGCGCGATGCTATCCACCTGATAAATTTGCCCCACCAGCACTTGTTGCTGGCTATCTTGCCACTGATACAGGGGAGCGGGCCAAAAATAAGCCAACCCTTTCCAGCCAATCAGTAGCAGCACACCGAGCACAGAAATCAAACTGACACTGACCGCTCCCGATGTTAACCAGATCCACGGGGCGCCAGATTTAAACCATTTTGTCACAAATCTAACCTTTATTGGCGCTATAGAGCGCGGTATTTATCTCGTAATCGTTGCCTTACCCACTCTGCTAACGAGTTCACTAAAAAGGTAAACACAAACAAAATTAATGCCGCCAAAAATAACAAGCGATAGTGAGAGCTGGCAACTTCCGATTCGGGCATTTCAATTGCGATGGTGGCGGCTAAGCTGCGCATCCCTTCAAACAGATTCCAGTCCATAACTGGGGTGTTTCCGGTTGCCATTAACACGATCATCGTCTCACCTACAGCGCGACCAAGCCCCATCATGATGGCAGAAAAAATGCCCGGGCTCGCGGTGAGCAACACCACGTGCGTCAGTGTTTGCCACTGGGTCGCGCCCAGCGCTAGCGAGCCATCCGACAGGTGTTTCGGGACAGAAAAGATCGCGTCTTCCGCTATGGTAAAAATCGTCGGGATCACGGCAAACCCCATAGCAATGCCGACCACCATGGCGTTGCGCTGGTCGTAATCGATGCCAATTTGGGCTAAGTACACCCGCATATCGCCGCCAAACCAAGCTTGCTCGATATCCATGCTGTAACGGATGGCCAATACACTCACAAAAACCAACACCGGCAATAAAATAAGCCCGTGCCAACCATTGGGTACTTTTTCCAGCCAGACGGACGGAATACGGTGCCACAACCACGCAACAATAATGGTAGAGAGCGGCAACAACACCACCAGCCCAAGAACGGCTGGCAAATGGTTCTCGACAATCGGTGCGAGCCAAAGCCCCGCCAAAAAGCCGATGATCACCGTGGGTAGCGCTTCCATGATCTCAATCGCTGGCTTCACGACGCGGCGCATCGGCGCAGACATAAAGTACGCCGTGTAGACCGCCGCCAACACCGCAATAGGCACAGCAAAAATCATGGCAAATAGGGCGGCTTTGATCGTGCCAAAGGCAATCGGTACTAAGCTGAACTTAGCCTCAAAATCGTCGCTGGCCGATGTCGACTGCCAAACAAACTGAGGCTCTGGGTACCCCTCATACCAAACTGAGCGCCACAGGGATGAAAAGGACACTTCTGGGTGGGGATTATTCACCACAAAACGTTTTAAAATGCCATCGCTGTATACCATCAGCTGCTTTTCATTACTCGATATTGCGGCTACCTTCGGTAACTGAGTGAGTAAGGGCTGAGAAAACGATCGCTCATCACTGGTGGTATGGTAACTGGCCACCTCCCCTGAAGGGGAAAAAGCGTAAAACCCTTTGCGATAATAGTCAGGCAGCAGCATCGGGCTTGGCTGCTCTAAGGCAAAGGCTCGGATATAGGTAAGTGTGCGCTGGCCTTGTTCGACAACATCAAACCACTGGGTGACACGATTATTTTTATGTTGGATCAGCAGCGACTGGGCCCCCGAGAGTAGCTCGATTGAAAAGGCTTGCGCGTGCGGATCGCCTTGCGTTACGTCAATCACTTCCCGTACTTCATAACGACCATCGCGCTCAAAGGCGACAATCAAATCGCTTGGGGTAAGTAGGTAAAGATAGCGACCATCTGGCGTCATGGTTAAATCAATCAGATCGGTTATCGGCGCCGCGAAAACGGTGCGCCAAATTCGCCCTCCTCGCTCAACATAGCTAAATAGCTCATGCTTTGCATTGCTGCCGACAAAGGCCGCGCGTTGCTCTCCAATAGCAAACGCTAGCTGAGTAATGGCTTGTCCGCTAGGCTCTAATTGAACCCCTTGAGAACGGAATTGGCGAACTCGTGGAGTCACCGTTTTTCCTTGCTCAGTAAAAGCGATGGCATACTCGGGAAGAATAGCGCTAACCTGACCGTTTTCATCTGCCATCGCCATCCAACCGTCACTGGCGGGCATTTGGGCAAAAGCCATGGGCTTCGACGCCGGTTGAAACTCAGGTTGCAGCGCACTGCTCGATTGCTGCAAATCAACAAACCCTAACTCGCCACTGCTTTGCAGCACAAAAGCATGCTCACCATAGCTATCCACACTCATCGCCACAGGCGGAGCGCTCAAAGGCAGCGGCACGGCATTTTTAGGCTCAATAGTGGTCGCGGTAAAAATCGGCAGTACCATCATAACCAGATAGAAAAAGATCAGTCCTAGGGCGAATAATATTCCTATTCCCCCCACCGTCACGGCGTAGCGCGCAAGGGTATCTTTGAGTTGCCTGACTCGATCACGCTGCTGTAATGTAAATTCCGCTTGGGACATGCCGTTGGGTACCTTTTTCTAGTCGCTGCCATAATATGTCAATTAGGTGACATAAATATTACAGCGTTACGCTAAATAACTGAAATTTACTTATTCCTGCCCCCATTTTTAATATCTGAAATATACTTGTAGTAACACCTATTTATGGTCATCACACTTCAACCTTGATTTCACTGGTCAGTCACCCTGCAACACAGAATGGACACTGTATGAGCACTGATAAGCTATATATTGAAAAAGAACTCAGCTGGCTATCGTTTAACGAACGAGTGCTACAAGAAGCCGCCGATAAAGACGTGCCTTTGATCGAACGGGTGCGCTTTTTGGGCATTTTTTCCAATAACCTCGATGAGTTTTATAAGGTACGTTTTTCCGATGTGAAGCGCCGCATTATGATCAACCAAGATCAAGGCAGTGACGATGGCGCCAAAGCGTTACTGGCTCAAATGCAAGCCAAAGCCCTAACGCTCAACTACGCCTTTGACGAACTGTATAGTGAATTACTGCTGGAGATGGCCAGGCGCCATATCTTTTTGGTTAACGAAACCCAACTTAACGAGAAACAACAAAAATGGGTACGGAAATTTTTCCATAAAGAGGTACTGCCCCACATTACCCCGCAGTTGATGAGCGAAGAGATCGACGTCCTGCAGTTTTTAAAAGATGAATACACTTATCTCTCGGTCGAAATTAAAACCGCCCAGCAGATCCAATACGCGTTACTCGAGATCCCAACCGATCACTTACCGCGCTTCATTTTACTGCCAGAGCAAAAAGGCCAACGCCGTAAGACCATAATTTTACTCGATAACATCATTCGCTACTGCTTAGACGACCTGTTCCGCGGCTTCTTTGAGTACCAATCGCTGCGCTGCTTTGCGATGAAAATGACCCGAGATGCCGAGTACGACTTGGGTAATGAGGTCGAACACAGCTTACTAGAGCAGATGTCAGAAAGCCTAGATCAGCGCCTCACCGCCATGCCGGTACGCTTTGTCTATGAGCGAGAAATGCCGCAGAATATGCTCACCTTCTTGTGCAATAAACTTAAGATCTCCAACTTCGATAGCTTGATGCCTGGCGGGCGCTACCACAACTTCAAAGACTTTATCGCCTTCCCCAACGTTGGTCGAGATTACTTAGAATACAAGCCACTGCCGCCGATTAAGTGCGCCGACTTTGAGCGCTTTGATAATGCGTTTGACGCCATCAGCCGACGCGATATTTTGCTCCATTACCCCTACCATACCTTCGATCATATGGCGGAATTTGTCCGTCAAGCGTCCTTTGACCCCAAAGTGGCGAGTATCAAAATCAATATCTACCGAGTGGCAAAAAACTCGAAATTAATGAATTCTCTGATTGATGCGGTACACAACGGCAAACAAGTCACCGTGGTGGTTGAACTGCAAGCTCGCTTTGATGAAGAGGCGAACATTGAATGGTCACGGGTGCTCACCGAAGCGGGTGTGCGAGTCATATTTGGGGCGCCCGGGCTTAAAATTCACGCCAAACTGCTGCTTATCAACCGCCGTGAAGACGACGAACTGGTGAGCTACGCCCATATCGGGACGGGGAATTTCCATGAGAAAACCGCCAGAATCTACACCGATCTGTCGCTCTTTACCGCCAACCCTCATATCACCAGCGAAGTGCGCGATGTATTTGGCTACATTGAAAACCCGTATCGGCCGGTGAAGTTCACTCATTTGATTGTTTCACCGCGCAATTCGCGCCAGCGTTTGTACCGCTTAATCGACAACGAGATCGCCAATGCAAGGCAAGGCAAACGCGCCGGGATCACCCTTAAGGTGAATAACTTGGTCGACAAAGGGCTGATCAATAAACTTTATGGGGCAAGCACCGCGGGCGTGAAAATCCGCATGGTGGTTCGCGGAATGTGTTCATTGGTGCCGGGGGTGCAAGGGATCAGCGATAACATCCATATTATTAGCGTGGTGGATAGGTTCTTAGAGCACTCTCGAGTCCTGATCACCGAAAACGATGGCGATCCGCTGGTGTATCTCTCTTCCGCCGACTGGATGACGCGCAACCTTGACTACCGTATTGAGGTCGGAGCGCCAATATTAGATCCACGGCTGCGAAAAAGGGTGATCGACATCGTCAATATTCACTTTACCGATACCGTAAAAGCAAGACGGATTGACGCCGAGATGAGCAATCGCCGAATCCCACGCGGCAACCGAAAAAAAGTACGCTCGCAAGTGGCGATTTACGACTTTATCAAACAACTAGAGAAACAAGAACGCAAACTGAACGCGGAGATGGAGTGATGAAAACACCAGTAAGAAATATCGCCGCCATTGACCTAGGTTCAAATAGTTTTCATATGGTTGTGGCCAAAGTCGTCGGGCCCGATTTGCAAATCGTGAGCCGACACAAACAGCGAGTACGGCTGGCATCTGGGCTAGATAAACAGAACAACCTCGACCACGCCGCTATCCAGCGAGGCTTGGAGTGTTTAACCGTGTTCGCCGAACGTCTGCAAGGCTTTGCCCCAGAAAACGTTCGCATCGCGGCAACCCACACCCTACGCCAAGCCAATAACGCTCACCTGTTTTTACAGCGGGCTTTTGAAATACTGCCTTTTCCTATCGAGATCATTTCCGGTATCGAAGAAGGACGGCTCATCTACCTCGGTGTCGCTCATACTCAACCCGAATCGAAACAGAAACTGGTGATCGACATCGGCGGAGGAAGCACCGAGATGATCGTCGGCCAAGGCTTCGAAGCGCAGTTAATTAACAGTAAACGCATGGGCTGCGTCAGCTTCACCAACAAATTTTTTGCCAATAGCAAACTCAACCAAAAGAACTTTGCTAAAGCCGACATCGCCGCGGCTCAAAAGCTAGAGTCCCTAGCAGAAAACTACAAACAGATGGGCTGGGATGCCGCCCTTGGCTCTTCTGGCACCATCAAAGCTATCCGTGAAGTACTGATCTGCCAAGGGTATGAAGATGGCCTCATTACCGTAAAAAGGCTCAATAAACTCATTGAGCACCTGTGCACCTTTGGCACCATTGATGGGATAACCCTAGCGGGCCTAGCTGAGGAGCGCCAACCCGTCTTTGCGGCAGGTGTCGCCATTCTAGCGGCGGTCATGAATGCGCTTTCGGTAAAGCAGCTGCAGTTCTCTGATGGCGCACTACGGGAGGGGGTGTTATATGAAATGGAAGAGCGCTTAAAGCGGAGCGATATTCGCATGCGCACCACGGAAAACCTCGCCCTGAAACACCATGTTGACCTCAATCATGCCAATCACGTTCGCCACCAAGCCAGCATATTTCTTAAGCAGCTCGCACCGCAGCTCGGCATCAAAAAAAGCAGTGAACTGTTCGACCTATTAGCGTGGGCCGCGATGTTACACGAAGTAGGGTTAAGCATTAGCTATCAAGCGTTTCACCGTCATTCTGAATATATTCTTCGTCACACCAATATGCCCGGCTTTAACCAAGAACAACAACTGGTACTTGCGACGTTGGCCCGCTTTCAGCGCAAGGCGCTCAAGCTGCATGAAATGCCCGATTTTAACCTGTATAAAATCAAGCATATCACCGCAGTCATCCAGATTTTGCGTTTGTCGATATTGCTACACGGCCAAAGAAACGAAACCCCTTTACCCGACTTGAGTTTAACGGTCGAGAATAATCACTGGACACTCAGCAGCCACCAAGCGGATTGGCTGGCCCAAAATAGGCTTCTGCATGCCGACTTAACGACCGAGCAAAACTATTGGCAAAACGTAGAGTGGCAACTGAGTTTTGATGAGTAGCGGGTTAAAGTTAAAGCCCGACTTTTGCCAGCTCTTGCTGGCCCAGTTCACCAGAAATGGACACATAACCGTCTCGTTCCACCAATTGCTGGCCTTGGCGAGAGAAAATAAAGCGGACAAATTCCGCTTCCAGCGGACTGAGCTCTCGGTTGGGATGCTTATTAATATAAACATACACAAACCGAGAGAGTGGGTATTGCCCCGATAAAATATTGTCTCGGCTTGCTTCGACGTAGGCGTCCCCTTGCTTGGCGATTGGCAGCAATTTCGCCCCCGACACTTTGTAGCCAATTCCTGAGTAACCAATTGAGTTAATCGACGAGGCGACCGATTGAACCACCGAAGCCGAGCCAGGCTGTTCATTGACGTTACGACGAAAATCGCCGCCGCACAGAGCGTTTTGTTTAAAGTAACCATACGTACCAGAGACAGAATTTCGGCCAAACAGTTGCAAGCGCCGCTTGGCCCAAGCTTGATCGACCCCGAGCTGCTGCCAGCTTTCTATCGGAGCTAAAGCGCCGCAGCGCAACGTGGTCGAGAAGATGCTATCAATTTGCTCAAAGTTAAGCCCTTGGATCGGGTTATCACGATGGACAAACAGTCCAATCGCATCAATGGCGACCCGAAGCGCGACTGGCTTGTAACCATACTCGCGTTCAAAAGCCTCGACTTCTTTAGCGCGCATTGGGCGGCTCATCGGGCCAAACTGCGCCGTGCCTTCTGCGAGCGCTGGCGCCGCCGTTGAAGAGCCGAGTGCTTGCACTTGAATGTTGACGTTCGGATAGACGGTTTGAAATTGCTCGGCCCATTGGGTCATCATGGCACCCAATGTATCAGAACCAATCGAGGTTAAATTTCCGGTTACCCCTGACACTTTCTGGTAAGCGCTTAAATCGGACGCCACTTGACTATTGTCGTCTGCCCAGGCACTAAAACTGCTGAGCACCAGCCCGAATAACGCATAACCAAATCGGATCACGAATTCACCACTAAGCGCGTCGGGAGAGTGAAGGTAAACTGGCTGCCCTTGCCTACCTCACTGTATATATCTAAGTAAGTATCGTGATGGCTTAATGCATGTTTAACAATAGCAAGCCCAAGCCCACTGCCGCCGGTTTCACGCGAGCGCGCTCTATCCACTCGATAAAAGCGCTCTGTTAAACGGTGTAAATGCTGAGGCTCGATCCCTTCACCGGTATCGCTCACGGCTAACTTCGCCCCCTCTGGGGTGTTTTGCCAAGTGACTTTAACCTCTGCGCCCGCTGGGGTGTATTTCACCGCGTTATACACTAGGTTGGAAATGGCACTGCGTAACTGATCTTCATCACCAAAGACTTTGAGCTTATTGTCGATCTCAAACTTAAACTGATGGTGCTGTTCGCCACTCAAGGCCAGTGCTTCTTTTTCTAACACCTCTAACATCGCAGGGACGTTAACCACGTCTTCTAACTCATGCATCGGCGCAGCTTCAATTTTAGATAAGGTTAGCAGTTGGTTCACCAAGCTGTTCATTCGATTAAGCTGCTCGGTCATGACCCCATGCGCTCTGCCCCACATCGGGCCCACCAGCATTTCAGGATCTTGGGTCATTTCTAAGTAGCCTTGCAACACGGTCATCGGCGTGCGTAATTCGTGCGAAACATTGGCAAAGAAGTTACGTCGCATCCCTTCTAACTGTTTTAGTTGGGTAACATCACGCACCACCATCAAGTGCTCACCTTCGGTATACGGCACTATTCGTAGCTCGAGCATGCGCTCAACATTAAGGGGGGAATGCATTTCCAACGGCTCAGAAAAATCTTGTTTGCCGAGGTACTTAATAAAGTCTGGGGTACGGATCAAATTTGAGATCGGTTGGCCCGAGTCATCCGGCCAACGAAAACCAAGTAGGTGCTGAGCGAGCTTATTGCACCAAACAATATTGCCTTCACTGCGAAACACCACGACCGCATCGGGCAACGATTCAGCCCCGTTACGAAAACGACGAATTAAGTTGGTTAACTCTTTGCGCTTTTTTCTTTGTCGCTGCTGAATCCGGTAAATACCGTTAAATAAAGGCTCCCACTGGCTGGTGCCAGCAGGTGGCGTCAGGCGTTTGTCATCCCAAAGCCAAGTAGACAGTCTAACTTGGTTATGCAGCTGCCACACCAATTGCAACGCGGTTGCAATAAGCAGCAACCACGGCATATAACCAAATACCCACCCGACAATTACCCAAGGGGTGTAAAAAAAAACCAGTGACCAGACCAGCTTTTTCCAAGTTAACCTTTCAACCATTGAATGCTCCGAGAGCCTCCACTATTAATTAAGCGCGTGTTGAAAAACGGTAGCCCGCTCCACGCACGGTTTGCACCAGTTTATCGTGGCCAGCACCTTCAAGAGCTTTACGCAGACGACGAATATGGACATCTACGGTGCGATCCTCCACATAGACGTTAGTGCCCCACACATTGTTGAGTAGTTGCTCACGGCTATACACGCGCTCTTGATGAGTCATAAAAAAGTGTAGCATTTTGAACTCGGTTGGCCCCATATCGAGCGCTTCCTCATTCGCGGTCACGCGGTGAGAAACCGGGTCCAGTTTTAACCCCTGAACATCAATCACATCTTCCAGTGCGGTCGGCGTCACACGGCGGATCACCGCTTTTAGTCTTGCCACCAGCTCTTTGGGCGAAAACGGCTTAGTGATGTAATCATCGGCGCCCGCTTCAAGGCCGCGAACTTTGTCTTCTTCTTCGCCGCGAGCAGTGAGCATCACCACAGGAATATTGCGCGTCAGCTCTTCACGCTTAAGGTGCTTAATAAAGTTGATCCCAGAGCCACCAGGCAACATCCAGTCTAGCAAAATTAAGTCTGGATAAGGTTCACACAGCTTTTCGATACCTGTGTCGTAATCTTCGGCCTCCACCGCTTGATAGCCTTTTTGTTCTAAGACAAAACACAACATTTCACGAATGGGCGCTTCATCTTCAACGACCAGGATCCTTCTAGACATAATTGAGTTACCTTTAGAATTAATCAACGTCTTGCATTATCAGCAACAATTATGACACTTTTGTGACTCTTGCAAACAATTTTTCATATAAGATTCTTTAGATCTTCATCGCTATTTTTCTTCACGAGATTAGGACAAGCAGGCAAAAATCCCCTATCATTTGCCGTTCAAACACAGGATATGAGTAAAAGTATGTGGTTTAAAAACTGTTTAGTATATCGCTTCAACCGTGATATCGATTTCAACGCCGAGCAACTAGAGCAGCAGTTGCAAGAGTTTCGCTTTACGCCATGTGGTAGCCAAGACAAGCAAAAGTTTGGCTGGACGACTGCAATGGGCAGACACGGCGACATGATGACCCATGTGTCTGAAAACCGTATTCTGATCTGTGCGAAAAAAGAAGAGAAGATGCTGCCAGCTTCAGTCATTAAAGATTCTTTAGCCGCAAAAATTGATGCGATGGAAGCGCAAGAAGGGCGTCCATTAAAGAAAAAAGAAAAAGATAACTTAAAAGACGACATCGTGATTGATCTGCTACCGCGTGCCTTTAGCCGCAGCAGCCACACCTTTGTCCTTATCTTACCAGAGCAAGGCTTTATCCTTGTAGACGCCAGCAGCTACAAAAAAGCCGAAGATGTTTTGGCTCTGCTCCGTAAAACTATGGGCAGCCTACCTGTGATCCCGGCTATCCCAGAACAAGCGATTGAAACCACGCTGACGGAGTGGGTTAAAACCGGTGATACACCATCTGGCATCACCATGCTAGATGAAGCTGAACTCAAATCTGTGCTCGAAGATGGCGGTGTGATCCGCTGTAAGAAACAAGAACTCAGCGCGGATGAAATTCAGTCTCATATCGAAGCCAATAAAGTCGTCACTAAGTTGGCACTTAACTGGCAGGAGCGGATTGAATTTATCCTAGCGGAAGACGCCAGCATTAAACGCCTTAAGTTCAGCGATGAGCTAAAAGACCAAAATGAAGACATCCCACGCGAAGATCAAGCCGCGCGCTTCGATGCCGACTTCTCGCTAATGTGCAGTGAACTTGGCGCTTTCCTGCCAAACCTTTACGACACACTAGGCGGCCTGCCAAAAGCAGAATAATACTAGGCCTAGAAGCTAGACCGCTTCGCGACTAGAAACGATAAAAGCCAGAGCAAAAACATGCTTTGGCTTTTTTGCTCTTATAGTTTCTAGTTTCTAGTTTCTTAATGAGCATTGCCAATTCTGTACTCAACAAGCGCAGCGCTCTGTACTCTTTCTACTTCTTCTCTTCCCTCTTCTACTCAATTAACGTAAAATTTGCGCCCCACTAATACCATGCGGTGGTATTAGACTGACTTGAGATCAGAAGAGAATTAAGCAATGTTTAAACCAGAACTACTATCCCCAGCGGGAAGCCTTAAAAACATGCGTTACGCGTTTGCCTACGGTGCAGATGCCGTTTACGCAGGCCAGCCTCGTTACAGCCTTCGCGTACGTAACAACGAGTTTAACCACGAAAACCTACAGATCGGCATCAATGAAGCCCACGCTCAAGGTAAAAAACTGTATGTGGTATGCAATATCCAACCACATAATTCTAAGTTGAAGACGTTTATTCGCGACTTAAAACCTGTGGTTGAAATGGGCCCTGACGCATTAATCATGTCAGATCCTGGCCTTATCATGCTGGTTCGTGAAGCTTTCCCTGACATGGCGATTCACCTGTCAGTACAGGCGAACGCCGTAAACTGGGCAACCGTAAAGTTCTGGGCATCACAAGGGGTAGAGCGCGTTATTCTGTCTCGTGAACTGTCACTAGAAGAGATTGAAGAAGTTCGCCAGCACTGTCCTGACACCGAACTAGAGATCTTTGTTCACGGTGCGTTATGCATGGCATATTCAGGCCGCTGCCTACTTTCTGGCTACATCAACAAGCGCGATCCAAACCAAGGGACTTGCACCAATGCTTGCCGTTGGGAGTACAAGGTAGAGCAAGCGAAAGAAAACGACGCAGGCCAGATTGTTGAAGTGCAAGATGCCGCCGTTCAGGTTCAAGAAGCAGAGGAGCGTCCAGACAACACCCTAGGTCTTGGCAAACCAACCGACGAAGTCGTTCTACTTTCTGAGAGCCACCGCCCTGAAGAAAAAATGGCAGCGTTTGAAGACGAACACGGCACTTACATCATGAACTCCAAAGACTTGCGTGCTATCCAACACGTCGATCGCCTAACTAAAATGGGTGTGCACTCTTTGAAAATTGAAGGCCGTACTAAGTCATTCTACTACTGCGCGCGTACCGCTCAGGTATACCGTAAAGCGATTGATGATGCGGTTGCTGGCAAACCATTCGATGAAAGCCTAATGGGCACGCTAGAGAGCCTAGCGCACCGCGGTTACACCGAAGGCTTCCTACGTCGTCATACCCATGACAACTACCAAAACTACGACTACGGCTACTCGGTATCAGACGCACAGCAATTTGTCGGTGAGTTTACCGGTAAACGCCGCGGCGAGCTGGCTGAAGTTGAAGTGAAGAACAAGTTTATTGTTGGTGATAGCCTTGAGCTTATGACACCAAACGGCAATGTTGTGTTTACTCTTGAGAAAATGGAAAACCGCAAATCAGAGAGCATTGATGATGCGAAGGGCAACGGTCACTTCGTATTTATTCCTGTTCCTGAAGACATGGACCTAGCGTTTGGTCTACTAATGCGTAACCTTAACTCAGGTCAAGATACCCGTAACCCAACGGGCAAATAACACACCTCGCCGATGTTCACGTTGAAAGCCTGCACCTAGTGCAGGTTTTTTTATGCGAATCATATTGAGAAAAAACGTAATAACTCGCGATAAAACTCTCATTTTCACCACTTCTTGCCGTACACAAGTTGCCTTGCCTCGCAGATAAAAATCTAACTCATTGTTTTATTACGATATAAAAGCCAAGCTAAAAACAAGGTCGCTGGCATCAAGTATGCATTACTCTCTAGTAAAGACGTATTTATGGCGACATGAGATAACCTCTTCGCCGAGCCTGTTTTAGCTCAGTCGATAAGCAGTAAGACAAACTAAAATCAGTGAGGTAGCGCATTATGAGCGATATCTACAAAATCGAAACCTACAGTAAAACCTGTGCTCAGATCATAGCTGAGTGCATCCAAAGAGCAGATGGCAACGCTCTGATCCGCGGTTGGGCCGTTCTTACCGATCATGAGTTTAACCACTCGCAAGCCCAGCACGTATTACCCTTAGTCTCTCGCACTAGCGATGAGATAAGCGATGACGATATTGGGGAGTGGAACAACTTAATCCAGTTAGCGGCTTAAACGCTAGAGCAGCCTAACGCTGCACATAAGATAATAGCAATAGCTGCACAGCCTGATTTGGTTGTGTGGGCTTTTGTGATACACTTCGCGCCTTAAAAATCCGCAAAGCGAATTGGCTTTGCCTGCTTAGGTTATGGAAAAACAATCGATAAGCAGCTATTCGGTTTTAGATGTTTTAGTACTGACAGAAGAAGAGCTTTCCATCAGTACTCAGTAATGAGCAGGGCGTTACAGAAACAAGCGAAAACCATTGTTTTAATAAAGAATTTTATAGGTAAGCTTTGTTATGGCGCTATTAATCCAATCTTCATGTATCAACTGCGATATGTGCGACCCAGAGTGTCCAAATGGTGCGATTAGCATGGGTGACAGCATCTATGAGATCGATCCTGCGCTTTGTACCGAGTGTAAAGGCCACTATGACAAACCCACTTGCCAGTCGGTCTGTCCTATCACAAAATGCATCATTACTGATCCTGCCCATGTCGAAACAGAAGAGCAGCTATTAGAGAAGTTTGTCACCATTCAAGGTCTTGCGTGATCACAAACCTAAAAAGACAATAAAGCCCGCTACAGCCTTTGCTATAGCGGGCTTTTTTAATTACCAGTTAGCGAAATTAGTAATGCTCGCCATTATCGTAATAAGCCGTCGCGGTTAATGCAGTAAACACCACAGCGACATCCACATCCTTCCCTTTCAAGCCACGAACCTGCTCGGTGATCACCTTAGCCACCTTATCTTGGGTCTCTTGGCCGCGATCAAACCACAACACTTCCACAAACGGGTAAGCGCTGCTTCCCTCACCATCAAAGAAAAAACTAGTATGGACATGTTCAATGGTAAAGTCTTCACGAGGACAGTCCATCAAAGGCTGCAGGTCGTCTACTAATGACTTAGAAAGTGTTTTCACCATCTCAGGCTCAACGGCACGAATACGTAAATGTGGCATGAAGTTGCCTCCTTATTGATTATGCAGTAAGGATAGCAAAAAGAGGGAAAAGCGAGTATAGAATTCGCTATGCTCACAGGGTTACAGATTACAGATTACAGATTACAGATTACAGATTACAGATTACAGATTACAGATTACAGAATCACTTCGCTCACTAGAAAGAGCAAGTGCAAATCACCTTTATCGAAACTTATCTCTATCTGTATTCTCAGGGCGCAGCCCGGCTCTGTATTCTTCTTTTTCTCAAATAGCAAAAAGGCTCTAGCATTTCTGCTAGAGCCTTAAATATGGCAGGGATGGAGAGATTCGAACTCCCAACACGCGTGGCTTTTGTGAATGGGCGGAATCCGCTGCTCTTTTTGTAAATAGCAAATGGCAAAAAGGCTTGTACCTTTCGATACAAGCCTTTTAAAGATGGCAGGGGTGGAGAGATTCGAACTCCCAACACGCGGATTTGGAATCCGCTGCTCTGCCAATTGGAGCTACACCCCTATCTTCAGTTTTAAAGAGCTGAAACTCTTGAATAAGTGGCGGAGTGGACGGGACTCGAACCCGCGACCCCCGGCGTGACAGGCCGGTATTCTAACCAACTGAACTACCACTCCGCAGTGGCGTACTCACTAAGTGAGTGTCCATATCCCTAGATTGGTCAATCTAGAAATTAAATTTGAAGCCTGGCGATGTCCTACTCTCACATGGGGAAGCCCCACACTACCATCGGCGCTATTGTGTTTCACTTCTGAGTTCGGCATGGAATCAGGTGGGTCCACAACGCTATGGTCGCCAAGCAAATTCTTCAAGTTCGAAGTACTAAGCTCTAAAAGCTAAGTGGCACTTCGGACTTATA
>Ga0070725_10000932_pt1 | contig 17483 bp, 13 predicted proteins | sample tdDd002_FD_69781 | JGI IMG/M metagenome (GOLD analysis project Ga0070725, IMG submission 69781) | Marine sediment microbial communities from the Atlantic coast under amendment with organic carbon and nitrate - tdDd00.2 | ecosystem: Environmental > Aquatic > Marine > Coastal > Sediment | place... | reverse complement strand
TTTTTTTCACTTTAATTACAATTAAATTTATTATTTGTAAATATCTGTGCATCTTGATACATTAGAGTAAAACATAGAATTGAGGACTAGATATGAAGCTAAGAGTAAAACTAATCATTGCCTTTATCACCATGTCACTATTTACAACGGGACTTACAGGTTTCTTGATGAACGAAAGTGCAAACCGTGTGTCAGAAGACCACATACATGAACTGACGGACTTAAGTCTCAACCATGTGAAGGACATGACGGACAAACATTTTTCTATCTATGAACAGGGTTTAACCCTTCTTGGAAAATCTAACTTCTTACATAATAATATGGCTAATACTATGTACCAGTCCAGTGTTGTTAAAGAGTTAGAAGCGTATAACAATACATATCCTGATGTACTCTATACTTATTATGCAACTGTAAATAAGGACTTTCTAATTGCCCCTCATACTGAACTCCCGGAAGGATATAACCCAACTCAGCGCCCTTGGTACACAAAAGCTGTTGAATCTAAATCTTTCAACTGGACCGAAGTATACACAGACGCGTTTTCAGGTGAATCCATCATATCTGCATCCATGCCTGTTTATGATAACAATGGTGAGCTTATAGGTGTTATTGGAATGGACCTCGTCCTTGATCCATTCTTTGAAGAACTCATGAATATAAAGGTTGGCAACACCGGTTATCTTACCCTCATCGACTCTACTGGATATACACTCATGCATCCGAATAAAGATCTTGTAGGTGGTCAAGTTCCTATTGAATCACTCTATAACTTTGTTACAGATGGATTCGAAGGATTTATAAAATACGAATGGATGGGGAATGACAAGACCGCTTTTGTTAAACACCTAGACATAGCGAATATGAACGCGGTTTTATTAATTGATGAGAAAATTGATATCAAAATGGGTGGTGCACCTATAAGAATACTAACTTTGCTCGTACCACTCTTTATTTCAGTAAGTATTGCATTGGCTGGTTTAGTCTCACGAAAATCTAACCATAATTCATCAATCTCATCATTTAATGGAAAATCAAGAGCAGAATCAGGAAAAAGATCTGAAGGAAATTCTGAAGAAAAATATGATCCATTTAAGTACGAAGGTCGTTAGTAAACTCTGAGATACTTTTATTAAAGAATATGACCGGCTCACTCACAATATATCGAGACACAATCTAGCTTTATATATTGAGACACAGTCTAGCTTTATAAGCTAATTCAAGGAGACATTAATTGAAACAAAATAGGACTGCTTTTATGAACAGGGTCCAATAGGTTTATATCTATTGAAATCCATTCATGAAGCAGTCCTTTTAGTTATAAGTTATTGTATTTAAATCATCTAATGTATTCAACACCCCTTAGGACGTTGAACAATTACTTATGTGCAGCAATAACACTACCCAGTGCAATTGAGTTCAGCTTAACCTGTGCAGAGTCTGCACGTGAAGTCAGAACAACTGGTACCTTAGCACCCATAATGATACCTGCTGAATCAGCTTGTGCCATGTACGTCATTGCTTTTCCAATACCGTTACCCATTTCGATTGTTGGTACCATTAGTACATCTGCATCACCAGCAATTTCACTTTTGAAGCCTTTAACACGGGCAGCTTCTTCTGATACCGCTAAGTCAAATGCCAAAGGACCTTCAACAATTACACCTTCACCAAAATCGCCATTTTCGCTCATTTTTTGTAGTGCATCTGCATCTACTGTTGCAGGCATTTTAGGGTTTACTTTTTCCTTAGCAGCAAGACAAGCAACTTTGACAGGAGATGCACCCATAGCTTTAACTACTTGAACTGCATTTTGAACAATTTTACCTTTAGCTTCAAGGTCTGGTGTAATGTTCATGCCACCGTCTGTTAGGTAAACAAGTTTATGGTATGCTGCAGTTTCGTAAACCATAACATGACTTAATTGACTGTCTGTTCTCAGGCCAATTTCTTTATCAAGTACTGCCTTTAAAAGGATCGCTGTATCAATAAGTCCTTTCATAAGGAAATCTGCTTTGCCATCACTTACAAGTTTTACAGAAATGCTAGCCGCTTCAGCAAGTTCTGTTGCTTCAACAAGTTCATATCCGTCAACATTTAGATTGTTTTTCGCAGCTATTTCTTTAACAGCTTTTATATCACCTACAAGAACTGGGTCAATAAGACCTTGTTCAGCAGCCTGACACACAGCTACCAGTACATCTTCATCTTGTGCAGCTGCAACAGCAAGCTTCATTGTTTCTTGATTTTTAGCAGCATTCATTAGTTCTGCAAAATTCTTAATCATTCGAGACTCTCCTTACCGACTATTGAGCACCATTTACACGCGCTTGTAAAATTTTTTAATAACACTTCAATATTTTTTTGAATTCAATTTATTTTACATTAATTTTCGCCTTGTTTCAATATATGTAACCAAACCCAGTGGACTGTATTTTATGACACCTACTTGATGTATACACCAATGTTTTGACAAATACGCAAGTTGTTAACTTGGTAGTTAACCTCAGTCTTTAACGAGCTGGATATATTCTCTAATCTATATATACCTGTGGTTCGACCCTTTTTCTTAACCCTATTCCAAGTTGTACGCATAAAAAAGAACCTCTGACGAAATCAAAAGTTCTTAATTATATATCTTATTAATGCAATTGCTCATCATTCTGTGCTAGAAGTAATTTTACTTGTCTTAACCAAGCATTTGAAATTTCATCGTCTGGTTGAATTTTAATGGCTTCTTGTATTTTATCAAGCGCATCATACAGCTCACCACGCTGCACATGAACAATACCAAGATTACAAAGTAACTCATGATTATTAGGATGGATTTTTAAAGCTTCTTTGAAGTAACGCTCAGCATCATCAAAATGTCCCATAGTCATATAACAAATACCAATCTCATTGACCGTTTCAACATGGCCTGTATTTAAATTGAGAGACTGTTTATAGTAATGTAGAGCTTCGTCATACATTTCTTTTTGACGGTAAGCTAGTCCTACAAAGAACATAAGATTCCACCACTCAGGATAATCTTCCAGAAGGGGGGTTAAATGCTCCAGACCTTCGTCTGAGAACCCTTCAATGACCAGTTTATACCCTTTTTCATATTCAAGTTTGGCGTCAATATTTCTTAGCGTATTGATCATTTCTATTTTTTGATCGTCACTTAAGGCATCTGACTTCATTGCCTGACCCCATATTTTTTCAGCACGGCCATAAGCTTGGTCATTCACGTAATGGAAGCCAAGGTGATACCCTGCTAAGGCAAATCCTGGGTCAATTTCAAGACAAGCTTCTAATGCTTTTCTCCCCATAGCCATAAACAAACCATATACATTGTCGTCTTTTTCATTTTCAACGGCAAGTTCTTCACAGAGTCTAGCCATATTATATAAAACGTCCATGTTTTTTTCATCAAACAACATGTATGCACGAAGTCTTACAACAGCATCAAGACGTTGCTCTGCTTGTGCCAATGCTAAAGCATCAGCCAAAACTCGTTCTTTAAAATTAGCGTCTACAGACTGTAAAAAAGTCATGTAGGCTTCTTTATAAGGGAATTTTGTATCGATCCCCATAATATGTACCATTGCTTCCATTATGGATGGTAATGTTATGTCTGAACCCTGTTTACCTGAAACTTTACTCACCATGTCACGTGTCATAAATGGAACAGGCGTCCCAACTGGTAAATGGAATTTTTCAAGAGACTGAAGGGCTGAATCCTTCAACTCTATAAACACGACTTCATCAGTTTTTTCTTTTAATATGTTATCCAGTTCCAAAAACATGATGTCCTCCTAAATCTTATTTAACTTGATAATCTATGATTTTACTCTAAAACAATAGCAGACTGTAGAGTTTCCTCTACAGCCCGATAAGCTTTTCATTCGTAACCTTTGTTAGAATATCACTCTGTTTACGTTCTTGTCTATAATTTTATTTCTATATAGTTCAAAGTAATCGTACTCACCCCATCTGAGGATGTGTACTTCTTTATCAGATGCACGAATGTGTAAATCTGATATGTAATCATTAGACACCTTTATACCATCACAAGCAACTATGACTTCCCTGCGTTCCGCTTTCACAATTTTAAAATCAATTACTGTGTCAATTGGAACAATCATTGATGCTTTAAGGGGCCTATTTACACTGTTGTCATTAGGATTTAGTGGCGTTACCTGGTATACAGGTAACTCTGAGTGTGTTGCAACCCCACCTGCCCAAATGGCATACCCCGTAGCACCTATAGGTGTAGATAGGATAAAACCATCTCCAGTGAAATAATTAAAAGGTTTTTCATTAATATACATTCTAGCTTCCATTAATCTTGGCTCAAGGTGTTTAATGAGAATTTCATTAAATGCATAACTTGAAATCATATCTCCATTAACCGTTGTGGCTTGAACCTTCATAAGTGGATACGACTGTATTTTGTAATCCCCCGACTTAAGAATATTAACGACAAGTTCAGGTTTTTGTGGTGGTATACTTGGTAAGAATCCAAGTGTACCTGTATTAATTCCTACAAAAGGAATACGTTTCAAACGGTACTTTCTAATGGCACTTAACATGGTGCCATCCCCGCCTATAACGATGATCATGTCAGGATTTTCTCTAGTTAGAATGAACCCATTTTCACGAAGTAATTTCATCAGTTTCTTTTTCACAATCATGGTTTCTTTTTTACGATTGTGATGTATAAGAATTCGTTTCATTTCACACCTGCTTTACTTTGAATGTCCATAGGGTTAGTCCCTATTGATATGGCGCATAAACAGACGTTTTCTTCTTGTTGTAGTACTCAACATTTCAAACAAGTAACCACGGTATACCATCATGTAACCTAAGATGGCTTGTACAAGAATAGCAATTAACACTATAGATAAAGATGTTCTAAGTGCAAACGGCAGTCCACCTAATGCTGTTGCGAATATTCGATTGATACCCCAGTAAAGACCATAACAAGCACCACCAAGAACGACATTTGGAACAAACCAATCGATCCAATTTTCCTTGATGAAATTAAAGGCGTACATAAAGCTATCTACCTCAGCCAGATGTTTTTGATAAAGGGTTTCTGGAAGTGGATTAAATAGTACAAATGCAATAACTTGTGCGATCAATGTGACTAGACCAAAGGCTGGAATAAACAGGCCAATCGGCTGCGCCAAAATGGCAACTGCAAACTCAGCTACCCATATGATCAACAGAACGATCCACACCTTACGGAAATAGACTCTAAATCCCATTTTGAAATCTTCTTGCGTAAATTGTCCAACGCGGATTATGCGGTTCATTAAAAACAAGTAATTGGAGAACACTGCACTTTGGAATAGTGTCATAATTAGGCCACCGAATATACCCACCGATCCGGCAAGTTGCGCGACAACAATAACGGCAATTAAATACACTGCTCCGACGAGCATCAGTCCAGGATTGTTCTGAAGTGCCTTTGTACTTCTTTTCATCACAGCTTTGTTCGTTACAAAAATGTCTTGGATTACAGACATGATATCACCTCATTCATATTACGTAGTGTTTGCTGGTCGCAAAGATGTTATTTTCCAGGTTGTAATCAAAAAGAACTATGACTTCTTTTTCGTAAACCGACGTTAGATCAAAGTCTGAACTGATAAGACTTAAGACATCACACCGGAAAGTTTCAAAGCGAACTTTTTTTACGATTTGTTTAGCTGTTTGCCCTTTGTAAGTAGGCAAAAACTTGTCGATATTCGTCTCATCCTGTAAAAATGTGTGTGTGAACTGACGGAATTCAACCGACTCTTTATCTGAGTAAAGCTTTCGTCTGGAGGACTGACGGACATAATCAAACTTCACAATTTCCTCAAACAGCTCTCCCGCTTTAAAACCTGACTGTTTATAGAAATCAAGAAGAATTGTATACATAGCATCCTGATTATGGGCTTTATGATGCCAGCCCATTTTATGCCAATACTCCGAAAGCATCTCATACAATTTCGACGGCAATAAGCCGTTTACCTTTATTATAAATTCTAACGAATGTGTAAACTTTTGATTGTTATAAAAGTGTTCCACCATATCTTCTATACCTTTTAAACGAATCATATCGTCAAAAGATAAATCAGATGTGCCCATAATTTCGTATGGAGGCTGTTCATTGAATATATAACCATACTTCTCTTTTCTTATTCTGAGTCCAGACCCTTTTAAGAGTTTAAGAAACCCTAGTTGTACCATTTCTGGTCGAATACTATACACATGGTTAAAGGACTGCATAAATCGATCATAGTTTTCATAAGGTAGACCAGCTATTAGGTCTAAATGTAAATGAATATTTCTATATGACCTTAACTTCAAACATACTTCTTTGAGTTTTTCAAAATCAACATATCTACATATTTCATTTAAGGTAGGCTCATGTGTTGTTTGTACACCAATTTCAAACTGGAACAAACCAGGTCTAACTTGTTCTAAGAAAGATATGGTTTCTTCATTTAACCTGTCAGCTGTTATTTCAAAATGGAAGTTGGTATGTCCGTTGTCATTTTCATGTAGATATTTGAATATCTCAAAACTTCTATTAGGATCAGCATTAAAGGTTCTGTCTATAAACTTAACTTGCATAACATCTAAATCCATAAAACGTTTCATGTCAGATTTTACTCTTTCAAGTGAGAAGAATCGCACACCTTTAATGGTGGATGATAGGCAGTACTGACAATTAAATGGACAACCACGGGAGCTTTCATAGTATAAAATCCTGTGTTCCAGTCCCTCGAAGCTTTCATATGGAAATGGGATAATATCAAGTTGTGGAATTAGAGGTTGGTCCGGCAGAGAAACCACATTGTTTGCTGTGTTAACTCGATACGTTAGTCCTTTTAGACCTTCAAAACTATTATTTTCAAGAGATTTAGGGTATCCTGAGTCAGCCATTTTATGCATTAACTCTCTAAAGCTAACTTCTCCTTCACCTCGAATAATTAAATCAATATATGCATGTTTTTCTAAAAACTTATCACTTTCAAAAGTGACTTCAGGCCCTCCAAAAAATATTTTTAAGTGCGGTGCTACCTTTTTTAAGTTTTTAGCAATCATTAGTGTGTCTTCAACATTCCATATATAGACTGAAAACACAACCACATCAAAACCGCCACTGTAGATTTCTCTCACAATATAATCAAGTTGGTTGTTAATTGTATACTCTAAGCGAGTCATGTCTATTTTAGGATGGTCAACCATACTCTGAATATATCTTAGAGCTAGGGACGAATGTGTGAACTTTGAGTTTAGTGTTGTCAACAATACTTTCATTTGTGACCTTTCTTTGAACAGAAACATATATAAATTACTTCTTCTGTTATTATTATATACCTGAATCCGCTTGGTTCATGAAATGTTTACAACTTCAATGAACCACAGTGGTTATGCGCTTTTCATTCTAAAGTATTATACCACGGCTTCAGGTGTGGATGTAAAATTTCTGAACCTTGCGTATTGTATACAAGATTTATGATATAATACATCAAAGATATCAACCATACATATTTGTAGAAGGAGGGGGCACCTATGGCTATTATGTCATCTCGTCTAATCAGACATGAAATTTGTAAAGAAGAGCTGAAAAGACTTGGTGCGCGCGTTCTTGATATACAGGGCATCATGTTCTATGTAAAGTTCAAGATTAACGGCACGAAAATTTCTTACGTGTACCATCTAAATAAAGACAATACGTACTTCCTTGAACGTATCAAACCTTACACTTGTGCAATTGGTGACTACGACACAGAGGAATCTGTTGTAGACACAATTCGCGAGGATATCAAGCAGTTTAAGAATGCAATGAAAAGTACAAACTTTGACTCATTCATTGAAGTGGATCAACACATTTCCAAACTGGTCAGACTATTTGAGGATCTTTACCTTTACTACAATGTAGAAAAAGAAGATCTTACACTTATTAATGAAGAAATCAACAAAGTTCTTGATATCATTAATGATGTACAAGAACGTAGTGAGCGTGTTTACTTCGACAAAGACCCAGATGTTCTTTGTAAAAACTGCAAGTTTTAATTCAAAATTAAAGGCAGAGGGATAAATTAAAGTTTACCCTCTGCCTTTTTTAATTATTGAATCTTTCTTATTGTGAGATCTTTCTTATTGTGAGATCTTTATTATTGTAGAAACAGTTTTACTATTGATTTTTTATAATACATTCGCAACCTAATATGTTCTGTCTAGATCCACAGTAAATATTGGATTACTTATTTAATTGTACTGTTGCATTATTATTAGGTGTTTGATTGTTCACATGGAGTGTTAATTCGGAGTTCACTCCTTGCATAATAGTTGCTTGAACCGTTTCTCTCAAACTCTGACCAGGATCAAGTATTTCAGTCTTAAGTTGGTTTGACAAACCTTGAGCTACACCGTTATCAGCTCTTACCGTCAAATCAACTTGATTTACATACAGTTTTTCATCTGAAGTATTTTTAATTTCAAGATCAATAGACAGCAGTTCGTATCCAGCCATGTTGGATGCCGGTTTTAGGGTCGTAGATTTAACGTTTAGTCTAACCCCCTCCAGATCTGCATCTTGGCCAATACGTACAGACTCTTTTCTTACCATTTCATCATAGAGTTTATGCAAAGAGGGTTCCACGCCATCTTCCATTTCAATACGAACAGGTGGTTTAGATGGGTCAATTGTGTTCATAAGGAAGTATACTGCATCGGCTTCAAATGTGTCTTTAACTGGGATTTCTACTAAGCCTTTAGTAAAGCTACCTGAACGTACGAGGCCTCCTAATGCGTCTGGTGACTGTGATTTTTCACTCATAAAATTGCTTGTATTAGCATCTTTTAGAGCAAATTTGTTTATAAAATGGCTTGTGTCGATTGGGTCAAACCCTGCATTCATCAATGCCACTTCAAGTATATATGTGTTACGTGTTTCATCTTTTGTAACTTCATTAACACTAAAAATCATGTTGCCTACGGAAACAGAATCTCCAATAAGGTAATTTTCTTTTTCGTCTAAGTTTAAAGAGATTCCTTGGTTGGTATACTTACGTGTTAAGTCCTGCATTTCATATTGGGATAACCCTTGAAGTACAAACCAGTGCCCATTACGTTTCACAACTGCAAGTCCCATGGTAGCCATATTATGACCATGATCATGGCTTGTGTAATCAGAACTATGATCATGTCCATGGTCTTGGTCTTCATCAATAGCTGGTGGTTCTTCACCAACGTCCACAAAAGCGTAATCTAAATCGTAAAACACAACTTCTTCAAACTGCATTCCTAAAAACTCAAATCTTTTATAACTCTGTTCATCATGGATAGCATAACCATGGATGTCCTTTGCTGACTGGAAGGCTTTTTGATAAGCCATGAAGTCTTCAACTGTAAAAGCCTCTTTGTCAAGCTCATGTAACGCTTCATATGCTTTATCAAAATCTTTATGTACAATTTCTTCCATGTATACATCCAGTGCTAACTCTGGACTTTCGAAGCCTTCAGAAAAATCAAACTCTTCATCATGATCGTCTTCACCTTCTTCTTGTTCGCTTTCAGATTGCGCCTGCTCCACAGCCGTTTCTTCTGTTGCGCCCCCACTATTTTCATCTGTTCCTGAATTTGTCTGGCACCCACTTAATACAAGTGCACCTATAAGCCCTAAAACAACACAATACCTTTTAAAAGTCATGACTATCCCCCTGAATATTTGTATTTATCCTATTTATATAGTAACACATTTCAGCCAATAACTAGATTAGTTATCAGAGTCTTCCATCAATTCTTTATAGATACCTTCATATTCACTTACAATTTTATCTGCATTAAAACACTCTACTGCCCGCTGTCTAGCATTTGCCGAGAATAGAGCTTGTTGTGCTGGATTTTTAAGAATGTGAAGAGCTCCACTAACCATCGCATCTACATCACCAACATTAGCTAACCAGCCGGAATGTCCATGTTCGATCACTTCTGGAAGTCCCCCCGCATTAGATGCAACAACAGGCACTTCACATGCCATCGCTTCTAGAGCGGCGAGTCCAAAACTTTCCTTTTCAGAAGGAAGTAAGAATAGATCTGAAGAACACAAAATCTTCACTACGCGGCTTTGTTTTCCTAAAAACTCAATCTTATCAGAAATCCCTAGTTCTTTGGCCAATTCATAGGCTTTGTTATGTTCTGGCCCATCTCCTACAAGCAGAAGTCTGGCTGGAACTTCATCCTGAATACCTTTGAATATTTTTATGACGTCTTCAATGCGTTTAACAGGTCTAAAGTTAGACGTATGTACAATTACAAACTCATCTTTTTTGATATTTAAACAAGACCGAATCGAAGTCTGTTCTTGACGATTGTATTCCTCAATATTTATGAAATTATGAACCATACGAATTGGGCGATCCGGTTTTATGGCTTCTTGAGACATCATTGCTAAATCATTTGAAACTGCAGTTATAACGTCGGATTGATTTACGCTATGGGCCATTACTTGTTTTAAACTATCTTCATCAGACATAATGGTTACATCAGTACCATGTAAAGTTGTGACTGTCTTTAATCGACCACCTAACATTTGGTTAGCCAACATAACCGCCGTTGCATGAGGCACAGCATAATGGGCATGTATTATGTCTAAATTCTCACGTTCAGCAACCTCTGCTAACTTATTTGCTAAAGACATAATATATGGTGGATGTTTAAAAACTGGATACGACGCTGTATCAACACCATGGAAATGAACATGTTCTTGATAGTCATCCAGTCTGAATGGTTTATCGTATGAGATAAAATGAATATCATGACCACGTCTAGCCAGATGTTTTCCTAGCTCTGTTGCTACTACGCCACTGCCACCATATGATGGATAACAACAAATTCCGATCTTCATTACTTACTCCCCCTATTTAACTATGATGACTCTATGCTTTTTGTCATATTCGAGTTCATTAACAATATAATGAATAAATTCTGGGCCTGCTAAACTTAAGACATTTAACGGACTCAACGTACGCTCTTGTAGTCCACCATACGGTTTAATCCAGTCGTATATTTTTTTCACAGTCTTTAATTCCTCTTTATGATTTCTGCGGTGGAATCTATGACTTTTCTGCTTTAAATAATCAAACTGTCTGGTAATTAAGTCTTTGTTTTTGTCTGAAATCTCTAATATATCAGAATCTATACTTTCTAACTTCTTAACTAAAAGCTCATATTGTTTGTTAAAATCCTTTTGAAATTCATCAAACAAATGATCCACATCCATAGGATCACTCGCATTTAATATAAACCGTTCAATTTCAAATTGATCTTTATTTAATATTTCATCTACTTCTAAGTTTAATGATTCTAAATTAAAGCCCAATTTTTCACCTACAACAGTGTAGTTTTCGCGAACAAGGATCATTGGCATATGCATGTTGAAAAACGAGTAAACAGATTTGAGTTGGGCATAGTATGATGCTTCTCCTGGTCCAGCTACATAGGCTAAAGTAGGTAAATAAACGTCTTGGATAACTGGACGTAAAATAACATTTGTACTAAACTCCTCTGGGTGAGATCCCATTCTTGTTTTAAGTTCAGACAATGAAAACGCCTGTCTTTCGTCATTTTCACGGATGGTATATAAACCCTCTTCATGGATTATTGGTATGCGTTCTCCACGTTCCAAATAGTAGAGGCCTGTAGCTCCAAGTCTAGACTCAATAAGAGGACTATAACCAAGGTCCTCTAAAGCAGTCCCCGCTTCTTCAACAGCGTTTATTATGTCATCACTTTTTGAAATAGCTTCTTGTAAAAAAGCAGTGCCGAGTTTTCTGACAGCTTCATCCATGGGATCAATTAATATCAGGCCTTCATCCTCAAATATTTTAAGGTACATTCTACCAAACCAATCGCTTAAGCTTTCATTTTCACGGATTGTTGCCTCAAACACTTCATGACACCAATCTTTAAACTTTGAATCTTTCCAAGCGTACCTTGCTTCTATCATGAGGCTTTTTACCGACGTGTTTACATCAATCCATCCTACGGGTTCTTTTATATATGAGTAATTATGTGATGTTTTATAAGGGTTGTTTTGGCCCAAACCCGGTTTCTTATCCACCATAACTTTTTTGAGTTTATTGTCATCCACAATAGAAACCACTCTTGCTTCTTCGAAATCATGGTCCTCTGACGCCATCCAAAAAACAGGTACTACATCAACATCAAGTAATTTGCTTAAATCCTTTGATTTCTTAATTGTAGTTGCTGCTTTATATATTGAGTATAGTGGCCCACCAAGTATGCCGGTTTGCTGTCCAGTAACAACACAAAAAGTTGACTCTTTCTTTAAAGATTCAATATTATTTAAAGTTGCGTCAGACGCGCCCCATTTTTTATTTAACACATATAGAGCATTATAAAGCTGTTCTCTTTGATACGTATATGATTTAACATCTTTTAATCTTAGATTCCAATCTTGTTCACTGTCTGGATTATAAGAATAAAACTGTTTTCTAAATGCCTCGTCTTCTAAATAAGACTTGGAAATACCACTAAAAACCGAGTTAGAAGAACAAAATGTTTCCATGCAACCTCCTATATTCCACCTATCTAGTAGGGATTATAAATTTATTATAGCATTTTGACATATACATTATACCTTTTAAATTTCTGAAATTATTACGTTTTTTGTGAACATTTTATTGATAATTATTCTCATTTAGTTTATTCTATATTGAGAATCGTTATCATCTTAACGATCAGGTAAGGGATGTATTATTTTAGACGGAGGACAAGATGCATTACATAAAGAATATTTCAAACAACATTGTACGAAATGTATCACTATTAATCTTAACTATTTTTCCTGTGATTCTTCAAAGTTACTTTAATCTACAGGTAACGACTGTTCTAACAATCGCGTTTGTCGGGGCGAGTTTGTATATTTACAGTTTAGATTTGAGTCAGTCAAATGGGAAGTTTGACGACTTAGATATGGATTTGACTAAAGAAAATGCACATCATGAAGACAGCGACCTACTTGATTCTATGGTTTCTGTCATTAAATCTTCAAGTGACACAATCGATTATTCAACACAGACCATGGCTGAAATTATGGAACAGACAGAGTCGTGTGCATCAAATATTACAATTATGATGGATGGGGTATCCAACATGGCACACAAAAATGCTCAGCTATCAGAAGAAAGTTCACAACATATGAACCTTTTGGATCAGCATTTAGACGAGATTTATACCTTTACACGTAATTTGGATGAGGTTTCTGCTGATACCCAAAGTTCAAGTTCTCAGGGACATCAAGTGGTTCAAGAACTCATTGATCAGTCAGGGCAAACCGTTGATGTTATTGAGTCTTTAGGTCAGTCTGTCAGAGACATCGCAGACCAAATGAAGGACATGAACAAAATAACAGAGGCCATTCTAGCCATTTCAAATAAAACTCAGCTCCTTGCATTAAATGCTGCTATTGAGTCTGCCAGAGCTGGTGAACACGGTCGTGGATTTGCTGTTGTGGCTAATGAAATCGGCTTGTTAGCAGACCAAAGCAAAGTATCTTCAACGGAAATTCAAACCATGATTAATGGCATAAGCAATGAAATGTATAAGAGTCTTGGTCTAATTGATAATGTTGAAGACGCGCTAGACAAACAAATTACATCAGTTACATCAACTTTAAATGCCTTTAGCACAATTGGATCTTCCATTACCGAAATTGGTGGAGGCATTGATACAATTGGAGATTTAATCATTCAAGTTCGAGGGGCCAAAGATGAACTTTCTAAAATACTAAAACAAGTTGCCCGTTCCTCTAAACTCACCTCGTCAACAACCCAACAAGTGACTGCATCAAATATGGAACAAACCACAGCTTTCACTCGTATTAGTGACCTTTGCAGTGAACTCCAAGTTATGTCGCAAACCTTGCAAATGTCTACTTCACAAATAGACCAATCTATTGCTGTTTAAAAAAATCCCCGATTCGTTAAGAATCGGGGATTTAATATTACATTCTTTCTGGAGCAGCTAAACCAACAAGGTTCAGGCCTGTCTTAATTGTTTGACGTGTTGCATCAACTAAAGCAAGACGCGCTTTTTTGAGTTCAACATCCTCTACAAGGATTGGATTGTCATGGTAGAAGCGGTTGAAACGTTGTGCTAGGTTTGTCACATAACGTGTAATCATTGACGGTTCATATTTACGAGCCGCTTCAAGTACCACTTCTGGGAACTTACTCAGTAGACGAACAACATCTTTAGATGCGTCATCACTTAGGTGACTGTAATCGATATTTGATTTAAAATCGATATCTGCTTTACGAAGAACACTGCAAGAACGCGCATGTGTGTACATTACGTAAGGACCAGTCTCACCTTCAAAGGATAGTGTCGCTTCCCATGAGAATGTGTAATCTTTAATACGGTTATTTGAAAGTTCTTGGTAAACAACTGCACCAACACCAACTTGCTTGGCCACTTCATCTTTGTTATCTAAGTTAGGGTTCTTCTCATCGATAATAGCACGTGTGCTATCAATAGACTTTTGCAGCACCTCTTCTAAATAAATAACACGGCCTTTACGTGTTGACATTGAACCTTCTTCTAGCGAAACTGTACCGAAATCTACATGAACACAGTCTTTCGCCCAGTCGTGTCCCATTAGCTCAATGATTTTCATCCACTGTTTAAAGTGAAGTTGCTGTGGGGCACCTACAACGTAAATGTTCTTTTCAAAGTTGTAGTGGTTCTTACGGTACATTGCAGCAGCAATATCACGTGTGATATACAGTGAAGAACCATCCTTTTTAGTGATTAGTGCTGGTGGCATATTGTGGTCTTCTAGGTCTACTATTTCTGCACCTTCAGATTTTTTCATAACATTTTTTTCACGCATTTCAGCTAAAACTGCTGGAATTTTATCTGAGTAGAAACTTTCACCTGCATATGAATCAAAGTGAACACCTAATAGGTCATATACACGGTCAAACTCTACAAGGCTTAGCTCTTTCATCCATGCCCAAAGATCATAGGCTTCTTGGTCGCCATTTTCTAGCTTTGTAAACCACTCACGAGCAGTGTCATTAAGTGTTTCGTCTGCCTCTGCTTCATCATGGAACTTAACATATAGTTTTACAAGTTCACGTACTGGATCTTTTAGAATCACATCTTTGTTGCCCCACTTTTTGTAGGCAACAATCATTTTTCCAAATTGAGTCCCGTAATCGCCCAAGTGGTTAATTGAAATTGCATTGTACCCTAGGAAACCAAATATTTTGTAAAGGGCGTTCCCGATCATTGTAGAACGGATGTGGCCCATGTGGAATGCTTTAGCAATATTCACTGATGAGAACTCAACAATTAAATTCTTGTCATTTCCGATGTTTGTTGAGCCATATGCATCCCCTTGTTCAGAAATAGCATCCAGTACCGATTTAGCAAATACACCTTTATCAATCTTAAAGTTGATGTATGCAGCAACCGCTTCAATATTTTCAAAGTATTCATGTTTGCCAATCTTCTCAACTAAGTCAGCTGAAATCATATTTGGTGCTTTTCTGAAAACCTTAGCTAGTTTAAAACATGGAAATGCATAATCCCCCATGTCTTCATGTTTAGGATACTCCAGTGTTTCATAGATTTCTTCTGTGCTCATGTCTTCGATTTGAGCGTTTAATAGTTCTGCAATGGTTTGTTTAAAATCGATCATTTTTAAACCTCCTCTTTACTCCTCTTCTACATGCTAAGGTGCCGTAGAAGTCTATATAATTTATTGTCGTGTCCAATTTTGATCAAATTGTTCCAATCCTACATTCAGAGTTTGGTGATGATAAATAAAGTTTAACTAAGTCTTTAAACACTCTTATAATAGTTGGGGCAATTTCATCAAAATTGGAATTAAAAAAGTCCCTTGCTTTGACTATAAATCAAAACAAGAGACGAATATACCGCGTTACCACTCTTTTTAGTTTGGCTTAATACCAAACTCACTCAATTCCGGGATAATGGTCGGAAGCCAATCAACTTACTCATTTCAGCTGATGTCTCGAAGGTACGATTCATATCTGAAGCTTGACTGGGCTTTCACCTTCCCCAGTTCGCTAAATCCGCTTTTCAGCTACTACTTTCCTCGTCATCGACAGGTAGTCTGTTTAATTCACCCTAGTGTAACATAGGGATTTTTCAAAATCAAGCCTGTTTGGCCTTAAAATTACCCACATAAATAGATTCTAAATCGATGAGTTGTGAACTTTTTTTGAATTTATAGAATTCTAGGTCTTTCTTACGACCTTATCTGGTATTATAAACATAATCCTATTGTTATTATGCGTATTGATTGACTTACACATCTAACAGCAATAGATATATACGTTTGGGAGGCGGTAATTTGGAAGCAACAGCTGTAAAGAAACCCTTTTTTATTTCTTATATTTTAATTGGAATAAATGTGCTACTATTTGTTCTTATGGTCCTATTCCAACCCGGTTTTTCAACAGAACTTTCTATTGATACACTGGTAAGTTTTGGGGCAAAATATAATATGAGAATTGCTGATGGTGAATACTTTAGATTACTAACATCTATGTTTTTACATGCCAATTTAATGCATATAGTTTTTAACTCACTGGCACTTAGAGCACTTGGTCGAGATGTTGAAGTCTTCTTTGGAAGAGTAAAGTTTGTAATTATATACTTTGTAGCAGGTATTATTGGAGCTCTTGGGAGTTACATGTTTAACGACGCCATTGGTGTTGGTGCATCTGGTGCTATATTCGGACTTCTTGGTGCAAACCTCTACTTAATGACCATTAACCCTAGTTTGTATAAAAAAATATATGGCAATGACATGCTTGTCCTACTTGGAATCAACTTGGTTTACGGATTTATGAATCCAAGTATTGATAACGTTGCCCACTTAGCAGGTATGGTCGGTGGTTACTTGGCTGCATGGTCTGTTGGAGTAAAACAACAGTCGCCTTTTAAACCTAAACACATGATTGCACAAGCTGTAACTTTAGTACTTATTGTTGTCAGTGTAGCTTGGGGCATTCCAAACTATAAAAACACATGGAAATACGACTATCATAAAGGTTATGAGTTGATTCGACAAGAAAACTTACTTGGTGCTAAAGCCCAGTTTGAAAAAGGTCTTACAAAAGCACCTAACAATGAGAACTTGCAGTATATATTAGACCGAGTGAATGAAGTTTTAAATAGCAACTAACCCTTATAGGTTCAAAGATAAACACTTACCATACTTATGGTAGGTGTTTTTTTATTGTTTTGATGGTTTCAAATGAATTTTGTGTTTGCGACTTTCTCTCTAGCCCTGTGAACGTAGCACTAAATTAGATTTAACCATTGCCTCTATAGACCATAGGACTCTGCCCTTATTTCGTTATAATTAGATTACAAATCCCGAAAAACGGAGTATTTTTCGTCATTTTTGCCGACATATATAAAGTAGGATAACC
>Ga0070725_10000927_pt1 | contig 17584 bp, 12 predicted proteins | sample tdDd002_FD_69781 | JGI IMG/M metagenome (GOLD analysis project Ga0070725, IMG submission 69781) | Marine sediment microbial communities from the Atlantic coast under amendment with organic carbon and nitrate - tdDd00.2 | ecosystem: Environmental > Aquatic > Marine > Coastal > Sediment | place... | reverse complement strand
ATCATTATATCCGTTTCGAATCAATTGTTTTTGCATCTGAACCTTGTTCTGATGCGGTAAAGAATTGAACGTGTTATAATTCTATACTGTTTAATTTTCAAAGACCGAAATCAACTTGTTATATGTAAAAACTTTATTGATTTTGTGTAAACCGCCGTGTTCCAGCGACTCTATTATCTTAACATCGTCGTTCGTGTTTGTCAAGAAGTTTTTTCAAGTTTTTTTACTTGGTGTTTTTCTTGTAACCCTTGCAATCAGCCGTGTATCAACTCTCGTTGTGTGCGACTTGCTTGCGACGACTGTTATATAATAGCACCTATAAGAATCACTGTCAACGCCTTATTAAAATAAAAAACATTTCAGACAATTCAGATGGGAATTGAAATTTTTCCTTCCTTATTATATATAAAAGGCAGTGTGCTATTTTTCTAGAAAAAAGACTCCAACATGTAGAGTCTTTTTAGATTATATCCAGTTATTTTTAATTTACTCAATTAGTTTTTGCTAAATGCTTCAACTACGCCACCATCATAATTTGCATCAATAAATGATTTTATTTCTTCTGATTGTAAAGCATTTAATAGAGCATCTATCTCATTTTTATTCTCATAATCCGACTTCACAGAAATAATATTTGCATAAGGAGAATCAGATCCTTCTAAAATCAACGCATCATTTAGAGGATTTAGTCCGGCTTCAATTGCAAAATTTCCATTTATGATTGCTACGTCAACATCTGGTAAAATCCTAGGTAACTGTGCAGCCTCGATTGAAATGAACTTTATCTTTTTAGGATTTACTTCAACATCATACTCTGTAGCTTCTAATCCTGCATCCTCTTTTAACTGTATTAAACCGTTTGCTTCTAATAAGATTAGAGCACGTCCTCCATTTACACCATCACTTGGTATTGCAATTTTAGCTCCTTCTTTTAAGTAATCTATGGAAGTGATTTTTTCAGAGTAAGCACCTAAGGGTTCGACATGGACTGTGCCTACACTAATTAAATCGATACCTCTTTCAGCATTAAAACTATCTAGATAAGGTTGATGTTGGAAAAAGTTCGCGTCTATCTCACCATCATTTAAAGCTAAGTTAGGTTTAACATAGTCTGTGAACTCTACGATTTCAAGGTCGATTCCTTGTTCTTTTAAGAGTGGTTTAACTTGCTCAAGCAACTCAGCATGTGGAACTGGTGTAGCTCCAACCTTTAGTACTATTGTTCCGTCCTCTGTTTGTGCCTTTGAAGCGCAACCAGTAAATACAATCACAGCTAAAACTGCAATACTTAGTAATGTAATAATTCTTTTCATTTTCATTCCTCCTATACCTTCATACACATCTTTTTATTTTAAAGCTCGCTTTATATATATGATTTGAGTGAGCTTATTACCTGTAAACTGAATACACTGTACTAATAGTACGATTACTATAACCGATGCTATAAGCACATCTGTCTGGAATCGATGGAAACCAAAGCGAATAGCTAGGTCTCCAAGTCCACCACCTCCTATTGCTCCTGCCATGGCTGAGTAGCCTAGAATATTTATAATAGCCAGAGTCATACCAGAAACAAGACCGGGTAATGCTTCTGGTATGACAACTTTTGCAAGTATCTCATACTGAGAAGCACCCATAGACTGAACCGCTTCTATTATGCCACCTTGCACCTCATTCAAAGCATTTTCAACAACACGACCTATAAATGGAGAGGCACCAATTGATAACGGGACAATAGTAGCTAAAGTCCCAATGGTTGTACCCACAATTATGCGAGACAAAGGAAATAGCAATATCATCAATATAATAAATGGTAGTGATCTACACATGTTAACCAAGGTGTCTAAAATCCTAAAGACATACTTATTTTCAAGGACGCCTCCCTCCTGTGTAGCGTATAAGCTTACACCAAGGGGTAGACCTAAGAGAAAAGCCACCAAGGAGGATACAGTTACCATCAATAGAGTCTCGTACGTAGGGATAACAAGCAGTTGTAACATTTCATTAAGAGGCGTCATGTAGATTCACCTCACTTTTCTTTCCACTTAGAAAAGCCTTTGTTACATGGGATTGAGGATTTTTGATCACATCTACGACTAATCCTTCCTCAATCACTTGGCCATTTTCCATAACAGCAACTTTGTCACATATATGTTCAATTACATCCATTTCATGTGTTATAAGCACAACGGTCAATCCGAGATCCCTATTAATCTTCTTTAGTAAACTAAGAATGGATCGGGTGGTTATGGGGTCTAAAGCACTGGTTGCTTCATCACTTAAAAGTAGTGCCGGTTCATTGGCGATCGCTCTTGCAATTGCTACCCGCTGTTTTTGGCCACCACTTAACTGATTGGGGTAGACAAGGGCCTTGTCTGGTAGTCCAACCAAATCCAGAAGCCTAGATACCCGTGTTTTTATGTCTTTTTTGCTCCAGCCTGAAATTTCCAATGGGAATGCAATATTACCTTCTACCGTTCTTGAAGATAAGAGATGAAAATGTTGAAATATCATGCCAATCTTTTTTCTCTGTGCCCTCAGCCTTGCAGGAGTTAAATTGTTTACATCTACATTATCAATACTAATATCGCCCCCATCGATTTCCTCCAAACGGTTTAAAGTCCGGATCAAAGTAGATTTTCCTGCTCCTGACAGGCCAATTACACCATATATTTCTCCTTTAGCGATTTCTAAAGAAACACCATTTAAGGCCTTAACTTCAGATTCACCACAGCCATATGTTTTTGTTATTTGTTTAATTGAAATCATACGCACTCCTTTTCCATATATGTTAAAAATTTCATTTAGCGATATAAAAAATACCCTCGAGAGGGTTTTAACTATTTTATCTCTCGTTCTACGCAGGATTTAGCACCTTGCATTATTGCAGGTTGCCGGGTTTCATAGGGCCAGTCCCTCCACCACTCTTGATAAACCAATATTCAGTTTAAGTATTGCAACTATCTTAGTCAGGCAAATATCCTCAACAAGAACAGAAAAAGCCTTCATGTCCGCATCGACATAAAGGCTCTAAATATACAAAGATATTTCCATTATCGATGTCAGCGGTACCACCTTACAAATGTAGGTTGGCGCAGGATCAACGAGCTAACTCTCTCCCCTGTCTCTGGATAATTTGTTTTTAAGTTGTGATTATACTAGCATGGATTTAGTGACCTATCAAGCCCTCTTTTTTCATTCGAAATATTCAGACGATGACTCAACCAACACATAATGAACCTCAAAGCCTTGCAAGTTCTAATCCTTATGCTCTATTAGTTTATTGAGAATTTTTTCGAATTTCTCTATAAAAATATCAATTTCGACATTTGTAATAACCAGTGGTGGTATAATTCTTACGGTCTTCTCCCCCGCCCCTATCAACAATAGTTTTTCATCCATTGCCAAACTTACAATGTCTTTAGAAAGATATTTGGTTTCTAGGCCTAACATGAGTCCCTCTCCTCGAACCTCAACCAAGAAATCGTAGGAATCATTCAGTTGCTCAAGTTTTTCCTTCAAATAAGCCGAACTTTCATTTACTTGTTCTAAAAATGATGCTTTGGTTATGTGATCCAGAACAATATTACCTGCACATGATGCAAGGGAATTCCCTCCAAAGGTTGAACCATGATCCCCCGCTACCAAAACATCAGCCTTTTGGTTTACGAGCACTGCACCAATAGGCATACCTGCTCCTAAACCTTTTGCTAGGCAAAGCACATCTGGCTGAATGTTCTTTTTTTGATGAGCAAAAACATGTCCTGACCTACCCATTCCACATTGCACTTCATCGAACACAAGCAAAGCATTATTACTTTCACAAAGATCTTTAGACGCTTTTAAGTATGATGCATCTAAGCTATAAATCCCACCTTCACCTTGAATAGGTTCAATTACAACTGCGCAGACTTTTTCATCCATGATCTGTTTTAGTGCAGTGATATCATTGATGGGTACAGCTACGATATCCGTGAGTAAAGATCCAAAGGGATCTTTGTACTTGTTATTAAAGGTCAAACTAAGCGCACCAATTGTTCTACCATGAAAGGCTTTTTCCATAACTATAACTTTATTTTTATCTGAAGCGATAGATTGTCCGTGTTTTTTAGCTATTTTTAGTGCAGTTTCAAGCGCTTCAGTACCACTGTTACAGAAAAAAGCTGAAGACAAATTACTTAAGTTACATAATCTTTTCCCTAGTGTGACCTGTTCTTTTGTCCAATATAAGTTGGATACATGGGTTAGTTTAGCAACTTGTTTTTGCATTTCATTCACAAAAGTTGGATGACTGTGTCCAAGACAGTTAACTGCTACACCAGACACAAAATCTAAGTACTTTTCACCTTGATCGTCAAACAACCAAACCCCTTGACCTTTTTCAAACACTATGGATTTTCTATTATATGTCTTCATTATATTCTGAGTATCAATGTTCATAACTTCCTCCACATATCATCTAGTTAACAAGTAACCATTGTGCCAATCCCATCATCTGTGAACACTTCAAGTAACACACAGTGACTGAGCTGACCATTTAAAATATGAACTGATTGTGTGCCTCCACATAAGGCTTTTTTGACACAATGCATCTTCGGAATCATACCTCCAGCAAATGTACCGTCTTCCATGAGACTATCTAAGTCATTAACATGCAACTTAGATATAAGGCTTTCAGGATCAGTCACTTCTTTTAAAACCCCTGGAACATCTGTAATAAGAATCAATTTTTCAGCAAATATTTCAGAACTGATCGCTGCAGCTACATCATCCGCATTTATGTTGTATGTCTTGCCTCTATCATCAAATCCAATTGGAGAAATAACAGGTACAATTCCTTTTTCTAATAGTATCTCAACTATTTCTGGATTTATGGCTTCAATCTCACCTACATGACCAATATCATGTAGTTCGTCTTCTATTTCAATAAACTTCTGATTAGCACGTATCAAACCAGCATCTTTCCCATTTAAACCAACCGCTTTAACACCTGAAGTGTTTAATAAATGAATAAGTTCTTTGTTAATTCGACCAGACAGGACCATTTCTACTTCATCGATTGCTTCTTCTGAGGTAACGCGGTAGCCTTCTTTAAACTCGGTTTCGATCCCCAATCGTTTGAGGCGCATGTTAATTTCTTTTCCGCCCCCATGAATGATAATGCAATGAATGCCTAAATGACTAAGCAGGGCAATATCTTCAATCAGGGCATGTTTCCCTTCTTGGTTTTCCATAATACTGCCACCATATTTAATGACAAAGGTTTTACCTTGGAAGTTTTTAATATAAGGTAGGGCTTCAATTAAGTTTTGTACTCTTTGTTTTACCGCATTCATGGTTTCTCTCCTTAATTTTTAAATAATTATACATATAAATGAATTTAATTTCAAGTTTTTCTCTCAAATCATTGTTTTGACACCTAAATTTATGTATAATTATTCTCAAATATTCATACAACCCAAATCCAAACATACAAATTAGAAATCGACTAGGAGGATAGACATGAACATAGGACTTATAGGTGCAACAGGATATGCAGGTATAGAACTTGTTAAGTTACTTGATAAACACCCCGTATTTAAGTTAAGAGCGATCGGATCACGATCTTATGAAAATACACCATATGCTTCATTAACTGGATATCCATTTAAGGAATCCTATACACTCATTGGTCTGGATGCATTTGAAAACTTGTTACCAGAATTAGATCTTGTTTTTTTAAGTCTTCCTCACGGCACTTCTATGGACTGGGTTAAAAAAGTTAATGACGCTGGGATACCGGTTATAGATTTGAGTGGAGATTTTAGACTAGAAGATGTTGCTCTTTATGAAGAGTGGTATCAATGCAGTCATACAGCATCTGGTTTGCTCGGTCAATCAACTTATGGATTGTGTGAAACCATCACACAAATGCACAACATTATCGCTAATCCAGGTTGTTATCCGACTGCAAGTTTACTTGGTCTTTTACCTCTTGCACATAATCATCTTTTATCAGATAAAACAATTATTATCGATGCAAAGTCAGGAATGAGTGGTGCTGGAAAGAAACTCACTGCCTCTACCTTGTATTGTGAGTCCAATGAATCTATGCGTCCATATGGAACTGGAATGCATAGACACACACCGGAAATAGAAACTATGCTCTCAAAATACGGGTCAACAAACACGAAAATTCTCTTTTCTCCTAGTGTTGTTCCCATGGAACGCGGCATACTTGCAAGCATTTATATTCAAATGGATGGAAGTTTAAGTCTATCAGCCATTTATGACTTGTATTTGGCATTTTATAAAAATAAACCCTTTGTTCGACTCATTGATAAAATGCCGGAAACCAAGTGGGTTAAAGGAACCAACTACTGTGACATTCATTTGGTCATGGATGATCGAACGAACACCTTAGTCATTCATAGCGTGATTGATAACTTGATCAAAGGCGCCTCAGGCCAGGCCATACAAAATGCGAACTTACTTTTTGAACTAGATGAGACACTGGGGCTTTTGTAGTTCAACACCTTCTATATTTTTATGGATTAAGCACTTCAAGAACCCAACAGTTTTAGCATCTAACAATGCAAATTAACTAAAGTATAAAACGTCCTGGTACACATCAGATGCCTAAGAGAGGATAATAGTATGAAATACAAAATAGAATACAAAGCAAGTCATGTGGATGGTTTTCAGTCAGCTGGCATCCACTGTGGTATTAAAAAAAATAACCTTAAAGACCTTGGCTTAATATATTGTCCAGCGCCAAGTGGTGTTGCAGGAGTCTTCACACAAAATGTTACCAAAGCAGCACCTGTCACCTTGTCCGAAAACCACTTGAGTCAGACACTACCTAAAGCCATCTTAATAAACAGCGGAAATGCCAATGCCTGTACGGGTATACAAGGAAGTGTCGATGCTTTAAAATCTGCTGAATGTCTTGCAAAACAGTTAGGTATTAATACCAATGAAGTTTTAGTTTCCTCTACAGGAATAATTGGTGTTCCACTCCCAATGCAACACCTCGGTGCTGGTATCTTGAAGATTTCAACGACACTAACAAATTCAGATTTTGAAGATGTGAGTACTGCAATAATGACAACTGACACCTATTCTAAATCAGTCACAGCCACGTTTACGATAGATGGCAGAGAGGGTAGAATAACAGGGATTGCCAAAGGTTCTGGGATGATCCACCCCAACATGGCTACAATGTTAGGTTTCATGATGACCGATGTTCAAATTGATTCTGACACCCTACAATCGCTACTTTCAGAAACTACCAATAAGTCCTTCAACATGATTAGCGTAGATGGAGACACATCAACAAATGATATGGTATTAGCAATGGCAAGCGGAGCTAAACATGCGCCCAAAATTCTATCTCAATCTTCAAAAGAACAATTTCAAGAAGTTTTTCATGCCCTTTCAGTCGAGTTAGCAAAACTTATAGCCTCAGATGGTGAAGGCGCCACTAAACTCTTAGAAATGACTGTTAAAGGTGCACGTTCTTATGAAGATGCTGCTAAGGCATCAAAATCGGTCATTTCCTCTTCACTTGTGAAAGCAGCCTTCTTTGGAAAAGATGCCAATTGGGGTCGAATAATTTGTGCGATGGGTTACTCAGGTGCTCTATTTGAGCCAGATAAAGTGGATTTGCAGTTAAAATCTGAAAATGGCATTCTTCAGCTTATGAAGAATGGAAGTCCCCTATCTTTTAATGAAGATCATGCTTTAGATGTTTTAAGCCCTGATACTATTCTCATTCAAGCGAACCTAAATGATGGAGCATATAGCGCGACAGCATGGGGTTGTGATTTAACTTATGACTACGTAAAAATTAATGGTGAATATCGTTCTTAATTCATAAAGATCTTATAATTAATCTGGATCTTATAGTTAATTTGGATTTTATAAAACTCAGTTAAGTTAGGTTAAGTCTAACTCTGTTTAGTTTAGTAGTTGCCATTTCTATTTTCAATCTAGATGAATCGTAGTTTATACAAGATCGCTACATTCTACGACTCGTAATAAAAAAACAGCCTTAAAAGGCTGTTTTTTTATTAGTATGATTGTATAGTCAAATCTATATATTTTTAAATAGAAGTAGCAAGGCATGTTGAGTTATTCTGAAGTTCATAAAATAGCTATATAGCATTTAAACAGCACATATATCATAAACTTCAATATCTTTTGACTTTATTCCACACTCAATGATATGAGCTAATGCTTTTGCAGTGTCAAAGGATGTTAAACAAGGTAACTTGTTTTCAACGGCAAGTCTTCTTATTTTGAACCCGAAAGTACTATTGTTATGTCCCTTTTTCGGAATCGCAACAACAAACGCCAGCTCTGGATCTTGAAGGTATTTGTGTACTTGTTTTTCGTCATAAGAACAAGAATTTAATGCAGATGGCTGTACTCCCGCTTCTAACATATAATCATATGTCCCAGGCGTACATGTTACAAGGTAACCTTTCTGAGTCAAACTTTTAAGAGAATCTACATACTCAGCTTTTAATGTGTCTGGCAAACTGACAAAGATTTTATTACCTTTTAAGGCGTTTTGATATGTTGACATGAATCCTTTAAATAGTGCTTTCACAAGGGTTTTCTCCATGCTTAAAATCTCACCTGTAGATTTCATTTCCGGTCCCAAGGCAATTTCTGTATCCAAAATTTTCTCCATAGAAAACACAGGGTGTTTAACAGCGTAGTAGTCTTTTTCCTTAATAAGATCCAGACCATATCCCATTGACTCCAAAGACTCACCCAACATTACCTTTGTTGCTAGGTCTATCATAGGGACATCTGTCACTTTACTAATGAAAGGAACCGTTCTAGAAGCCCTTGGATTAACCTCTAATACATATAATGCATCTTCATACAAAACATACTGTATATTAAGCAGACCAACTAAATTAAAGCCATTCGCTATTTGTCTTGTATACTCAATAAGTTGATTTTTGTGTTTATCTTTAAGGGTCACACTAGGATAAATGGATATACTGTCCCCTGAATGTACACCCGCTTGCTCAAGGTGTTCCATTATGCCTGGAATTAGAACTTCCTTGCCATCTGAAATTGCATCTACTTCGATTTCTATACCGGCCATATACTGATCAATTAGAACAGGGTTCTTCTGATAAGGACCTATTGCGTTTTTTAAATACTTAACTAACTCATCCTCGGTTTGCACCACCTGCATGCCTAAGCCACCTATAACATAACTTGGGCGCATAATTAAGGGATATCCTAGTGTTTGAGCCTGAAGTATTCCTTCATCGACTGATTTTACCCCCACCCCTTTTGGATACGGGAGATTCAGTGTTTTCATTTTGTCAATAAATCGGTCTCTATCTTCTGTAAGGTCTATGGAGTCAAATGAGGTTCCTAAAATATTGACACCTCTAGTATCTAAATACTCAGCCAATTTGACAGCCGTTTGTCCACCATACTGAAGAATGACTCCATAAGGTTTTTCTTTATCAATTATGTTTTGAACATCTTCATTGGTAATAGGTTCGAAGTATAACTTGTCTGACACATCAAAATCTGTACTTACTGTTTCAGGATTATTATTAATTATAATTCCTTCAATACCTTGATCTTTCAGTGCCATAACCCCGTGTACAGAGCAGTAATCAAACTCTACCCCTTGTCCAATTCGAATCGGGCCTGATCCAATTACGAGAACCTTCTTTTTATCACTAACTTCAACTTCATCATGGTCAGAGTACGTTGAGTAATAATATGGAGATTTTGCGTCAAACTCACCGCCACAAGTATCCACCATTTTATATGAGACTGTAATTTGATTCTTAAGTCTATACTTGTAGATATCAAGCGGACTTGTATTTAACATGAGTTCTGACATGCCTACATCTGAAAACCCTTTCTTTTTTAGGGTCATAATAAGGCTAGGGTCTAGATACTCTAACATACGTCCTCGAATTTCTTCTTCTAACTTCACAATGCCTGAAATTTTCTTAAGGAAGAAGTAATCTATGCCTGTCTCAACATGAATTTTGGGCAAGCTCACCTGTCGACGAATAAGTTCTGCCACATAAAAAATACGTTCATCGTCTGATTTTTTGACTTTTGTAAGGAGGGTATCAAGCGTCATTTCTTTGGCAGGTCCATAATAAAGATTCTCTTGTGATGTTTCAAGGGATCTAAGTGCTTTTAGTAATGCTGACTCAAAGTTATTACCTATAGCCATAACTTCCCCCGTTGCCATCATCATTGTTCCAAGCACTTTTTTTGCTTCTTTGAACTTATCAAATGGCCACTTTGGAATTTTAACAACACAATAGTCTAGGGTTGGTTCAAAGCAGGCTTTAGTTTTCCCAGTTATATCATTTTCAATTTCATCTAATGCGTATCCTAATGCAATTTTTGTTGCAACTTTTGCTATGGGATACCCCGTCGCTTTTGAAGCTAAAGAGGATGAACGGCTTACTCTCGGATTCACTTCAATGATGTAGTAAGCCTGACTTTCTGGATGTAAGGCAAGTTGTACATTACAGCCACCTTCAATTTTAAGTTTATTTACTATATCAATAGATGCTGACCTAAGCATTTGGTATTCATGGTCATTTAAAGTTTGAGAAGGAGCTATTACAATACTATCTCCCGTATGTATGCCAACTGGATCGATGTTTTCCATGTTACACACAGCTATTGCGGTTCCACATGCATCACGCATCATTTCGTATTCTACTTCTTTCCATCCCTTGATGGACTTTTCTATAAGAACTTGATTTGCAATACTAAATGCGATTCCTTTTGAGGCAATGTCTTCTAACTCTTCTAAGGTTTCTACAATCCCACCGCCTGTACCACCAAGTGTAAATGCAGGACGTACAACTACGGGAAGACCAATTTCTTTTCCAATGTTTACTGCTTCTTCAACGGATGAAGCAACCTGGCTATCAATGACGGGTTGATTAATGCTTTCCATGGCTATTTTGAACAAGTCTCTATCTTCTGCTTCTCGAATAGACTCTAAACGCGTTCCAATAACCTTCACCTTGTACTCTTTAAGTACGCCCGTCTTCCACAACTCCATGGTCAGGTTTAAAGCCGTTTGTCCGCCCATCCCTGCCAGCATTGCATCTGGTTTTTCTTTAACAATAACCTTTTCCAAAAACTCAACGGTTAAAGGCTCCATATAAACTTTATCTGCAATGGTTTTATCTGTCATTATTGTGGCGGGGTTTGAATTAACCAGTACCACTTCTATTCCTTCTTGTTTAAGTACCTGGCAGGCCTGTGTTCCTGAGTAGTCAAACTCTGCACCTTGGCCAATAACAATCGGTCCTGATCCGATAACAAGTACTTTATTGTATGCTGGTTTTCCTATCATGGTTGGAACCTCCTATGTTATCAGCACATTACTCGAGCATAGTTGTAAACACATCAAATAAGTAGTCAGAGTCTTTAGGCCCAGGGGACGCTTCTGGATGATACTGGACACTAAAAATAGGCAAACTTTTGTGCCTCATCCCCTCTATGGTTTCATCATTTACATTAATGTGTGTGATTTCTATATGATCTTTATTTAATGAGGATTCTAATACGACGTATCCATGATTTTGTGATGTAATAACAACCTTATTTCTCACAAGGTCTTTTACAGGGTGGTTGCCACCTCGATGTCCATACTTAAGTTTGACCGTGTCTCCACCGAAGGCCAAACATAGAAGCTGATGACCGAGGCAAATTCCAAAGATCGGTTTTTTATCCAATAAAGACTGAATGGTTATTATTGTATCTGTGAGTTCTTTTGGATCTCCTGGCCCATTAGACAAAAAGATGCCATCAGGATCTATACTCATTATTTCCTCGGCTTTTGCATCTGCTGGAAATACAGTGAGTTTTAGTCCCCTATATAGCATCGAATTTAATATGTTTCTTTTGATCCCAAAATCCATAACGGCAATATGTTTGCCATTCCAACTCTCAGGTTCAAGGGTATACATTTTTTCAGTTGTAACATGTTTAACTGCCTGTGTGAGTTCAAAATGTTTTAACTTTTCCAAAGTATCATCTATTTGAGATGGGTCTGTCACAATTTGTCCTGCAAGAACACCAGTCTCTCTAATTTTTTTAGTTAAAGCACGGGTGTCAATTCCGTCCAGACCAATAATTCCTTCTTCTTTTAAAAAATGTTCTAAGTTCTCTTCACTTCTCCAGTGATCTTCATCGTCATATAACTCTCTCACAACAAAACCTTTTACATAGGGTTTTCGAGATTGGTTGTCCCCTTTGAAAATACCGTAGTTGCCTATAAGGGGATATGTCATTACAACAATTTGGCCATAATATGAAGGGTCCGTAAGAATTTCCTGATATCCTGTCATACTTGTGTTAAAAACAACTTCACCAGGTTTAGCTTCAGTTGCTCCCCATGCTCTACCTTCATAGATAGTGCCATCGCTTAGCACTAAATACCCCTTTTCCATTTCAGCCTCCAAATTCTAACCCTGGAGTTTACACACCAGGGTTTAGCCATTCATTCGTCTTATCAATCATCATTAACACTTGTGATTTTGAAGTCGAACCAAAGGATTTCTTTGCTTCCACACAACTTTCTATTTCAATTCTTTCGAAAATATCCTGATCAAAAAGATCTGAAAAATCTTTGAGTAAATCAAGTGACATATCATTAAGGGTCATTTTATGACTATCACAGTAAAGCACCATTTTTCCGATCACTTCATGGGCTGTTCTAAAGGGCATTCCTTTTCCAACAAGATAATCTGCAGCGTCTGTCGCATTTAAGAAACCTCTTTTTGTGGCATCCATCATTTTAGCGCTGTTAAATACTGTCGTTTGCATCATTTTTGTAAAGATATCTAAAGATAAAGTTACATCTTTTACTGTTTCAAATACTGGCACTTTATCTTCCTGCATGTCTTTGTTGTAAGCTAACGGAAGACCTTTCATGACTGTTAAAAGTCCCATAAGTCTGCCATAAACGGTCCCAGTTTTTCCTCTAATGAGTTCAGCAGCATCAGGGTTTTTCTTTTGTGGCATAATACTGGACCCTGTACTATAGGCGTCATCCAGTTCAATAAATCTATATTCACCGGAACTCCAAATTATGATTTCCTCTGAAAGTCGACTCATATGCATCATTATAAGAGAACAAACATGAAGAAATTCAATAGCAAAATCCCTGTCACTCACCGCGTCCATAGCATTTAAACTCACTTGATCAAATCCAAGTAAGTCAGCAATCATATGACGGTCTGTTTCATAGCTAGTTCCCGCTAATGCACCTGCACCTAGGGGCAAGACGTTGACACGTTTCATAGCATCACGCAGTCTCTCAGTATCACGTTTGAACATTTCAGCATAAGCCATTAGATGAAAACCCAAACGTACAGGTTGCGCAGGCTGCAAATGTGTGCAGCCTGGCAAAAATGTATCGATGTTTTCTTTAGACAACTTGGCAAATGCCTTCACTAGGTCTATGAGTTGCTTTTCTATCACAAGACCCTGTTCTTTAATGTACAGACGTAAATCCAGTGCTACTTGGTCATTTCTGCTTCTTGCAGTATGAATTTTTTTAGCAAGTGTTCCAATACGTTCAGTCAGAAGTGCTTCAATATTCATATGAATGTCTTCATTGGACACTTCAAATTCAACCAATCCCGCATCTATATCTGCTTCAAGGGCGTCAAGAGCCTCATGTATTGTTTTAAGCTCAGTCGACGTTAAGATCCCAATCTTGCAGAGCATTTCACTATGTGCTTTACTACCTTTGATGTCATGCTTATACAGCTGCCAATCAAATTGGATTGAGCTGTTGAAGTCATCCATTAAAGATGACGTTGCGTTTTGGAATCTTCCACCCCAGAGTTTCATATTGCTTTCACGTCCTTTTTGCTATCTTTAAGTTCTTTTTCAGCTCTGTTAATTGCCTTAATTTTAAGTGGCAATGAGAATAAGTTGATGAAACCTTCAGCATCTGCTTGGTTAAATACATCATCTTCACCAAAGGTCACAAAGTCTTCATTGTATAGACTAAATGGCGACTGCGTACCAACAACCATACTTCTTCCTTTGAATAGTTTGATCTTTACTTGGCCTGTTACAACCTCTTGTGTCTTATCTACAAATCCATCCAGACACTCTCTTAATGTTGCATGCCACAGTCCGTCATATACAAGATCTGCGTACTTAAGTGATACGGATTGTTTAAAACTCATGGTTCTTCTATCAAGAACAAGTTTTTCTAAATGTTTGTGTGCTTCATATAAGATGGTTGCACCCGGTGTTTCGTAAATACCTCTAGACTTCATTCCAAGCAGTCTATTTTCTACGATATCAATCACCCCAACACCATGTTTTCCACCTAATTCATTTAACTTCATTAGTAGGTCAAGGGGTTTGTATGCAACACCATTTAGGGCAATTGCTTCACCTTCGACAAAATCAAGTTCAACATATTCTGGTGTGTCTGGCGTCTCTTCAACTTTTGCTGTCAGCTTATACATGTCCATGTTGTGTTCTACCCATGGATCTTCAAGTTCGCCACCTTCATGACTTAAGTGCATGACATTTTCATCTCTACTATAAATATCTTTCTTTGTAACCGGAATCGGAATACCATGCTCTTTTGCATAGTCGATACAGTCTTCTCTTGATTTAAGATCCCACATTCTCCAAGGTGCTATAATTTTCAGGTAAGGGTTTAAAGCCTTAACTGTTGCTTCAAAACGTACTTGGTCATTCCCTTTGCCTGTTGCACCGTGTGCAATTGCAACTGCGCCTTCTGCTTCAGCAATTTCAACTAACTTCTTAGAAATAAGCGGTCTTGCATATGACGTTCCCATAAGGTAGTCATTTTCATAAAGTGCACCCGCTTTGATTCCTTTGTACACATAATCTTTTACAAATTCTTCTTTTGCATCTACAACATAAGCTGTTGTTGCACCCGTTGCTAGGGCTTTCTTCTTTACTGCTTCAAAATCATCTGTTTGGCCAACGTCTATGCATACTGCAATAACCTCGTATCCAAACTCAACCTCTAACCACTTTAAGATAACCGATGTATCTAATCCACCTGAATATGCTAAAACTACTTTTTGCTTGCTCATAATTATTCCTCCTTATGTATAAATATTGAGTTAATTATAGCAGATATAACTACACTTGCAAGTGTTTTTATGAAAATATTTTTATTTTTATGCACACGCATTGGTATTGCTACGTCTCACTTAAGCATATTTTTTAGAGGGAACAATTTTCAAGAAACCAATATATGGCTATTGTTGTATAAGCAGTGTATATATACACTCATTTTTGCATTTTTCATACTTGTTATACATATTGTTATACTGAATTCTCTACTTTAAAGATTCTTACACTAAACAAATTGTAAAGCCTCCACTTATTTAGTATAATAGTAAGCAAGTTACAAATATTGATTCTTATATGAGTTATGGGCACACTTGGTGAAAACCAAGGTCGCAAAGCTTATGGGTCTAAGGGCATATGCCTACGACAGCCAAGCTGCAGGTAAACATACCTGAGGGGTGTGTTTTTTTCGTACTTTTAACGGGGTGAAACGGAGGAAAAACATGAAATTGAAGGCAAAACTAATGTTAATGTTTATAGCCATCATCGTCCTTCCTATGGCAGCTTTGGGTGGGCTGACATACGAGAAGACGTATTCGATCATCAAAAATGATCTAAAGGATACAGCTGGCGAAACATTAAATCAGGTTGAAAACACACTTAATCATTACTTAAGTGGTTATGAGAAGAGTATTGAACTTATCAGAAACAACACTAATGTACAGGGTGCATTAAACAGTGATATGAGAAAGAATGGCATGTTAAGCTTATTAAACAGTTATTCAAGTGCCTATCCAGAGGTCAAAACTGTATATATCGCTTACAAAAATAAAGACTTCCATCTCTCTCCACCTGTTGATCTACCTGACGGATTTGATCCTACAGTAAGACCTTGGTATCTTCAAGCTATTGAGAGTGGTGAAGTTGCTTGGACAGAACCCTATACCGATGCATCTACAAAGGAACTTGTTGTTTCCGCAGCTGCACCTATTTATTCTGGTTCAACCCTGGTTGGTGTTGTAGGTATGGATTTAAACTTAGATGCCATTAGTGCTGAAATTTCAGGTATTAATATAGGAAAAACTGGTTACCCAGTTGTCATTGCCCCAGATGGCACAACAATGGTACACCGTGTTGAAGAGGTTGTTGGTGAGAAAATTCCAATCGAAGAACTTGCAACATTTGTAGAGAACAACACTGAAGGGACGCTTTCTTACAATTGGAAAGGCGTCGATAAAATCGCTGTTTTAACTACAATTGATCGTTTAGGGTGGAAAATACTAACAACAAATAGTGTAAGCGAAATTCAAGAAGATACCCTGCCTGTATTAGAACGTTTAGGTATTGTTGCTTTAGTTTCACTTGTCCTAGCACTCTTAGCATCTAACATCTTTGCTGGAAACATTATGAAACCTATGCAGTCACTTTCTACTGCCATGGCTCAAATCAAAAATGGCGACTTAACTGTTAAAGTGACTTTAAACCGAAAAGACGAATTTGGACTGTTATCGAATGACTTCGAAGAAATGATGGTGTCTGTTCGCGGTCTGATTTCAAACGCACAAGGTGTTGCTAACGAGGTTATTGGTGCTTCTTCTGACCTCGCAGCAAGCAGTCAACAAGTTAGTGCTTCATCCTTTGAAGTTGCTAGAACAGTAGATGAAATTGCTCAAGGTGCAAGCCAACAAGCTTCTGAAGCTGAGGAAGGTGCCCATAAAGCAGCAGGACTATCAGAAAGTTTCACATCTCTATCAGCAAGTCGCGATGCTATTGTCTGTGACACCGAAGCTGCAAACAACGCCGGCACAGAAGGTCGTGACGCCATGAAGCAGCTTCAAGTAAAGACTGATGATAACAATCAAGCCATTTCTAGAATTGAAGAAGCTGTTTCTAATCTAGAAAACCAAACGAATAACATTAGTGAGTTTGTTGACACGATTAGAACCATTGCTGAACAAACCAACCTACTTGCACTTAATGCCTCTATTGAAGCAGCAAGAGCTGGAGAGCACGGTCGTGGATTTGCTGTCGTTGCTGACGAAATTAGAAAGTTAGCTGAAGATTCTAGTACCGCAGCTGAAGAAGTAAGAAATATAGTAGGTTTAATTCTGGATCAGAATAAAAATACGAATGATATTATGAACGATGTAAGAACTAGGTCTGGAGAGCAAAATGAAGCTGTTGGTATGATGGGACAATCTTTCGATAAGATTACTGAATCTATTGACAGTATTAACTCTAGAATGACAGAGTTTGACTCAATCCTTAATCATGTAAATGATGATAAAGAGTCGATTGTTGGAGCTATTGAAGGTATCAGTTCTGTTTCCGAAGAAACGGCTGCAGCTGCTGAAGAAGTGAGCGCAAGCGTTCAACAACAATCGTCAGCAGTTGATGAAGTTGCACGAGCAGCTGAGAACTTAAACATGATGGCTGACCAACTTAACAAAGAGATTGCTAAATTTAAAATCTAGTTGATTAAGATATTTGCGAAGTAGAAAGCCAT
>Ga0070725_10000926_pt1 | contig 17608 bp, 17 predicted proteins | sample tdDd002_FD_69781 | JGI IMG/M metagenome (GOLD analysis project Ga0070725, IMG submission 69781) | Marine sediment microbial communities from the Atlantic coast under amendment with organic carbon and nitrate - tdDd00.2 | ecosystem: Environmental > Aquatic > Marine > Coastal > Sediment | place... | reverse complement strand
GCGAATTAATTATCTCACTTTAACCGAGTGGTTAATGTGTACTCAGCATAAATGTACGTAAATAAACCTAACCTATTAATTTGGTTAAATTTTATGTAAACCTTTTTCAATATACGCTGCTAAACACGGTTTGCTGAGATCTGGCTTGACTCGGGTTTTGCTGAGCATATAACTTTCATTAAACACATCAAACCAGTCACACAAGACTTCCGCTGCCAGCGCTTGCCCCGCCGCTTCTAACACTAGTCCTGCGACTTCTGCCGTTGCGAGATGGTTATCGTTATCAGACTTACGCATAATATATTGAGAGACAGCAATCGGACTAACAGAATAGACTGGAAGTTCATTAAGATAAGGTGACTTTCTGAACATTTTGCGAGCTTCTCGCCAACTACCATCTAAAAAGATCAATAATGGCTTTTTGTTTGGGTCAAAAATCGGCGTTGGTTCGGTAAATGAGGCCAGCACTCTTGCTGGTTGTTCTACGTATTCTTGTGGGAAAATGATAACGGGTTGGTATTGCTCATCGGCAAGTAACGCCATCATTTGTGGGTCTGGCTCGGTACGGTTCCACGCGAAAGCAAACGTCTCTTTCACAACGTCTGCTATCAGCCGACCTGTGTTGCTTGGTTTGAGTATTTCGTTATCCGACATTATTATCAAAGTAGCTAAGTCGCATTTAACGTCGGGTTGATGTTGGCAAACACAGTGCTGAACCGCTATTTGGCACTGGCCGCAGCGGTTAACTTTTGCTCCGCGAGCATTAAAAGGTTTGGTTGCCTGCTTGAGGCGGTTTTGATATAGAGTGTGTAACTGGTGAATTCGCATAGTTTGGCTGAGAAGCAGTAAAAAACCGCCAGATTGTAGCACAGCACGGAGTTTATGATATGGATAATCAAACCAGTATTCGCTTGGTGTTTTTCGCCGTTGGCTTGTTGTTATGTGGGTTGTGGGAATTTGTCTCCCCGCGAAAGCCACTGACTCGCAACAAATGGGTACGCTGGGCCAATAATTTAGGCCTAGTCGGCTTAAATAGCTTGTGCTTAGCGTTAATGATGCCGATATTAGCATTTGGCGCTGCGGTTTATGCCGAACAATATTGTATTGGGGTATTTAACTTCTTTGCGGTTCCGTTGTGGCTCAATCTGATCCTCTCGGTGATCTTGCTTGACGCGCTTATCTACTTTCAGCACCGTGTCTTTCATAGCGTCCCTTTTCTTTGGCGCTTACACAGAACGCACCACGCCGATCAAGACATTGATGTAACCACAGGCGCACGTTTTCATCCCATTGAAATCTTGCTTTCTATGTGGATTAAAGTCGTTGCGGTGTTTTTGCTGGGGGTTTCTCCCGTTGCGATTGTGCTGTTTGAAATCATACTCAACGTCAGCGCGATGTTTAACCACAGCAATGCAAAGCTCCCCTATCGCTACGATCAACGGTTAAGGCAACTCATCGTGACACCCGATATGCACCGTATCCACCATTCAGTTATCGAAAAAGAAACCCACTCGAACTTCGGTTTCTTCTTATCGGTGTGGGATCGCTGGTTCGCTTCTTATCAAGAGGCACCAGAAAAGGGCCACCAAGGAATGACGATCGGGCTGCCCTACTTTCGTCGCCGGCAGGAACAACACTTATGGCATATGTTGACGCAACCATTTAGAAACGGCAAATGAATTGGTTAACGTTATCGACACTTGCACATATATGGTATAAATAATGACAAATCTAACGGCTATTTGGGTGATTAAAGTTGCAAAGGACGGTCAATATGACTAAGAAATTCTCGCTGATGTTACTTGCCATCGTTTCCATTAATGGTTGCAGTAACATCGATCATTCCGAATTACTCACATCTATCGCTATTGGCAGTGCGCCAACCTCTGAGCAGCTCGCAGCTCGCGGTGCCTTAAGTGAGATCTATCAAGATTGGAATGGGGTGCCTTATCGCTGGGGAGGCAATAGTAAACAAGGGATCGACTGCAGCGCCTTTACCCAAGTCGTGATGATGGAGCTTGATAATACCCTACTGCCGCGTACAACCAATGAGCAAAGTAAAGCGGGTTATCAGGTTGGCTACCAACAAGCACAAACGGGAGATTTGGTTTTCTTTAAAATGAGCCGAAAACAAAAGCATGTTGGGGTCTATTTGGGAGAGAAACAATTTATGCACGCATCGACATCAAAAGGGGTCATCATATCTCGCCTTGATAACCCCTATTGGGCAGATGTGTTCTGGCACTTTAGAAGAGTCAATTAGCCATCACTGGCTCAGTCATAGGTAGCAACCGCAGAATCAAATAAGTTTTTAACCAATGCAATGTACTCATCCAAGAAGATGATTTGTTCATTGGTTGCTTTTTTAAGCCAAGCCCCTGCCAGTACTTCCCCTAAGTCTTCTGCTACAGAGTCCGCTTCTTTTAGTAATTGAAAACGAACGCTTGAATGTAACTCGGGGTTTTGTTCGAACAACGCCATAATATTGGTTGCTATCAAGTCGGTGGCGACATCCTCGATGCTTTCGTCACCCGTATCCCCTTCCGCGCGAGCGAAAATATCTAAATTCATTGTAAGGTGCTCTATCAGAGCAAGATAGCCATCGGTTTCTACTACCACTATTATTCTCCACCTTGAGTTGGTGTTTTAAGTTATCTCTATACAATAATATTATGACAACTTTTAAGAGTTTAACACACACAATTCATTGTATTATGCATTTATTGGTAGATTGTAGACTGATTTCGGCCATTTTGTTTTGAACTGTATAACGCTTTATCGGCAGACTCGAGCCACTGGAGGTGGTTTTTCATTTTCGGGTCAAATTCGCACACGCCTAAACTAATGGTATAGCGGATTTGAGAGTCGTCTGCATCGACGATTGATTGCTCGACACGTTTGCGTAATCGTTCGGCAAAAAATAGAGCTTGCTCTGACGTGGTATTGGGTAGCAGAGCGGTGAACTCTTCCCCCCCATAACGGCCGCAATGATCCCCTTGCCTTGCCGTTTTCTTCAATAAATAAGCAGTGTTACGTATTACACCATCGCCCGCGCTATGCCCATAGGTGTCATTTACTTTTTTGAAGAAATCGATGTCAAAAATAACCAAAGTTGCCGTTGATGATAGTGTATCGCATTGCGCAAATTGCTCACTTAAGCATTGCTCCCAATGAGCTCGATTATAAAGCCCAGTTAACCCGTCAGTTCGGCTCAAGTGGCTCAGCTTTTGGTTTGACTCTCGTAGGTGAAGTTTCTTCTTCGCGATATCGGAGACATCATGAATCATAAGGCTAATATGGGTAACTTGGCCAGAAAGAGATAACAACGGCGTAAAAACCACGTTTTGGTACATGACCGACAAGCCATTGGAAACAGGCGAGAAATTGTTGAACTTAAACAGATAGGGCCGGTCTTCCCAGGAAGAAAAACCGCGCATCTTAAGCTTTTTAGCCGCTTCTATTTTTGCTTTTAACCAATGTTTGGGGAGATCTGGAAAGAAATCAAACACGCTCTTTCCTATAATGATCCCCGCTTCGATGCCACTGTAAGAGCGCATAAAGCTGTTCCAGGTACAAACATTGTAATCCAAATCCAATACCACTAATCCTGCGTCCATGTTGTCCATGATTTGTAACGCCATATGGAATTCGGATATTTCGTGAGTATCTATCGACATCTATATAGTCTCCATAACGCGCTTGATCGCCCCAACAGACAGGGGATCAACCAAGAACAACACTTCGCATTCAAAATCAGCGCTTTCCGCAACATAGGTGTATTCAACGGTAAAAATCTCTTCATACTGGCCGAGACTTAACGAGTTGATTTCTTGATGAAAGTAATCGATAACCGAAGGTTGTCGTAGAGAGAAAGGGACATTAATTTGCTCACTAAGTGAAATGAGGTAAGAGGCAACCAATAAGTTGGCAATGTTCAGCACCACTTCATTAAACGATGACTCATTGCTTTTATAACTAAGCCGCTCCCCCATTTCTCCAATATGTTTACCCCGCATACAAACGAGCGCTTCCCCGTGTATCCCGCCCCCCACAAAACGCTGTGCGACTGCGACCGAGCCTTCTCGATGCAATACGTCTTCGAGCATCATGGTGAGTTCACCACTATCTAGCTCGCCAACATGAGGGATAGGGATCTGAATAAATTGACCAAAATGATCAGACAAAATTGCAGCGCCACGCCCAAGCGCAATATTGGTTAACTCACGGAACTTGCTTAGAGGGTCAAGCGTTGGGGTTTTAGCCGCGTGCTGGTTAGCATCGTGAAACGTTAAATTTAGGTTTTTAAACAGCGGCCGAGCGACATCTGCCCTGAGGGGCTTTTCAATAAAGTCATAAGCACCAAGTTTAAAGCAGCGCTTTTGCGCGGCCTGTTGGACATCACCAGATACCACAACCACTTTGGTTGGGTGCGATGAAACGGGAAGCGCGTCCAATACCTCATATCCATCCATAACTGGCATGGTAAGGTCGAGAAAGAGCACATCAATATTCTGCTCTGCAAGAATTGCCAGTGCTTCGTGGCCATCTTCTGCAAACAAAATCTTTAGGTGCTCCCACTCTGCTATACAACGAGCAAGCGACTTTCTAGCAAGTGCGGAATCATCGCAAATTAATACTTTCATATTAAGGAGTTGGGTTCATATTTCTGAATCAATGTCACACTATAACGAAATGGTTCAATATCGCTATTGATAATGTGATTGAGTAGAGCAAAATCCGATTGATCTCACATCTAAGGCGTCAAATGATCGCTATTAGATCATTGGTTCCTCACACTTTTCATACACAATGTGTCCAATATAACAGTATGAACTTCAGTTTATGAGCTAGTATTGAAGAGTAGCAACTTCAACTAAGGAGTTTTTATGTGGCAATCCCTTTCACAACAGCTCTCAGAAGTACTGATGTTCGACTTCCAAATTCAGGAGCGAACCCAGCTTGATGGCGGTGACATCAGCAAATGCTATATGATCAGCGATGGCGAACAGCGCTATTTCGTCAAAGTTAATGACAGAGATTTTTTCCCGCGTTATGAACTCGAAGTCGAGGGGCTAAAGCTTCTTCGCGAGAGTAATTCCGTTTTCGTCCCTGAAGTAATCCACATTGGGTATTGTAAAGATCGCGCTTTCCTAATTTTAAATTATATTGCCACTAAGCCCCTTGAAAACGCGAAAGCGAGCTACAAATTTGGCCTTCAGTTAGCCAAGCTGCATAAATACGGCGAACAAGGTGAGTTTGGCTACGATCACGACAACTACGTCGGTGCAACTTTGCAACCTAACAATTGGAACAAAAGCTGGGCTCGTTTTTTCTCAGAGCAGCGTATCGGCTGGCAATTACAGTTATTAAAAGAGAAAGGGATCTCTTTTGGTGCCCCCCAAACCATCATCGATTTCATCTATCGGTCACTCAAATCTCACAACCCAAAACCTGCACTACTCCACGGAGATTTGTGGCATGGCAACGTCTCAAACTCGGCATTTGGGCCAATTTGTTACGATCCTGCCTGCTATTGGGGCGATCCTGAGTGCGACATCGCAATGACCGAACTGTTTGGCGGCTTTATGCCAGACTTCTATCAAGGTTACGAAAGTGTTCGTCCTCTAGAGCTCGAATATCAGTCACGCAAACACATCTATAACCTCTACCACATCTTAAATCACTGTAACTTATTTGGTGGCCACTATTTAGATGAGGCAGAGACGATGATTGAAAATATCATGCAGTAAAGGTGGGCAGTCACCCTAGCATAGTGCCGAGTTCTAGATAAAAGAGCACTTAATCAGACCTATTTGGCGAAACGAATTATTTCCAACAATTTCCGCCACTTAGCTAGGTTATTTACTCAAACATCAAGCCAGAGTCTCTTATTGATACTGGCTTTTTTAATCTTTGCCGACTTCTAAACCTATTCACATTAACGAATACTTAGACAAGTAACGCGTTTTGACGTTTATTTTGTCTTAATTTTTGTACTATTTCACTTTTAACACTTAATTCATCACTAGAAACAACTTCTAGCACTATCATGAAGTTAAGTGATAAAAACTTCCTACTAGTGATGTAAGGCGGAGTAGATGAAAAACTATACAGAAAAGAATGTTAAGTGCCCCCATTGTGGCCATTCGATAGGGATCACTTTAGACTCGTCAAACGGCAGTCAGGAGTTTTATGACGAATGCCCCGCCTGCTGTCACGCTATCCATCTTAATATGTTAGTCGATGAGCAACACGATAAGGTTCAGTTGTTTGTTGATGCCGATGACGAACAGATATTTTGATAACTAGAGCCTCAATCGAGGCTCTGTGATTTTCGAACCTATCGCTCTGTCTTAGCGGCCAGCACTCTTTCGACCGTATCCACAATCGCTTGAGTTTGCGGATCAAATTCAATATTGACCCGCTCACCAACTTTACGTTGGCCAAATAGGGTTCGATTTAGCGTCTCCGGGATCAAATGAACGCTGAAACGTTGGCCTTCCACTTCCCCAATGGTAAGTGAACACCCATCGATACCGATGTAGCCTTTCGCCAAGATGTATTTCATCGCATCCACATTTTCAAGCTCAAACCAAATGGTGCGATTGTTTTCGCTATCTAACACCTCAGCCACACAAGCCATTAAGGAAATGTGACCAGACATTGAATGGCCACCAATTTCATCACCAAATCTCGCCGCTCGCTCAAAGTTAACGTAATCTCCTACGGCGCACTGGCCTAAGTTAGTTAACTTTAAGGTGGCTTGCATCAAATCAAAGCTGATCTGATCACCCTCAATGTTGGTGACTGTAAGGCAGCATCCGTTGTGCGCCACCGAAGCGCCAATTTTTAGATCGGTATTGTATGGCGCGGCCAGTTCGATAACGTGGGTTTGAAATTCTGTTTTCTTATTAATCGCGACGATTTTCGCCATGCCTTGAACGATACCCGTAAACATTGAAGCTCCTTTTTGCTCTATCGGTTGTTTATTGCGTCAACCTTGTATTAATTAGCTAATTTTTTAGATAAGTGATTGGTATCTTACCCATGATTGATTATGATCGGCTAGGAAAACTTGTTCAGGGTCATTTCCCGATTACAGCCTTCTTTATTCAAGATTAACATTCGCGCTCAGCAATCGAAAAGTTTCTCACGCAGTTAGCCGTATCAGTGCTCTAAGTGCAGCAAGAGATGAAACAAACCTAGCCGTTTTCTTTCATTTACTATTAATTATCGGAGTATTACGTGGATCGTTATCGTACCGAAGCGAAAGAGCTCATTAAGTTAGCAACACCTGTTCTGATTGCTTCTATCGCGCAAACCGGCATGGGGTTTGTCGACACTATTATGGCCGGTGGCGTTAGTCCAACCGACATGGCGGCAGTCGCCATTGCGACCAGCGTATGGCTACCCTCTATTTTATTTGGGATTGGCCTGCTAATGGCACTGGTTCCAATTGTTGCCCAATTAAATGGTTCATCTCGCCGCGAAAAAATCCCGTTTGAGATCCAGCAAGGAATTGCAATGGCCTTAATGGTCAGCATGCCAATTATTGGGGTACTGTTTCAAACCCAATGGATTTTGGACTGGATGAACGTCGAACAAGTTATGGCCGACAAAGCGAATGGCTATATGCACGCGGTGATGTTTGCTGTGCCTGCCTTTTTACTGTTCCAAACATTGCGCAGCTTTACTGACGGCATGTCGTTAACCAAACCCGCGATGGTGATCGGTTTTATCGGTTTGCTGCTTAACATTCCATTGAACTGGATGTTTGTATACGGAAAACTAGGCGCCCCAGCGCTGGGCGGCGTTGGCTGTGGCGTGGCGACAACCATTGTATATTGGGTGATGTTTGCCTTACTGCTGATTTATACCTTGACCTCGCAGCGAGTGAAATACATTGGTGTATTTGCAACCTTCCATAAACCGAACAAAAAAGCTCTACTTCGCTTGTTTAAGCTTGGTTTTCCTGTTGCCGCCGCAATGTTCTTTGAAGTGACCTTGTTCGCCATTGTCGCCTTAATGATCGCGCCATTTGGGCCTATGATTGTTGCCTCGCATCAGGTTGCGATGAACTTTTCGTCTCTGGTGTTTATGCTGCCAATGAGCGTAGGCGCTGCGGTGAGTATTCGTGTGGGACACAAGCTCGGGCAACAAAGTGTTGAAGGGGCGAAAATCGCTTCGCATGTGGGAATTATGGTTGGATTGGCGTTGGCGATGAGCACCGCCGTTTTTACCGTGGTATTTAGAGAGCAAATTGCCTACCTTTACACCGATAACCCTAAAGTGGTCGCACTGGCTGGCAGTTTAATGCTGCTCGCTGCGGTATATCAGTGCACCGATTCTGTGCAAGTGATCGCCGCCGGCGCTTTGCGCGGTTACAAAGACATGAGAGCCATTTTTAACCGAACGTTTGTTTCCTATTGGATCTTTGGCTTACCTATGGGCTATATCTTGGGCTCCACCGATTTGATTGTCGAGCCACTTGGTGCTGCGGGCTTTTGGATCGGGATCATCATTGGCTTATCCTGCGCGGCAGTTTTGCTTGGCATGCGCCTACGTTGGTTACACCGTCAAGACGATGCAATTCAGTTAGAGCTCTCTAATCGATAATGTAGAGCCCGTCGCCTTATTAAGAGATAAGGCGACGGCTTCGTTTACTCGCGTTCTCTTATCCTTATAAATCGTGCAAACCTTGGAATGCCAGTGTGCGTATAACCATTGAACCGAAAAGTGATTTGAGACCCTATAGGTGGCGGATCATGGCGAAGCGCGTCTTTTAGCCCACTACCTATATAAAAGTCAGTACCGTCTTTCGTCCGAACATGCAAAGAGCCGAGTAATCCAGCGTACTTCCCTTCCCCTGCTTTATACCCGATCACTACCGCTTCGGCATCTTGATGCTTTTTTACTTTGAGCAACGATTCATTGCGGCCAGACTCGTAATGGGCGTTTGCTTTGCGAAGCATTAAGCCTTCTCCGGCTTTACCATCCACTTTATCCAACAGAACCAATAGCTTTTGCTCACTTTCTATTGGCCTGTGTTCGACTAACTTTATATGCTCAACATCTAAATGGCGTACCCAGTGAGCCAAGTCGTAATAGCGATTTCGATAGTCTCCCAGCGCTTGTGGCAAATCAAACAGCATGAAATCGATTTTTCTCCATGCTTGCTGATTAGGCACTTTATCTAGCACCGTTTGTTGCACCAAATGAAACTGCCCTCGCCCGGCCCAGAGTTCTCCCTCCATGTGCATATTCGGTAGATCCGCCACAAACCAAGCTGGCGCATGGATCACGTTACCGTTTTTAGAATAGAGTGTTTTCCCATCCCATATCGCCCGTATGCCATCTAGCTTCTCGCTTACCCAGTAATTATCTAAGTCCATCCCTTGCTTGTAGTGTCCAGCATGAATGATCCCATCAGAAATATTGGGGTGCGCTTGCCCTTGGGGTGATAGTGCCAATAATATCGCGCAAGTAAGAATGCCATTTCTACTCATCGACTAACCTTAAATGATTTACCAAACACAGAACCATAATGCCAGCAACTGCAATGGCCATCATGCATAAGAAATATAAATGCGAGCGATGTAAAATAGTTAGCCACTTTATTAAAACTTCCCCTGGAGCAACGCTGCTGCGACATAACCTTGCCTGTCCAAGTTCTATTTTCTTTTCCTGTCCCGGATTTCAAACAGAGACAAGTAGCATATTTCCAATAGAAACTACGATAAAAACTGGGACAGGCAAGGTTTGAGTCACACTTCAGTCACATTTTGTTTGGCCGAAAAAGCGTTGCCTGTCCAAAAAAATATCCGTTGATTAGCAAGCTTTACTTTAATTGCGTTTAAAAAAGCGCCAAAGCGATCATATAGTCGCCAACCAGTTCAAAAACATGAAATTTGTTCTTGCACCTAGCACGGGGCTTGGTTAATATCTTCCTCGTTCTAAGGGAATGCGTCCGTAGCTCAGTTGGTTAGAGTACCGCCTTGACATGGCGGGGGTCGGTGATTCGAGTTCACTCGGACGCACCATTCCTTCTGTTGTTTTTGTCAAACAACCGTTACTGAATTTGTCACAGTAACGAATGTTATTAGAAGCTTTAGAACACAGTGCGTCCGTAGCTCAGTTGGTTAGAGTACCGCCTTGACATGGCGGGGGTCGGTGATTCGAGTTCACTCGGACGCACCATTATTCATCTCTTCGAGATAATCGCAAAGCCCGCTTTTATAGCGGGCTTTGTTGTATTTGCCGTTAGCTATTTGCATCAGGTTGCCGCTCTGGCAGCGCCTTTTGAAAGGCGTCTAACTCCAAACATGCCTGCTCTATCTCTTTCAATCTTGAATAGTGCTTTAAGTCGAACTCAAAACGCCGGGCATTGTACATTTGCGGAATAAGACACAAATCCACCATGGTGACGTTGTCACCCATGCAAAAGGCCCCTTTTCTGTGGGCGAGTTTCTTTTCAAGCGCATCAAACCCTACCTTAAGCCAATGGTGATACCAACCTTGCCTGTCCAGGTTATTGATGTCGAGTTCAGCGCGTAAATATTCCATTACTCGCAAGTTGTTTAAAGGGTGGATGTCGATTGCTAAGTCTTGGCTGAGTGACTTGACTAAGTACCTTGCCTGTCCCGCTTTTGGAACTAAGCTAATACCCTGATATTGTTCATCTAAGTACTCGATAATCGCGAGAGATTGGCTCAACACCAAGTCCCCATCGACTAGAGTGGGCACCAATTGGTTTGGGTTTAATTGTTGGTAAGCTGGCGATTTTTGCTCGCTATGACTTGGCAGTAGACAAACAGGCTGATAGGTGAAATCTAACTGCTTTAAATGAAGCGCAATCCGAACTCGATAACTGGCCGATGAACGCCAGTAACTGTATAGATCCATAGCTGACTCCTTAGGATTTATCGGTTTGATATTCACGCACGGTTTGGATTATTTTGCCAAAGACACTTGAACCCGCTTGATCTTTCATCTCTATCGCTATTTCATCGCCAAAACGCATGAATTCGGTACATGGTTTACCATTATTAATAGTTTCAATCATCCGCAACTCAGCAATACACGAGTACCCTACTCCTCCTTGCTCGATGGAGGAGCCATAAGCAAGTTCTTGTTTATTTGAGACAGTGCCGGAGCCGATGATGGTGCCCGCGGCTAAAGGTCGGGTTTTCGCCGCGTGAGAAATAAGATCGGCGAAACTAAAAATCATGTCTTCCCCAGCGTTAGGACAGCCAAATAAACTCTGGTTGAGGTAGCTGCAAAGTGGCAAGTGCACGCGGCTGTTATGCCATGCCTGTCCAAGTTCGTCTGGGGTCACCGCGACGGGTGAAAACGCTGAAGAGGGTTTTGATTGGAAGAACCCGAACCCTTTACCAAGTTCAGCAGGGATCAGGTTTCTAAGCGATACATCATTGACCAGTAGCAGCAACTTTATGGCCTCTTCTGCTTGCTCACTTGTCGCCCCCATTGGTACATCGCCGGTGATCGCGGCAATTTCCGCCTCAAAATCTATTCCCCAACTTTCAGATCTGACTTCTATATCATCGGTTGGCCCTATGAAATTGTCGGAACCTCCTTGATAGATAAGCGGATCACTCCAAAAGCTTTGCGGTATTTCTGCGCCGCGGGCTTTACGAACTAACTCAACATGATTAACGTAAGCCGAACCATCTGCCCATTGATAAGCGCGCGGAAGAGGAGACATACAAAGAGAGGCATCGAAAGGCAACTTGCGCTCAATTTCGCCTTTGTTTAATGAGTCGTACACATGGTTTAGCAATGGCGCAACAGTGCCCCAATTATCGAGTGCTGTTTGTAGATTGGGTGAAATCGCCGGGACAGGCACGAAGTATTTTAGATCTCGGCTAACGACAACCAAGCTACCATCTCGAGACTGACTTTTTAGTGTCGCAAGTTTCATTCTTTAGCTCCTTTTAATGGCGAAGGACTGCTTCTCCAACTCCAAACATAGTCGTTGTTTTCCACTTGTTTGGCGTGCTCTCCTATTTGTAAAGACTCTTGGCTATCGATCATCACCGCGACCTCATCAGTAAATTTTTTGCTATACGTTTGTCCCGATTGAAATGCTTTGGGGTGAGGGCCGTGGGGAAAGCCAAGGGGGTGTAACGTCATGCACCCCGGTTCAATGTTGTCTCGGCTGAAAAAGTCACCTTGATGGTAGAAAAGCACCTCGTCATAGTCATCGTTGCTATGATAGAAAGGCACTTTTAAGGCGCCAGGATCGCTTTCAATTGGGCGTGGTACAAAGGTACAGATAACAAACCCGTTCGCCACAAATGTGGTATGGGCCGAAGGTGGAAGATGATAACGGTGCGACATAAGGGGCCGGATATCGCGCCAATTAAGCCGTACTACTGATAGATCACCATGCCAACCTACTGCATCAAGCGGGTTGAACGGATAAGTAACCGTAGTCATTTCTCCGTGCCGTTTAATCTGTACCTGAGTTGGTTTTTCGGAGTACTGCGCTTTAAACTCGTGGTCTATTTGGGGAACCTCTAATACGGCAGGGTCAAATACCGCGTGCCTTCCAACAAGACCGCGCTCTGGCAGTTCAAAACAGCCGTCGGTGTTTTCAACCATCAGCATCGTTAAAGGCGCAATAACTTCAAGGCGCCAAGAGGTCGAACGAGGGATCAGCACGTAATCTCCAACGCTAATCTCTAAATGGCCATAGTCGCAAAACAACCTTGCCTGTCCTTGATGGATAAACAACAATTCATCCCCATCAGCATTGCGGACTAGTTGCTCCATTGATTCATGCAAGGCCCATAAACGGATCTTGCACTGTGTGTTATGAAGCAATGGTTCTACATCCCAAGGGAGCGAATGGTCGTTGCCTGTCAACTTGTTACATTCAAACAAGTGCGGTCTTAGCGGGCCTTGCCAATCACTCCAAGCCGTTGGCGGATGTTGATGATGAAAATGACTAGCCGCGCCAAAAAAGCCTTGCCGCCCGGCCTCTCGTTCATAGATGGCGTGTTCTGGAAAATCCGCATGGGCCTGTTTTGACGCTTGCCCTTGCTTTAGGGGAAAAGTGATTTTATTACGCATCTTTTAGCACCCCTCTTCTTATCTGATCTTCTTCTATCGACTCAAATAGGGCTTTAAAATTACCCTCACCAAATCCCTGATTGCCTTTACGCTGAATGATCTCAAAAAATACGGGGCCGATAACGGTTTGCGTAAATATCTGTAGCAGAATGCCATCTTTTGTAGGAGAACCATCGATTAATATTCTTAACTGCCGTAGTTTCTCTACGTCTTCTTTGTGGCCTGCCACTCTGTGATCAACTTTTTCATAGTAGGTATCTGGAGTAGGCATAAATGTCACCCCAAGCTCTGTCAGCTTCTCGACGGTTGTGTAGATATCACCCGTCGTTAACGCAATGTGCTGAATGCCTTCACCGTTGTATTCGCGAATAAACTCTTCGATCTGCGATTTTTCATCGCTGGATTGGTTAATTGGGATACGAATTTTCCCACAAGGAGCCGTCATTGCTCGGCTGACCAAACCGGTAAGCTTGCCCTCAATATCAAAGTAACGGATCTCTTTAAAATTTCCGATTCGTTCATAAAAAAGCGACCACACATCCATCTGGCCTTGGCGCACATTATGAGTTAAGTGATCAAGCTCTAGTAACCCGACTTCGCTCTGAGCCAGCAGGCTCTTGTGATTGGGGTAAAAAACAAAGTCAACGTCATAGATTTCTCGCTCACCATACCGATCAACGAAATAGAGTAAGCTTTGCCCCACCCCATAGATCGCCGGAATGCTCAATTCCATTGGCCCGATATGGGTTTTATACTCAGTTGCGCCATGTGCGAGGGCGTAACTGAGTGCATTTGCCGCGTTTTTTACCCTAAATGCCATTCCGCACACTGAGGGGCCGTGAAGGCTAGCAAACTCTTCGGCTTGGCTATGAGGCTCTGCATTAATGATGAAATTAATGTCTCCTTGCCGATATAACCATGCTTGTTTAGCGCGATGTTTTGCTATTTCAACGAAGCCAAGCTGACTAAATAACAACTTTAAGCCATTGATACCTTCGCCATTTGCCGCAGTATACTCTACAAATTCAAAACCATCGGTTCCAAGTGGATTCAATTGATCGCTCATATGCCTGTCCTTGTAAGATAAAGGCCGATTAGCGCAATAAATACGAATCGAATTGACACGCGTTCTTACTATGGCCAGTTATAACCATGGACAGCGGGCGTAAAAAAGGAAAGAAAGTGGCGATATTTTAAGAAAAGAGAAATTGGCCAAGTATGTAAAAATATTGTTACACGCAGAAAGCTCAAACACGAGAACGGCCACATTCTCATGTCATTTGGAAAAACAGTTTCTTGCGCTAATTATTCGGCGTAAAGCTCCGTCTACTTTGTACATCTAAATAGATTTTGTGATGCCGTTCGAGGCCACCACAATAGGTATAGTAAACAGGTCTGTCGTCATACACCGTTGAACGCAACCACCCTTTGGTTTCTTGAAAGTCCTTATTAGTACAGGTGCCATCATCGATCAACTTTTGAGAGATAGACAGGAATAGCCCCCGATAAATAGCAAAATCATCGGAATGTTTAATTTGAATTTCTAGCCGCCCAGAGCGCACCGTTGCTAAGTTGTCTGGTAACTCAGCGGAAAGAAACTCCTCAGACACCCATTGAGCAAACTCCCCATCACCATACTCAACGTACTCGCTGATGCGTGACCAACCATCCTGTGATTCAATCACGGTAACTTTACTGCCGATGTCTAGTACTTTCGAGATCCGCCCTTTAGCACTTGGTTCACGACGAACATTTAAACTGCTTGCTGTAACGTAGTACTCCCCAGGCTCAAGACTCGTCGCCATTTCCGATATAGAGTCGAGGGTGATGCCGCCTTCGGTAATTGGGGCTTCCTCGGGCGTATCTAATGGCTCTTCAGCAACGGGCACTGTCATCATGAAGAAGTAGTAATACGCACCTCCGCCACCCAACAGTAAAATTATCAGCAACAACAGCAGCTTTTTCATCATTTCATCCTTACATCCCTATACCAATAACACTAGCACAGCGCTGACTGCGTTTGTTATAAGTTTGCGAGCATGTGAATCGCCATCTCATTATTCCGCACAGACACATTCACCCAACCAATAAAGTGCAACATAAACGCCTCACATTGGCATTAATGGTGGCAGTATATTTTAGAAAATATTGATCTAGGCAGAATAAAAATGGGAGTCATTCCAGTAAAGTGGGGGCAAATCAAGTCAGAGACAGTAGAGAACATGACACAAATTAACCAAGATAGACTCATCCAACACTTCATTGATCTTGTCAAAATTGACAGTGAATCACGCAACGAATTAGCCATGTCGCAGGAAATCGCAGAGCAGCTCGGCGCACTAGGATTTTCTGTTAAGAAACTTGAAGTCCCTGCAGAGATCTCAAACGGTTTCAACGTTTACGCAAAACTGCCAGGCACGTTACCGGGTAGCGTTCTTATCAGTGCTCATATGGACACCGTTACCCCAGGCAATAATATTGAGCCAATCATCGAAGATGGTGTTATTCGCTCAAAAGGCGACACGATCCTAGGTGGTGATGACAAATCTGGTATTTCAGCACTTGTTGAAGCAGTGCGTTCAATTCAAGAACAATCACTAGCTCACCAGTCCATCGAAGTTGCGTTTACGGTTCACGAAGAAGGCGGCCTACACGGTTCTAAAAACTTCGAAATGGAGCACATCGAGTCGAACAGCGCTATCGTGCTCGATTCGGGTGGCCCTATCGGTACTATCATCACTTCTGCGCCAGGCCAACAAAACCTAAAAGTGACCATTAAAGGCCGCCCTGCCCACGCCGGTCTTGCGCCTGAAGAAGGCATTAACGCCCTTTACGTCGCTTCTGACGCCATCAGCAACATGACGCTAGCGCGCATCGACGAAGAAACAACGGCGAACATCGGCGTAGTAAAAGGTGGACAGGCAACGAACATCGTTATGCCTGAACTGTACATCGAAGCAGAAGCGCGCTCATTAGACGATGCAAAACTGGCTAAGCAAGTGGCGCATATGGAAGAGACTTTCCAAGCCGCTGCTCAAAAGCATGGCGCTGAAGTCGAAATCGTATCAACTCGTGCTTACAATGCATACAAAATCGTCGACTCAGATGAACACGTCGAAAGCATTAAGCAAAGCTTTAGCGCGGTAGGCATTGAACCACAAACCAAATCAACTGGTGGCGGTAGCGATGCAAACATCTTTAACAGTAAAGGCTTGAAAACGGTAAACCTTTCTACCGGTATGGCCAAAGTGCACACCACGGAAGAATACATTACTGTAGAAGACATGGTTAGTATTACCCGCTTCCTTAAGCAGCACTTAACTCACTAAGTTTCTTAGCTTTTTAGACTATTCTCAAAGCCGCTTAACGCGGCTTTTTTAGGCCTTATTTCCGGGACAGGCAACATTTTCATCCCGGACAGGCAAGGTTAGCTTGCGCCACACTTTACGTTGCCTGTCCAGAGGCACTTCACGTTGCCTGTCCAAAAAACTTACCCCCTAGAAATCACCAGTTCAAAATCAATCAAAGCAACTTACTAACAACTCAGTTTCATATTAATGGTACTTATCTCGGAAAAATGGCACTTTGTCATACCGATTAGTTTTTAGTGTATATAATCACACTATGAATCACGGCTCTTACAATCGATATGGCTACTCCACGAAAACAACAAGTGTGCTTAGACAACACCCCCTATTATCACTGTGTGTCGCGCTGCGTTAGGCGAGGTTTCTTGTGTGGCGAAGATCCATCGACCAAAAAGAGCTATCAGCACCGAAGAGGCTGGATAGAAAGCAAACTAAAACAGTTAACGCGTTGTTTTACCATCGATATCTGCTCATACGCGGTCATGAGTAACCATTATCATTTGATTGTTCATATTGATAAAGACGCTGCGTTGGCTTTGTCCGACCATGAAGTCATTCAACGCTGGACGTCACTTTACCGCACTCCTTTTATAATAAAGCGGCTATTGAATAAACAAATCAAAACCAAAGCCGAGCGTGCACTTTGTAAAATGACGGTTAAACTATGGCGGGAAAGGCTCTACGACCTTAGTTGGTTCATGCGTACCATTAACTTAGATATTGCTAGGCGCTCAAATAAAGAGGATCAGTGCACGGGGCACTTTTGGGAAGGGCGCTATCATTGCCAATCTCTGCTTTGCACAAAAGCTTTGCTCGCAATGATGATTTACGCAGATCTAAACCCCATTCGTGCAGGTATTGCTACGTTACCCGAAAACTCAAAATACACCTCTATTTTTACTCGAATCCATGCGCTTAAAAACATGGATCAATCCGACAGTTTCTTAATGCCATTTGTTGGAGATAAGGCCAAAGTGAAAGGCCTACCCTTCTCATTGCTCGACTATATAAAGTTGGTTGACTGGTCTGGGCGGCTTATAAAGCGAAAAGGCTCTGGATTTATCACGGAAAATACACCGCCTCTATTAAGTAGAGTGCAAATTAGTCCAGACAAATGGTATTCAATCTGCACAACGCTAGGGACGCGC
>Ga0070725_10000923_pt1 | contig 17702 bp, 11 predicted proteins | sample tdDd002_FD_69781 | JGI IMG/M metagenome (GOLD analysis project Ga0070725, IMG submission 69781) | Marine sediment microbial communities from the Atlantic coast under amendment with organic carbon and nitrate - tdDd00.2 | ecosystem: Environmental > Aquatic > Marine > Coastal > Sediment | place... | reverse complement strand
GTATTCGCGATGCCCTGCTTGGAACCACACCGGTTTTTTGGATCCGCGACCCCAACTACATCATCGTCATATTAATTACAGTGCTTTTGACTATGCTTTTTGTGCGAAAGCCAAAGAAAGTGCCTCAGCATACACTCCCCATAGCAGATGCATTAGGACTCGCTCTCTTTACCGTTATTGGTGCCGAGAAGGCTCTCAGCCTCGAGTTAGGTGGCATGATTGCCGTCGTCATGGGCTTGATAACGGGTGTCGGAGGAGGCATGATTCGAGATCTATTATGCCGACAAGTACCTATGATTTTACGGACCGAAATATATGCAACGGCATCTATCGTAGGCGGGATCGGCTACAGCCTGAGTATTCACTTAGGGGCTGTCGATAAACAAGCCTTGGTACTTGCTATGATCGTAGCCTTGGCCATCAGGCTGGCCGCGATAAAGTGGCATCTTTCTCTACCTGCATTTGATCTGAAGACGAATAAACAATGAACTTGCGATATCTCTGGTTAATTTTCACCTTTTTCAGCCTACCTTCGATGGCCAACACCACACAGATGCCCATCGAGCAGCAACTAGCCGTGAAGTATATTCAGGCATTGACCGATCACGACTACAAAACCTTGTTCAATTTTTACAACCGGGACAGTGTTTTCAATGACAAGACCGCGAGTAAGAAATACACCGGCAGACGTCATATACTCAGCTTCCTGAAACGCGCCCATCAGGGGGTACTCGAGTATGGGTTTAATATTGAACATATGTTTAACTCTGGCTCCCTGGTCGTAATGATTGGCAACTACCACTATAAGGGCCCTGGTGAGCAGTTTGGTAAACCCGGTAAAATTATCGACTTAGCCATTCCAGGAGTCACCACGGTGAAGTTAGACATGGATACCCATAGGGTCAAAGAGCACGAAGATTTGATGGATTATCAAACCATGGCAGACCAGTTAGCGGGTCAGTGATCATGACAAGCCCCTGCTCACCAACGGGGCCTGTCGCCATCTGGCAAGACTCCAGCCACCCTACAGCACTCCTGTCCTACCCGACATCAGCACTCCGGCTTAGCTAAACCGTACACGTCCATAACCATCGACTAGAATTAGTCTTGTACTCATGGTTCGAGGATCTGTTTATGGAGTCAGTTCCAGAGCTTCCTGAAAAAAATCCGGTAGCTAACGAAGAGTTATTTGGCCACCCCAAAGGTTTGTATATCTGCTTTGCCACTGAGATGTGGGAGCGGTTTTCTTTCTATGGCATGAAGTATCTGCTACTCCTCTATCTGACCAAGTATCATCTGTTTTCCGATGGCGCAGGTCTCGAGGTCTTAGGAGCCTATGCCGGCCTGGTTTACTCATTACCGGTTGTGGGTGGCATGTTGGCCGATAGATATTTAGGCATGCGTAAGGCTGTCATATTCGGCGGGATATTGCTGTGCATAGGGCACCTCTTGATGGCAGTCGAAGGTCATCAGGCCATACAGTACGCCGCCGGTACTGAGCTTCTCTCGGATATCATCCTCAACGACGGCACGACACTGGTGGCTGGCACTGTGCTGAGCGAAACGGTGCAAGTTCGTGATTTAGCCGCCCTCGATATCTTTTACCTGGCCTTAGCCTTGATTGTTGTCGGTGTCGGCTTTTTAAAACCTAACATCTCCACCATAGTGGGCCAACTCTATAGCAAAGACGATGTCCGCCGGGATTCAGGCTTCACCATATTTTATATGGGGATCAATATCGGTGCCTTCGCCGCAACGATTATTTGTGTCTACCTGGGTGAAACATTTGGCTGGGGCTACGGTTTCGGCAGCGCGGGGCTAGGTATGTTAATCGGCTTATTTACCTTCCTCAAGGGACAAAAGCACCTGAAGGGGTTAGCCGAACCCGGCGAGCCACAACTTCTTACAGAAAAAGTGCTCGGGCCGATCAATCGGGAATTGCTGATCTACCTCATAGCTTTGCTGAGTCTGGGGCTGATCTGGCTGGTGATCCAACATGAGACTCTGGTGTTTGCCGCTCAACAGGTCGTATTAGTGGCATCCGGCATAGGGTTAATAGCCTATGCCGCATATAAAGGCACCCGGGAAGAGATGCATCAGATGAGCGTTCTGATGGTACTCATCGCATCGACGATAGTCTTCTGGGCTCTGTTTGAACAGGCTGCCGGCTCTATGACTCTGTTCGCAGATAGAGTCATAGACCGCAATATTTTGACCATTGAGATAGCCGCAGGTCAATTTGGCTCCCTCAATGCCGGCTTTATAATGCTACTGGCCCTGCCCTTTGCCGCATTTTGGGTCTGGCTGGACAAGTTTAAGTTAAATCCCAATATTCCGATAAAGTTTGGCTTAGGGATCATTCAGGCGGGATTAGGTTTCGGTGTTCTCGTCTTGGGTTCCCACTTTCCCGATGAGGCAGGGAAAATGAGCCTATGGTGGCTGGTGCTGGCCTATCTGCTCCATACAACGGGCGAACTCTGCCTGTCGCCTGTGGGACTTTCTGCGGTGACAAAACTCGCTATTCATAAGGTGGTCGGCCTGTCGATGGGAGTTTGGTTTCTGGCCACGGCACTATCGGAAACCTTGGCGATGCGCTTAGGACAACTCGCGGCCATCGACCAAACCGACGCTCAAAGCATGGATATAGCTCAGACGAGTGTGACTTACATACAGCTATTTGAATTCTTAATGTGGACCGGCATCATCAGTGGCGTCTTTATCATTATTATCTCACCGCTACTGACCCGAGGGATGCACGGGGTTCGTTAAATACTGAAAAGTTTGGAGCTAAAATAGAAACGGCCTGTAAAGACAGGCCGTTTTATCGGTTTTCAAGCTGGATCGGCTAACCGCTTAGACCCAGAGCTTTATACCAGAGTTATTTTAGCAAACTTACGCTTACCCACCTGGAACACACCGGTCGTTCCGGCGCTTAGCTGAAGACGGGTATCTTCAATCTTAGCCCCATCAATCTTAGCGGCACCTTGCTTGATCATGCGCATCGCATCTGAGGTCGAGTTAACAAGCCCAGCCTCTTTAAGTAGGTTAGCGATAGCGATCCCTTCACCGGCTACGATCTCTAACTCTTGAATATCTGTAGGGATGGCGCCTTTTTGGAAGCGATTGATAAACTCCTGATGAGCAGCATCGGCAGCGGCTTCATCATGGAAACGTGCAATGATCTCTTTGGCTAGTGAAATCTTGATATCACGAGGGTTAGCACCGGCTTCTACATCGGCCTTGAACTGCTCAATTTCACCCAGTGGGCGGAATGATAACAGCTCGAAGTAACGCCACATCAACACATCTGAGATAGACATGATCTTGCCAAACATCTCACCGGCAGGCTCACTCACACCGATATAGTTATGTGCAGACTTAGACATCTTCTTCACGCCGTCGAGGCCTTCAAGCAATGGCATCATGATAACCGTTTGTGGCTTTTGTCCTTCCGACTTTTGCAGCTCACGTCCCATCAGCAAGTTAAACTTCTGATCGGTACCGCCGAGTTCAACGTCCGACTTCAGCGCTACCGAATCATAGCCCTGTAGCAGTGGATACATGAATTCGTGGATAGCGATAGATTGACCGGTACCATAACGCTTCTTAAAGTCATCACGCTCCATCATACGTGCAACCGTCTGCTTTGATGCCAAGCGGATCATACCGGCAGCGCCCAGTGGCTCAAGCCAGCTGGAGTTAAACTCGATACGAGTCTTAGCCGGATCTAAGATTTTATAGACCTGCTGCTTATAGGTTTCGGCATTAGCCAATACTTGCTCACGGGTCAAAGGAGGACGAGTACTATTCTTACCACTTGGATCACCGACCATGCCGGTAAAGTCGCCGATCAAGAAGATAACTTCATGGCCCAGCTCCTGAAAGGTACGCATCTTATTCAGGATCACAGTATGACCTAAATGAATATCAGGCGCGGTAGGATCGGCTCCAAGCTTGATACGTAAGGGACGTCCCTCTTTTAATTTTTCCAGCAGATCCGCTTCGAGCAAAATCTCGTCGGTACCACGTTTAATTTCTGCTAATGCTTGGTCTAAATCAGCCATCTCGCCAGCTACTCCAAAGAGCCCATGAATAAATAAAGAGAGTCATGTTACTTGTTAGCCAGCACAAATGAAAGTGTGTACACTAAGGGGATCGGTATAAGCGACAAAAATTGCTATTTAGTGTGACGGGAAAGGGGTCGATGGGAAAGGTTATTACGTTATTAAAGTTACTGCCTAGATTGCATCAGATGCTACTGACTCTTCTGGTATTGGTCACAGTAACCATTATTCTTATCCCCGCCGATGACGCTCAGGCATCCAAAAGCACCAATACTCAGCTTTCGGGCAGTATCGATCTCGGTAACAACGCCACCGACTCTGTGTCTGATATTGAAGCCCGTAATGCTCAACAGCTGAAACTCCCACTGGCATTTCGCAAACCCACACCGCCAACCGGGCACACTTCAAGCTCGAACAGTGCGGGTTCTGAATCGAGCGAGAATCAACCGCTAACCGACGATTCAATGACAAAGCAGAAAGCCAAGCAAGCAGAAAGTCTGGATGTTGAACATTTTCAAGTAAAGAGCGGAGACACCTTAGCCGCTCTCTTTATTCGCGCAGGCCTCAGCTCCAGAGATGTCTATGAGATAACTTTACTACCTAAAGCAAAAAAGAATCTGCTCAAAATCATGCCCGGTGAAGAGCTCATTATCGCGAAAAATTCATCGGGTGAACTCGCCGAACTAAAATACCAACTCAATCCAATCTCGACTCTCATCATCACTAAAAATGAAACCGGCTATAAAGAGCAGATCTCTGACAAGCAGGTAGAGAGCCGGACTAAGTTCGCCAGTGCCACCATAAGCAGTAACTTTTGGAATGCCGGAGTCGGCGCGGGATTAACCCCAAATCAGATCATGCAACTGGCCACCATTTTCGGCTGGGACATAGATTTCGCACTGGATCTCAGGAAAGATGATCATTTTGCTCTCATCTTCGAAGAGGAGTATGCCGACGGTGAGTTCTTAAGAAACGGTAATATTCTGGCGGCCGAGTTCAGCAACCAGGGGGACCGATACACTGCGGTGCGTTATACCGATGGTAACTACTACTCCGAAGAGGGACGCAGTATGCGTAAAGCCTTCCTGCGCTCTCCTGTCGACTTTAAATACGTAAGTTCAAGCTTTAACCCCAAACGACTTCACCCGGTCACTGGACAGGTGAGAGCGCATAGAGGGGTAGATTACGTGGCTAAGGTGGGGACACCGATCAAAGCCGCGGGTAAAGGGCGCGTCATCAAGTCAGCCTATAACCAATACAATGGAAACTATGTGTTCATTAAACATAATGACACCTATACCACTAAATACTTGCACCTGAAGAAACGCAAAGTTAAGCAGGGCGCAACCGTAAAGCAGGGACAGGTCATCGGAACCTTAGGCTCTACCGGGCGAGTCACGGGAGCACACCTGCATTATGAGTTTATCGTCAACGGTGTTCACCGTAATCCGAGAACAATAAAACTTCCCAAATCATTACCTATCGCCAGTAAAGATAAACCTAAGTTTATGGCGCTTAGCAAACAGATAATGACTAAACTTCAACATAACAAACAAGTTTATCTGGCATCTCAATAACCACACATTACAAGCAAAATTGACGACCACACCCGCCAATCCACAGGATCACAAGATCCGGTGGAGATGCCAGATACCAGTTTCTAAAATTCAGCCAAGGTTCAAACTCGACAGAAAAATATGCAGATGAACCTGGCGACAACGGATATTAAAGATGAATACAAACTATTTTATAGGGTTAATGTCAGGCACCAGCATGGATGGCGTAGATGCCGTTCTTGTCGATTTTGGCTCGCCAAGCCCAAAGCTGGTCGCTAAACACAGCCAGGTCATTCCTAAACACACCTTAAGAAACCTTCAGCGCCTCTGTTTACCCGGCAGCGATGAGATCAACCTCCTGGGTCAATTGGACCGTAGTGTAGGCCTGTTATTTGGCGCCGCCGTCAATGAACTCCTGGCTAAAGCCGGAGTATCCAAAGAACAGGTCGTAGCCATAGGCAGCCACGGTCAGACTGTCAGACATATGCCGAATCTCGATATGGGATTTACACTTCAGATTGGCGATCCTAACACCATAGCCGTCGAAACCGGCATCGATGTTATCGCCGACTTCAGACGTAAAGATATCGCGCTTGGTGGACAAGGTGCTCCTCTGGTTCCGGCATTCCACCAGCAGATGTTTGCAAGCCCGGACACACCGCGCATTATTCTCAATATCGGTGGAATAGCTAACCTCACCTACCTGCCCGGTAATACTGACGATGTGATTGGATTCGACACCGGGCCGGGTAACACCCTGATCGATGCCTGGATACAGCAGATAAAAGATGAAGCCTATGATGAAGATGGTGCCTGGGCCGCAAGCGGAACGACCGATGAGAAACTACTGAAACACCTGCTCTCTCATACCTACTTCTCTCAACCCTTTCCTAAGAGCACAGGTAGAGAGTTATTCAATCAAGCCTGGCTTGAGCAACAGGCCGCCGAATTCGGCTACCTGAATGAAGCCGACATTCAATCCACCCTACTCGATGTCACTTGCCACAGTATCGCGAAAGACACCCTTGCCCTGTCACCCAGGGGAGAGCTGTTTGTTTGCGGAGGGGGGGCGTTTAACACCGAACTGATGTCACGTCTGGACAAATTACTTCCCGGATATAGGCTCAGCACAACCTCGGATATAGGTATTGCCCCTCAGTGGGTCGAAGGGATCGCATTTGCCTGGCTTGCCATGCGTCATCATCAAGGCCTCTCGGGTAACCTACCCGCGGTAACCGGCGCCTCCAGAGAAGCCGTGCTGGGTTCCCTGTTCCCGGCAACATAGAGCTATCGCTGGAGGAACAAGCCTCCAGCCTTCAAACATTAATCAATGTAATAGTTTATGTTTAAGTTTAATCACATCACGTTTTGAATACTCAGACAGGGTCATCAGCAGGCGTCTCTCGCCGGGAATATAGCTCATGGCCCCATACGAGCTCAAACTGCTCGCGGGCAATTTTAAAATAGGCGTGGTGAGATCGGTATTAAAACTCCAGAAATTAATCAGCTGATACCCTGAGTTAACCTCACGAAAATAAACCCCTTTGTCAGTCACGACCCAGTTGTAACTCTCGTTAAAGTCCTCTATGGCAATCAAGAGCTCCACTTGCTGAGGATTCGATATATCCATAGACCAGAGGCCATATTCATCATAGCGGGTAAATACTAAGGTATTTTCATCGGTCATCTTGCCTAAACGTACATCGATAGTGCTCAGATGCTTGGGTGAATGGTTGTGCAATGAGAAGGCGGTTAAGCCATCATTGGTCGAGGATAGCACCCATTCATCTCCCCATGCCCAGCTCGGTCTTCTATGATCTGAAGACCTTGAAGGTAATATGCTGATACCGCCGCTGGAGAGATCTACAATATGGATCTTATTACCTTCATTCTTATCATCCGGGGCCAGAAACGCAATTTTGCTACCATCATGGGACCAAGCCGGATAGGCGACCCTGCGCTTAAGATCGGTGAGCTGCACCCTGTTTAATCCATTATGATCTGACGTCCATACCTCATTGAACCCGGTCTCGTTAGACACATAGGCGATACGTTTGACTTTCGATGAATAATCGGGGTTACGGTAACTGTATTCCGCTTGGGATATGGGAAATATAGTCGAGGGAATATCCTGGTCCAAAGCCAGATAGGCAACACTAAAATCTTTGATGTAGTTGGAATAGACCAGCTCATCTCTATGGGGAATAAATTTTGGATAACTGAACCCGGAAACCGACAGCGGTAATAACTCTTTCGACTCAATATCGACAATAAAACCATCCCTGACCCCTGAGTTTTCGGTGCTGAAAACCAGCTTCTGACTGTCCTGATCCCAACTCAGACCACGAATATCCTCTAGACCTTGAGTCAGACGTACCTCTTCGCCGGTTACAATGTTCCGTATAAAAATATCCTCAGAAATCGTGCCATATCGCCTCGCTATCGCAATCCACTTCCCATCGGGACTGAAGGCAACATCTCTATCCCGGTAACCACAGTCACGCTCACATGAGAGTCTGACAGGAGTCGACTCTGCTCCGCTCAGTGCAAGCAAGTACAATCCGGCATCGGACTCCTTTTTTTCCTGCCAGATATAGATAAGGGATTGACCATCGGCAGAGATATCTAACGCAGAGGTATAACTGTAACACTCAGATAGATGGCTCACTTCATTCGTCTCTAACATGAGGCGATTCATATGGCATTCGCGGGTAACTCTGTCTTCACTGGGATATATCAGTGATTTACCATCAGGCGACCATATAGCCCTGAGTTCACGAGTCCGTTTCGATGTCAGTCGCTTGGGTGTCAGGGTCGGGGATTCCAAATCCTTAAGATACAAATTAGACCGCTTACCATAAACCAACCAACGTCCATCCGGCGAAACGGCCGGATATAACTCAGCGCCCGCAGCCCGCGTCAATTGCACCATTTCAGTTTGACGCAATTGCTTACTGTCCTGATACAGATGCAAGCCGGCAAACACAGCCACAACGAGCAGGAGTACAAGCATGGCATACGATCCCAAGCGTAACTGCTTACTTAAGCGCTCAACCTTAGCCTGCTCGACTTGTAATATTTCGGGTTCATCCACCAGGTCCGAGGCATCAAACAGGGGCTCAATCAATAATCGGTAACCGGTTTTTCTGACGGTTTCTATCGCTTGCTCGCCGCTAAGCAGAGGGTTGAGATGTTTTCTCAGATGCCAGATAGCATTCGTTAACGCCTTAGCACCGACATAGGAATTCCCTTCCCAGATGTTTTCGATAAGCTCATCGCGGGTCACGACGTTTGGATATTTTCTTGCCAGATAACTTAGCAACTCGATAAATTTAGGCTGAATAGAGACCTTGCCCTCCATTACGCCATCCGGGACAGGCTCAAAAAAGTTAAGACTATTCTCAGCGGGCATGACTTCGCAGCTTGCCAACTTAAATACCGCCTCTTTTCTTATCTTTATCATCCCACTCTCCGGAAGCCGTTGATTCTAACTTTTATTGCAGCTCAACTTTACCCCTAAGATTTTACATCCAACCAACATCAAACCACAAGTAAACACGCAGGCGTGAAACATAATGTAACCAGTTAATTTAAAAAAGAATAGATATTAAATAGATATATAAACAACAAAGAAACGACACACCAGCCATTGCTGCCAAATAACAAATTAATTACAACTTGTTTCAGTTGACAGCTTGCGACTTCTTGTAGTGCTAATCGACATCGTTCTCCCCAGAAATACCTGTTTCTCTGTGACGTTTACAACGAACCGAAGAGTGAAACCAATAGGTAAATTATAAAAATAAGGACAGCAATCAGATGAAACCACAGATGAAATTATCGGCATTAACATTAGCCATAACCATGGCGGCATTAGCCCCGTCATCGCTACTCGCAGCGGAAGATTCTGCCGCGACGGACGGCGCAAATAGTAAAATTGAAAAAATTGAGGTAACGGGCTCCCGTATTAAGCGTGCCGACTTTGAAGGGGTAGCTCCAGTCACGGTGATCACAGCAGATGATATTGCCAATAGCGGCCTATCCTCTATCTCTGAAGTCCTTCAATCTTCAGTGGCAAATAATGGTGGCTCACTCAACGGTGACAGCGATGGGTTCACCGATAGCGCAAGCTCTGTTAACCTTCGCGGTATGGGCGCCAACAGAACTCTGGTACTCATTAATGGCCGCCGCCAAGCCTCATTCCCTTCTGCTGCTGGTGGTACATCAAACTTCGTCGATACCTCAGATATCCCAACGGCTGCAGTTGAACGTATCGAAATTCTTACCGGTGGAGCATCGGCGATTTATGGTTCAGATGCCGTCGGTGGTGTAGTAAACATCATCCTTAAGAAGCAATATGATGGTGCTAAGGTTGAGGCTAAATACTCAGATACTACCCAAGGTGGTGGTGAGCAGTTTGACCTATCTTACCTTCAGGGTATCAACACTGAAAACAGTCAAACTTTGATCATGCTCGAATACAAGCAGGTTGGCGCAATCCAGACCTACCAGCGTGATGACCTATATAGCCCTGCCTATTATGAAGATGAAGATGGCGACATTCGTTGGGGTTCTGGACCATACGGTGACTCATTTCCATCAAGCTGGGCATCCTGGATCAGAGATTACTCAAAAGTTTATACCGATGATAAGTACAGCCCTGTCGATGAAGCTCAGTGTACTAATCTGTTCGGTGACAAAGGGGTCTATGTAGAAGCTGGTACTTATGATTGTTACTACGATAAGTATGCCGACCGCGGTCTACAGTCAGAATATGACAGAATCAACCTGGTTGTTAACAGCACTTACGATCTTAACGATGATTGGCAGATTTATGGAATGCTTAATGCCTCCTATAAAGAGAGCACTAAGTATAAAGATGAGAAAGGTTTCGGGGATTACTTCTATCAAGATGAAGCCACAGGTGCAATGAGTTACGACAAGTACGAATTTGAAGATTACAACAAATTCCAGATGCGCCGTCGTATGGAGGAGTACCCTGGACCACGTACCTATGATACTCAAAACACTAAAGCCTCTCTCGCCTTCGGTGCTAACGGTACTATTGGTGATTACGAACTGGATATCTCCTGGTCTAGCGGCTACGCACTGTATGAGAAGCAGAACCACCATATGGTCAGAGCAGATGCCCTACTCGATATGGTGACTTTCGATCCTAATGACACTGATCTTTCTAAGTGGTATCCAAATAACCAGTTAACCACAGAGCAAGCTGAAGCACTTATTGGTGACTCAACTAAGAAATCAGACTCTAGTATGCACCAGCTGCAGGCCGTATTTACCGGTGACCTAATGGAGCTGGAAGCAGGTACTGTTGGCTTTGCAACTACAGCAGAGTGGGCACGTGAAAGCTATGAAGATACTTTAGATGAAACAACCATGAGCGGTGGTTTTATCGGTATGGGTGGTACTGGTGGTAAGGGTGACCGTGACCGTGTCGCTGTTGCAGGTGAATTGCAGATCCCTCTCCTTGCCGATATGACAGGTGTTAAGTCATTAGACCTATCTGCTGCACTTCGTTATGACCAATATCTGGATGATTCAGATGTGGGCGGAGCAACGACTCCTCAGGTTGGTCTAAGTTACCGACCAATTGATGAGGTAATGGTACGTGCTAACTGGGGTAAGAGTTTCCGCGCCCCAGATATGCACCGCCTGTACGCAGGATTAACAAGAGGTTTTGGTGGCACTGAGTATCCACACCCAACAATACCTGATGAGATCTATGAAGATGATTACGAGAGCTTTAACTCAGGGAACCTTAACCTTACCGAAGAGAAGGGTGAATTCTGGAACTTAGGCTTTGTGGCCAATGTGACAGACAGTGCAGATCTGACATTAGACTGGTGGAATATCGAACTTGAGGGTGCGGTTAAGACAATCTCAACCGATGAGATGCTGGAAGACCAAAGCTATAACAAGAATGGTCAATATACAGATTGCTCAACAATGCCAGAAGTGGGTTACCTGACTGAGTTTGATGATGATGGCATCGAAAATATCGCCTGTATGCGTAAAGGCCCTATCAACAGTGCCTATGAAGCATCGGAAGGTATTGATGCCAGCTTCAACTACCTGTTCCCGGAAACTGCTGCCGGTGAGTTTAAGTTCAAGCTTGCAGCCTCTTACCTACTCAAGAAAGAGTATCAAGAGAGAGTAGGTGATGAGATAGAGGAGCAGACTGAAACTGATTACTTCCCTAAGTGGAAGGGTAATGCCAGCCTAAGCTGGAGCTATGAAGACTTCACAGCAACCATCGCTTACTACTACACAGGTGAGGCCGTAGGAACCGATCTGTTTGAGTACGTTGACGCAGATGGTGAAGATGTAGAGTCGATTGAGACTGATACCTTAGATCCATATCAGATCATCAACATCACCCTGTCTTACTACGCACCATGGGAAGGTAAGTTCACCGCTGGTGTTAAAAACCTGACCGATGAGATGCCACCACTTTACGATATACGTAACGACGAACACAACGACTGGCCATACTATCAGGATGATAACAGCAGTTACTCTGCTAAAGGTCGTAGCCTGTTCTTAGGCTACTCACAGAAGTTCTAAACCCGGCTAAGACGCCCGGTGGTGAAACTACCGGGTTGATTAAAGCCTCAACACCAGCGCCTTTCGGGGCGCTATTTTCCCTGACAACTTGCTATCCCTTTTATCAGGAGATGAAAATGCCGGTAAAGCCCATCTTTATGTTTGCCCTGATAGTTTTTTTTAGTCACTCGGCAATGAGTGCACAATACCAACGCCCCTCTCAACCATTGCAGGATATCGTAGAACAAAACAAAAAAGTGAGCACCCGCTTATCGGATAACAAGCAATGGCTGGCCATACTCACGCCAGAATCGCATATCGATATCGAAACCTTAGCCCAAAAAGAGCTCAAACTAGCGGGTCTGAGGTTATCACCTAAGCAACTGACCCCAAGTCGTATCAAGGCCAGATACTCCAACATCGAATTAATCAATCTAAGCGATAACTCGGTAAAGCCGGACACCATTATCACGCCAGCGGCAATGACCGTCACTAAGGTGAAATTTTCTCCCGATAGTCGTTTTCTCAGCTATATCGGAATATCTGGCCATGGTGCCGACCTCTACCTATACGAGATAGCGACCGGCCAAAGCTTCAAGCTAAACAAGACACGTATCAATGCCAGCCTGGGGCTGAAATACCAATGGCTGCATAACAGCCAGGGCTTAGCGACCAGTATTGCCATTGATAGTGAACGCTTACCACAGACACCTCAACTTCTTGGGCCAAACATCAGTGTTGCCAGTGGCAAAAAAGCGCCCAGACGAACCTATCAGGATCTATTGAAGAATGCACAGGATGAAGCACAATTCACTCAACTGACCACCAGTCAACTGAGCATCATAATGCTTGATGGTCAGGTGACAAAAATCGGTCAGCCTGCAATTAACATCGGCTTTAGCCTTTCCCCCGATGATGACTACATGTTGGTGAAGCGTATCAAGCCCCCCTTCTCTCATATGGTAAAATACCGGGATTTTGCCCAATCGGTGGAGATGTACCATAGCTCGGGAGAAAAACTCGCGACTCTTGCCGAACTTGAGAGTGGTGAATTTCGCCCATCGGGCAGCGACTCCGTCACAAAGGGCCCCAGATTAATTCACTGGCGCAGCGATAAACCCAATACTCTGGCTTATGTCGAGGCGCTCGACGGAGGCGACAGCAACAAGAAAGCACAATACCGGGATCAACTTAGGGAGATACCCCCTCCATTTAACCTTGCGCCTAAGGCCTTAGTTAAAACCCCCTGGCGAATTGCGAACGTTCAATGGGGCGAAGACAATCTCGCACTCATCACTGAGCGGCACTCAAGCGAGAAGCAGATGAGAGTCAGCTTCCTGGACACCACATCTGTATCTGACAACTCCGTATCGGGTAATGCCACTGAGATGCAACTCTGGTACCAAAAGGCACTCAGAGATACCTATAATGATCCCGGTAGCCTCTACCGGCATAGGTGGAACTCAGGTCTCGAGCGCTACGGGCACGTTTTTTCCGTCGATAATCAAAGCCTGGTCCATTATGGATTAGGTGCATCTCCTAAAGGCTATCAGCCTTTCCTGAAAATGACGAAGATTCCGTTAAAAGATGAAGGGGAAGATACTTATCTTGATAAGAGGATAGGCAAAGAGGCTGTTAGCCAAGTCTCATCAACACGCTCTACGACCAACTCTACGACACTGTGGCGCTCGGCGAGTGACAAGCTGGAAAGCGTTCGCTATCTGCTTAGCCTTGATCCGCTCAGGCTCATCATCAACAGGCAATCGAGCGATACACCATCGCACCTAGTTCTGCTCGATGTTCAAAGCAATACAGAGCGGGTATTACAACAAAAAGAAACCTCGATAGCTGCGTTTAAAGGAGTCAGCCGACAACTCGTGACCTACACGAGAAGTGATGGTTTACCTTTGTCGGGGAACCTTTACCTGCCTGCCGGCTACACAGAAAAAGATGGTCCGCTTCCGGTACTGATGTGGGCCTACCCCCGAGAATACAAGAATGCCGAGGTAGCCAGTCAGGTCAATTACTCTCCCAATCAATACAGCTATATCAGCGCCAAGGGACCGGTGCCGTTTGTTGCCAATGGTTTTGCCGTGTTCGACCGGGTCGCCATGCCCATAGTCGGAGAAGGAAAAGAGAAACCTAACGATAACTTTCGCAGTCAACTCATCGCTAATGCCACGGCGGCAATAGACACCTTAGTCGAAATGGGCGTCGCTGACAGAGACCAAATTGCAATCGGTGGTCACTCCTACGGGGCCTTTATGGTCGCCAACCTGCTTGCTCATTCGGATCTGTTTGCCGCCGGCATCGCCAGAAGCGGCGCCTATAACCGCACCTTGACGCCATTTGGCTTTCAAAATGAGAAACGTAACTTCTGGGAGGCACCGAGTCTGTATCAGCAGATATCCCCTTTCACTCATGCCGATAAAATTGATGAGCCACTGCTGCTGATGCACGGCGAGATGGATGCCAACTCGGGCACTTATCCCATGCAATCGGCCAGACTGTTTAAGGCCATCAGAGGTCTGGGCGGCAACGCCAGACTGGTCACCTTTCCCTTCGAGAGTCACAGCTATCAGGCTAAAGAATCTCTGATGCATATGCTATGGGAACAGGAAAACTGGTTAGAGCAGCACCTGCGGATTAAAACTAAAACTAAAACTAAAAATAAGGATGAGACGGCTTTGGAAACCAGCGTCTCATTTCATTGAATAAGAGTAATAGGACATACATATGCGTGCTTTAACAGCCTGTTTAACACTCTCAATATTGATTAGCTGCATCAATACGGCTCAAGCAACGGCAACAAAGAAAGTCATAGAAGATGAGCACCTCCCCAGAAATATCATCTACCTGATCGGCGATGGTATGGGACCTGCGTATACTTCGGCATACCGATATTATTCAGACAAGCCCGATACAAAAGCTGTCGAGAGGACTATATTCGATGAATTACTCGTGGGCATGGCAAGTACCTATCCGGACGATGATACCTATGTCACCGACTCAGCCGCGGCGGCAACCGCGCTAGCCACCAGCACCAAGAGCTATAACGGTGCCATTGCGGTCGACCATCAGCACCATGCACTACCGACTCTCCTCGAGATAGCTAAGCACAAGGGGAAAACAACGGCGGTTGTGGTGACATCACAGATAAATCATGCCACCCCAGCCAGCTTTCTGGCTCACAACGAGAGCCGAGGAAATTACGATGCTATCGCCGATAGTTACCTTACAAATCTAATCAAGGGTAAACCCGTCGCGGATCTGATGTTGGGTGGTGGTACTAAATACTTCATTCGGGAACAGAGAAACCTGACATCTGAGTTCGAAGCACTCGGCTATCACTATATCGATAGACTCGATCAACTGGACGACGTTGAGACGCTGCCGGCATTAGGCCTGTTTGCGCCATCGGGACTACCAGCGGCATTGGGCAGCGACGACCCTCTCAGGCTCACCACTATGACAGATAGCGCATTGAGACTGCTGTCATCACAATCGGATCCATTTGTGATGATGATTGAAGGCAGCCAGATAGACTGGTGCGGTCATAGCAATGATATCGTCTGCGCCATGACCGAGATGCACGATTTCGCCAATACCTTAGAAAGGGTGAAACGCTATATCGATAACCATCCCGACACCTTATTGATTGCCACCGCAGATCACTCCACCGGCGGGCTGACACTCGGTAAAAAAGGGGTATACCAGTGGAAAGGCAAGCAATTACAATTGATCACTATGCTGCCCGAAGAGATTGCAGACAAGTTGATTGCAACGCCAAAAATTCTGGATAAACCAAACAGCTTCAATCGTTTTTGGACTGATCATATCGGCATAACCCAACCAGTTGAGGCACAAGATGAGTTAAGGCAACAGCTCCTGGCCAACCTTCAGCAAGAGAAGGCCAAGGACAAAGTTGAGACCCTGATTAAGTCAGCAATAGACACGCTGACTCATACAGGCTGGACGACCTCGGGTCACGATGGCATCGACGTACAAATTTTTGCCTATGGCAGAGGTAGCCACTACTTCGCAGGGCATATGGATAATACTGAGATAGCGGCAAACTTAATCGAGATGATCAATCGCAAGAAAAGCAGTCATAGCGCGCTGTTACTGGAGCCCAGAATTTAGAGACTCCCCCCTAAAGCTCATCATCAAAAGCCCGCCACTAAAACCCAAGGGCTTCATTACCTTTGAGCTAAAAGTGCTCCTCTTCGTCGCTGCAGAGGAGCACTTTTAGCTATCCCCTGCTATCAGGAACTTCATTCGGACGCAGTCAATTTCAAATAACAAAGCCCCGATAGAACCAGGCAATATAAAATCTTTTAAATTACCCTGCCTGAAATGCTATTATCTGCAGCAATCGGCCAAGCGCCAAACAAACCAAAGAGACGACACCATGAGCAAAAGCCCAAAAGATGCAAGCCAGATGACTCCGGAAGCTCGCTACGACTATTTTATCGAGCAGGCTAAGGAGCATAAGACCCTTTGGACACTACAAGACAATGATGGTTGTGTCATGTTAACCACCGAAGAGGAAGATTGCATTCCAATGTGGCCGAGTGAAGAAGCCGCAAAGCAGTGGGCTGTTGATGATTGGAAAGATTGCACTACCTTGTCTATCCCTCTTGCCGAATGGCTTGAGCGTTGGGTTCCAGGCATGCAAGACGATGATCTTTTCGTTGCAGTATTCCCAATCCAGGAAGATTTAGGTGTGGTTATCGAACCCTATGAAGTTGAGCAGCGACTGACCCCTAAACAACGCCACTAAGGAGATCCAGGTTGGATAACCAAGCCGTTAAGTCTACGAATTCTGACAAGCCAACAACCGAAGAGGCTACAGAAGCAAAAAAGCACAGTACTGCAGCTCCGGAAAGTAAGGTAACCGCTAAACCGGTGAAGTCTAAGCTACCCAAACGACTCGCTGCCTTATGTGCCTTGCTCGCCATCGCCTCGATCAGCGGCATCATAGCCAAGCAGGGGGTGCTTTTTTGTATTATTACCCTGTTGATGGTCGTGGCTATTCTTGGACGCCAAAGAACGGCTATGTATATGCTTCAGGGCTATACTCTAATCCAACTTGCCTTAGTAAGCATGCTGCCGGTGATCTTATACGATCCCGGTAACTTGGTTGTAGGAAATCCTTCGAGCTTTCAAATCGGAGAGCTGCAAGGGAAGATCCCAGACTATGTTATCTTCGCTCTATTAATTCTGTTCTCTATGTTACAGGTATGGATAGCCTTCACCCCGAAGGTAAAAGCTTACTTTAACACTAAGGTAAATATGAATATTATGAGCTAATGCAGTAGCTTACAGCAGGTATTAAAAAAGCCAGTTGTGTTAACAACTGGCTTTTTTTGAATCAATTTTTAGTCGAAACCGCTTATACCGAGAAGCTGGCACCACAACCACAGGTAGTGGTTGCATTAGGATTCTTCACGAAGAAACGAGAACCTTCCAGTCCAGAGGTGTAATCCACTTCGCCGCCTACAAGATATTGTAA
>Ga0070725_10000918_pt1 | contig 17754 bp, 9 predicted proteins | sample tdDd002_FD_69781 | JGI IMG/M metagenome (GOLD analysis project Ga0070725, IMG submission 69781) | Marine sediment microbial communities from the Atlantic coast under amendment with organic carbon and nitrate - tdDd00.2 | ecosystem: Environmental > Aquatic > Marine > Coastal > Sediment | place... | reverse complement strand
TTAAAACTATAAGCTTTATTACAATTTGATTAATTCTAATCATATTCAGAGATAAATTGTTCTGTGATCCAAGATCACAGTATGTGCTAATATTTGATGTTTATTCTAATTCTAATATTAAAGATGTGTTTGGAGTCAAAGTGATTTTCCTTGTTGATAAATCATACTTTTTCTCACTTAAAATATCCTCTCCTGTACTGAAATTCTTTAAACTTTCGGAAAATCGATCTAAACTTATATTCTGTGAAATGTCACCACTATTAATCACAACCATTACCGTTTTGTTTTCGTTCGATCTAAAATAAACGTAAACATTGTTTTCTGGAATGTAGTGCATCAATTTTCCGGTATGGATGACTGGATTATTCTTCCGCCAATTCAATAATTTCTTCAAAAAATTAAAAGCTTCATTCTCTTTTTCGGTTCTTCCTACCTTGTTAAATGCATTTCGACCGTCACCATCCCAACCTCCGGGAAAATCGATTCTCATTTTACCATCACCATCACTTTTCTTTCCTTCCATCAAGATTTCTATTCCAGAATAGATTTGAGGAATTCCACGTGTAGTCATTAAAAATGTCATCATGAGCTTAAACTTTTGAATATCTCCCTTTAAAGTTGACATGATCCGATTGGTATCGTGATTTTCTGAGAATACCAACAAATTTTCTTTGTCTAGATAAAGATAATCCGAAGCCAAACTTTTGTAAAGTCTCACCATGCCATTCTCCCATTCCTGTTTCTCAAGAAAAGCTTTTTCCAAAGCAACAAACAATTGGAAATCCATAACGCAAGGCAAATTCGAATTGTATCCATCGGCATTTAGAGCATCCTTTTGCCAATAGGCAATATCAGCAGCAGATTTATACCATGTCTCTCCGACAATATTCAAATGAGGATACTCGTTAAGCAGAGCTTTTCCCCATTTGGACATTCCCTTAGGATCATTATAAGGATGAGTATCCATACGAATTCCATCCAAATTGGCATATTCAACCCACCAAATGCTATTTTGAATTAAGTAAGTCATCAACAATTCATTTTGCTGATTTAAATCGGGCATGCTTTTATCAAACCAACCATTCGAAAATTGAATTTTATCCGCTTTAGAAGCGTATGGATCTTGAAGTGTAGATTTTCGGTGATTTGAATTCATATATTCATCGTGCACATGAACCCAATCTTTTTGTGGCAAATCATTCATCCACCAATGAGCTCTTGCGCAATGATTAAAGACCATATCTTTAATCAATTTAATGCCGCGTTTTTTACATTCTTTGGACAATTGCAAATAGGCTTCATTACCACCATATCGAGCATCAATATTGTAATAATCTGATATTGCATAGGTATGATAGGAACCTCTGGCTTCATTATCTTCAAGCAATGGTGTATTCCACAAGGCAGTTACTCCCATTTCTTGAAGGTAATCAAGATGATTGATGATTCCTTGAATATCACCACCATGACGTCCATCGTAGTTTTCACGATCAAGTTTTTCAGTCAATCCTTCAACTGAATCGTTTTCAGGATTTCCATTAGCAAACCGATCCGGCATCAACAGATAGATCACATCTGATGAATCAAATCCTTTACGATCAGCAGAAGCCTCTTTTCTCTTTTTTAATTCGTATTGATAGACTAGTTTCTTTCCTTCTTTATTCACAAAGGTCAAATCGAAAACTCCGGGCTTAGCCTTCTTTGTAATCAACAAATCAATAAATAGATAATTCTTATTCTCGACTTCCCGAATACCCTTTAATTCAACTCCTGTAAATGAAAACTCAGGTTTATACTCTCCAATTCCTTCACCGTAAACCAATAATTGTAGATTTTGATTTTTCATTCCTGTCCACCAAAACATAGGTTCCAGCTTCTCTATTTTAGTTTCTTGTGCTAGTGCACCTACAGCTAAAAAAGAAATGAAAAGTAAGGTGAATAAAAATTGTCTAACTGAGTTCATACTTTAAAAAACTATGATTTAAAAAATCAGGATAAGAGATGCTTCCCCTATCCTGAAATTTCATTACTAATTATTAGGCATGTTCGATTACCAAACTGCTCTCTTTTTCAATTTTATATTCGTCATCCTTAATGAAAATGCTGATATTTTCACCTTCTTCGTTGATAACGCCAACACCTTCATCCGAAACGGTAACATTAATCAAGTTCCCTCTGAAACGAACTTTGAAAGAGTATGATTTCCATTCTTTCGGAATCAATGGGTTCAATACCAATTGACCATTCACAACGCGTAACCCCCCGAATCCTTCAACAATCGACATCCATGTTCCAGCCATACTTGTAATGTGCAGACCTTCGTGAACCTCTTTGTTGTAATCATCCAAATCGAGACGAGAAGTTCTCAAGTACAAATCGTATGCTCCTTCAATATCACCAACCTTTGATGCAAGAATGGAATGAATACATGGAGAAAGAGAAGACTCGTGCAATGTTCTTGGCTCGTAGAAATCGTAGTTCTTCTTAATTGTTTCCAAATCGTACTGATCTTCGAACAAATAGATTCCCTGCAAAACATCAGCTTGCTTAATGAAACATGAACGCAAAATTCTATCCCATGACCAATGCTGGTTAATTGGGCGAATTGCCGGATCAAGATCAGCAGCTAAAATTTGTTCCTTATCCATATATCCTTCCTGTTGCAAGAAAACACCTGTTTCCTCATCAACCGGGTAGAACATATTTTCAATAATATCATTCCACTTTGCAGTCTCTGTTGCAAAATCGAAATTCAAATTGCTCATTATCTCATTAAAACGAGTAGCATCTGAATCTTTAACAATTTGCATTGCCTCCTGTGCATATTTCATACACCAGGTTGCAATTGTACTAGTGTACCAATTGTTATTGATATTGTTTTCATATTCATTAGGTCCTGTAACACCAATCATCACATACTTTTTCTTAGCTTGAGAAAAAGAAACACGTTGACTCCAGAATCTAGAAATACCTATCAAAACGTCCAATCCAAATTCCACCAAGTATTTTTCATCTGCAGTATGACGGACGTAATTGTAAATGGCAAAAGCAATGGCTCCATTACGATGAATTTCTTCAAATGTAATTTCCCACTCATTATGGCACTCCTCACCATTCATGGTTACCATTGGATACAAAGCAGCTCCATTGGTAAATCCAAGCTTTTCCGCATTCTCAATCGCTTTTTGTAATTGCTTGTGACGATAAATCAACAAATTTCGAGTAACCTCTGGCTTAGAAGTACTCAAATAGAAAGGAACACAATATGCTTCAGTATCCCAATAAGTTGATCCACCATATTTCTCTCCAGTAAATCCTTTTGGACCAATATTCAATCTTTCATCCTCTCCAGTATAGGTCTGGTTCATTTGGAAAATATTGAATCGAATTGCCTGTTGCGCTGCTACATCTCCTTCAATTACAATATCACTATTTGCCCACTTATCAGCCCAGGCATTAACATGTTCTTCCAATAAAGCACCGTAGCCTTTAGCATAGGCAGCAGAAACAACAGTTTGTGCATCCGATGCAATATCAGATTTACTGTGATTTAATGAACTTAGAACACCTGCATATTTGTAAATAGACAATTCTTGGTTTTGCTCTACTTCAAACTCTAGAGTATTTGAAATGTATTTTTCTTCTTCGTTCAAAGAAGGATTTAGCACCAGTTTCTGACCATCCTTGTAAACATCATATTTCATGCTCATACAAACATGAAAATCTAGTTTTTTGGTTTTGGCAGTTACAAATCCTTCTCCAGATAATGATTTTACCTGTAGGATTTCCCAAAATTTCTCATCGTAATTTGAATCCTCGTTCATAACATCGGCATCGATGTATGGAGTGAAGCTAATTTTACCATCAAAATTTAAAGGAGTTACTGAATAACGAATTGCACCAACTTCCGATGTAACAATACTCAAAAATCTTTTGGCTTCAATCTTTACTTGATTGCCATTAGATAGTTTTGCAATGAAAGAGCGTTCTAAAACACCTTCCTTCATGTTCAAGGTACGTACAAAACCACTCACCTCACACTTTGCCAAATCAAGCATTTCTCCATTGATTTTCACATCAATTCCAATCCAGGTTGGAGCGTTTAATACTTTTGCAAAATATTCAGGGTATCCGTTTTTCCACCAACCTACACGAGTTTTATCAGGATAATAAACTCCTGCAACATAGGTTCCTTGTAATGTTTCTCCTGAGTAATGTTCCTCGAACATGGCACGCTGTCCCATATTACCATTACCCAAACTAAATATGCTTTCAGATGCGCGGTGGTTTTCAGGATTAAATCCCTCTTCAATTATGCACCACTCATCATGCTTTAAATACTCGTTCATGATTAATTTCTTTAAAAATGTAATCCTACCGCAATAACAGTATCAGTAAACAGCAATTATTTTATTCACCGTTAACCACTCACTGTTTGTTTTACACTATTTACTGATTCTTATTAAAAATTTAATTGAGCCATGGTAAATCCTACGAATCCCGGAACAACAATATTTGCTTTTCCGAGTACTTCTGGTGAACCAATCCCAACACATCTCATATTACCATTAATGGCAGCTTCGACACCTGCTTCGGCATCTTCAAAAACGATACATTCCGATGGTGAAAATCCTAATAGCTCGGCTCCTTTCAGGAACACTTCAGGATCAGGCTTTGCATTGCTAACATGAGTTCCGTCAACAACAGCATCGAAGTAATCAGTCAATTCCAACTGATTTAAAATAGTCATGGCATTTTTACTTGCCGAACCCAAAGCTATTTTCACCCCTTCCGCTTTTAGTTCATTAAAGAAATCTTTTACACCTGGAAGAATCTCGTCCGGAGTCATTTTCAAAATAAACTCCACGTAGTTTTTGTTCTTTTTATCAGCTAACTCTAGCTTTGTTTTATCGTCTAATTCAACTCCCCCAATTTCTAATAAGATATCTAATGAAGTCATTCTACTAACTCCTTTTAATCTTTCATTATCTTCCTCGGTAAAGTCAAATCCCAATTCATTTGCTAAACTTTTCCATGCGATGTAATGATACTTTGCTGTATCAACAACCACTCCATCTAAATCAAAGATGCATGCACTAATCTTTCCCATCGGTTTGTTTAAATAAATTTTAATTTTCTGATTGCTTAACAAAAAGCACAGATATGGATCCTAAAATCATAATCACTCCGGCAAACACAAGAATATAAATACCTTGTCCACCAAAGAAAGTTCTAAGAATAGGACCTCCAAATACACCACTTAAAATCTGTGGCACAACAACAGTTAAATTGAATAATCCCATGTAGATTCCCATACGCTTTGCAGGTAATACACCTGACAATATTGTATAAGGCATAGCTAAAATTCCAGCCCAGGCAATTCCTACACCAATCATCGAAATCAACAACATGTATTGATTTGTAAATAACATTGTAGAAATAAAACCCAATCCTCCAATAAGTAAAGCTCCTGCATATACAGTTTTACGACTTGTTAAACTGATTAACTTAGGCATTACAATAGAGAACAAAGCTGCAACTAGACTGTACATGGCAAAACACATTCCTACCCAGTTCCCAGCCTCATTAAAGGCACTTAAGATATTTGTATTCGTTTCTGTTTCGGCATTAAAATCAATTGGAACACCAAAATAATGTTGTGAAATTGCTGTTGTAGAATAAACCCACAATAAGAAAAGCGGAAACCAAGAAAACAGCTGAACAATTGACAGTTGCTTCATTGTTTTTGGCATATTCATCAATAAAGTCCAAAAACTTTCTTTCGCAGATTTATCTTCTTCAGTAATATTATTGTAAGCTTCGAATTCTTCCGGTGGATATTCTTTTGTTTTAAATACGGTAACCAATACACTGATTAAAAGAAGAGATCCTCCAATATAAAACGACCATATAACTGAAGGAGCTACATTACCACCAATAGAATCATTTGAAATTCCTGCAGCTGTTAATATAAATGGCAAAGCCGATCCAATTACAGCTCCAACATTAATTAGGAAACTTTGAACAGAATAACCTACATTTCGTTGTTCCTCTGGTGTCATATCGGCAACCAAGGCTCTAAATGGCTGAAAAGTTACATTAAATGAACCATCCATTAATGCCAACATTACCACACCAAATATCAATGCACTTCCACCTTTAACTATCATAGGAGCGTTTGGCATAAAGAACATGGCTAGCATAGAAACAATAGCACCAAAAAGAATGTAAGGAGATCTTCGTCCAAGTTTATTCCAGGTCTTGTCACTAGCTGCTCCAACTACTGGTTGAACAAGTAATCCCATAATAGGTGCTACCAACCAGAAAAATGATAATTCGTGTGGGTCGGCTCCCAAACTTGTTAAAATTCTACTTGCATTTGCATTTTGTAGTGCAAAACCGAATTGTACTCCAAGAAAACCGAAACTTAAATTCCAGATTTGCCAAAAGCTTAAACGAGGTTGTTTCTTCATTTGATCAATTTTAATACTCTGTCTTAAAAAATACAGACGTTTGAATTTGCTTAAATTAGTATAACTCTAGCCTAATGAGCTTACAATATCGCAACAATTTATAAGGAAGAAGAAACAATGAAAGGATCGTGAATCAATGTGAAAAAACACACTACAAAGACCAACTAACCATTAAATATCACAACTAACATTTAATAGATTCAGATCGTTTACATTTCCTTCGTCCATCCGGAAATGAGATCATATTTTTGTAAGGAAGTATATTACTTAAGTCGGAAATGAGGTTTCCCTCTGTGAGCAAAATTAAAGAAAATTAACGAATCCATCAAAATTTCTATAGCACACAAAACTCTACAACCCACTAATTACGGGCTGAAACACCTATATCAAACGTTTGCAACAATTTGTAAAAAAAAATCATTTTTGTATCAGGAATTAACAATTTTCCTAGGCTTATTTCATTTTGCAAACAAAAAAAGGCTGCAAAATGCAGCCTGTATATTATTATATAAGTAAAAATTTAAAGTTTCTTCGTTGACCCTCTAACAATCAAATTCGTTTTTACAACTTTGGTAACAGGCTCATAATCCATATCTCCTTCTTTAATACGCCCTACCAACAATTCACTGGCTCTTAAACCAACCTCATAACCATGCTGCTCCAGAGTTGTTAAGTTAGGATCAGTAGTCCTGGACACAAGTCCATCAGTAAAACCAACAATTGAAATATCCTCTGGCACTCTAAAACCAACTTTTTTTACTGCCGTTAATGCCCCTGCTGCCGTTAATTCATTAACTGCAAAAATCGCATCAGGCGGTGTGGATAACTTTAACAGTTCAGGTGTCAACTCAATTGATTCTTCATAACTATCGCACTTAATAATCAAATCTTCATCAATTGGCATTTTGTGTTTTAACAAAGCCTGGCGATACCCTTTTAATCTATTTTGTCCTAACAGCATATGCTGCGGTGCAGATAAATGTGCAATACGTTTACAACCTATATTAATTAAGTGCTCAACTGCCGCAAAAGCTCCAGCAAAATCGTCTACAATTACATTATCAGAAGAAAGTTCATTACAAACTCTATCGAAAAATACAATTGGGATACCATTGTCTCTCAACTCTTTAAAATGACTAAAATCTTTAGTTTCCTTTGACATGGAAACCAAAACGCCATCAACTCGACTTGAAAGTAGAGCTTGAACATTGGCAATTTCCCTCTCAAATGATTCATTAGACTGAAACATCATTACATTATACCCAGCTTTATTAGCAATTTCCTCAATTCCACTTATAACCGACGAAAAAAAATGGTGTACAATTTCGGGTATAATAACACCAATTATATTGGTCTTACTATGTCGCAAACTTAAAGCAACAGCATTAGGCTTGTAATGCCACTCCTTAGCTAACTTATTTACAGCCTCTTTGGTTTTTGAACTGATATCAGGATGATCTTTTAAAGCTCTTGAAACCGTCGAAGCGGAAATTCCCAATTCTTTTGCGATATCTTTTATAGTAACTTGACCGCTTCTCATAAAAATTTCATAAATTAATAAATCAGAGAATTGAATGCAACTTTAATGTTATCAAAGCATTAAAACACTTTAATGGCTGTGGTTTTTTTATAGCTGCAAGCTTCGTAAATATAGAAAAAATTAAACAATTTAATCCTTTTAAATACTATTTATTTGGATAATATTCAATTATTTCAATATTTAAATATCAAACGATTGCGGTAACGATTGCGATGATTTATTCACACTTAACTATCAATCATTTATAAGATCATTACGACAATATTTATCTTTGATTACAGAAAAAACTAAGGCTAATTTAAGGTTTTGATAACTTTAACATGATTTTAATGTGGGAAGCTTAAAAGTCGGAAATTTGAGTTCATATTTGCATCTTGTTTAAAGGATCTTAACCTATAACTAATTTCTAATTTATCTTAAATTTCTATTTTATGGAACTTAACATTAGTATGCTAAGAAAACTGCTTCTTATGCTTGTTATGGTATTTTCGTTTACCATTATACATGCACAAGAAAAAGTGGTTAGCGGTACAGTTACCGATGCAAACGATGGCATGGGTATTCCCGGTGTTTCCGTAGTTGTAAAGGGTACTACTATTGGTACAACAACTGATATCGACGGAAGATATACACTTAGTGTAGATGCTAATTCTACAATTGTATATTCATTTGTAGGTTACAGACCTCAGGAAATTTTGGTTGGAGATCAAACTCAAATCAATGTGGTTTTAAGTATTGAGACCGAAAACCTTTCCGAGGTTGTGGTAATCGGATATGGACAAGTTAAAAAGGAAGATAAAACTGGCTCGGTAACGAGTGTTTCTTCAAAAGACTTTAATAAAGGTAATATTACCTCTCCTCAAGATTTATTAGTAGGAAAAGCTTCAGGTGTAGTTATTACATCTTCTGGTGGTGCTCCTGGTGGTGGCGCTACAATTAGAATTCGTGGTGGTTCTTCACTAAATGCTTCTAATGATCCTTTAATTATCGTAGATGGTGTACCTATCGAGAGCGTTGGTAACAATGTAAGTGGTAGTTCAAATGCACTTTCGTTTATTAATCCAAACGATATTGAAACATTTACCGTACTTAAAGATGCATCGTCAACTGCTATTTATGGTTCTCGTGCTTCCAATGGTGTTATTATTATTAACACTAAAAAAGGTGCAAAGGGAAAACCGATGCGAATATCTTATAGTGGTAATGTCTCAATTTCAACACCTGAAGATTATGTAGATGTATACTCTGGTGATCAATTAAGAAAAATTGCTTTCGAACGACCAGAACTATATGATCCTTTAAACTACGACAAATTAGGAACCGAAAACACAGACTGGCAAGACGAAATTTTCAGAACTGCCATTTCTCAGGATCACAATGTTGCGGTATCTGGTTCATACAAAGATCTACCATATAGAGTTTCTTTGGGGTATACTGATCAAGAAGGTATCTTAAAAAACACTGACATGCAAAGATTTACAGCTGCTGTGAATTTAAATCCAAGTTTTTTCGATGATGCCTTAAAGGTTAGTGTAAATGCTAAACTGATGAGCACTAACAATAACTTTGGTGATGATGGTGCAATTGGATCTGCTATTTCAATGGACCCAACTCAACCTGTGTATGATGCCAATGCTCCTGAATTTGGAGGATATTATCAATGGCAAAAGTATGGTGCTTCACTTGGAACTCCAAACCCGGTTGAACAAGCTCTAGCTGTAGATAATACATCTGACGTAACAAGATTTGTAGGTAATCTGAAATTAAACTACAAACTGCCATTTATTCCTGAATTACAAGCTAATTTAAACCTAGCAACTGATTATACTGAGAGTGATGGAAAAAACAATCGTCCTATTACATCTCCTTCAACTTTAGTAACGGCTTGGGGTAAGTTAAGTGACTATTCTGCGGAGAATAAAAATAATCTTCTTGACTTTTACTTAAACTATGTGAAAGAATTAAATGAAGATCATAGAATTGATGCGACTGCTGGTTATTCATGGCAACATTTTAAAAGAGAAAGTAAAAATTATACAAGATCGATTGTAGATGCTGATCATCCTCTAATTGTTGATAATGATACAGAATCTGCAACTGAAAACTATTTGGTTTCTTTCTTTGGACGTTTAAACTATGCTTTCAAAAACAAATATCTTCTTACAGGTACATTTAGATATGATGGTTCTTCTCGCTTCTCTGATGATAACAGATGGGGATTCTTCCCTTCTGCAGCAGTTGCTTGGAAAATTCATGAGGAAGATTTCATGAAAGATTTAGGTTTCCTTTCTGATTTAAAACTAAGATTAGGATGGGGTGTAACAGGTCAGCAAGATGTTGGAAATGATTATCCTTCCCAAGCAAGATACACATCTTCTCAACAAGGGTATTACTATCCAATCGATGGTGTATTTTCTCCAACCTTAAGACCAGATACATATGACCCAGATATTAAATGGGAAGAAACAACAACTCAAAACATTGCATTAGATTTTGGATTCTTAAACAACCGAATCAACGGTTCGATTGAATACTATTTCCGTGAAACTAAAGATCTTTTAAACGAAGTAACAATTCCTAGTGGAAGTAACTTTTCAAACAGATTGTTGACTAATGTTGGTAGTATGGAAAACAAAGGTATTGAGATTTCCATTAATGCAGTACCAATTTCAACACCTGATATGTCTTTAAATATTGGGGTAAATTTCACTCATAATAAACAAGAGGTTACCAAATTATTACTAACAGATGATCCTAATTATATTGGTTTAACTTATGGTAGTGGTATGACAGGTGTTACCCAGATAACAAGAGTTGGTGAAGAAGCTTATTCATTCTTTGTAAACAAGCAAATCTACGATAACAGTGGTAACCCAATTGAAGGTTTATACGAAGATATTGCTGGCAATGGTGGAGTTATTAATGGCGATAATGCTAACAAGTACATTTATCACAGTCCAACACCTGACTATATCTTAGGATTTTCAGCAAGGTTTAATTACAAGAATTTTGATATGTCAACAGCTTTAAGAGCGAATATTGATAACTATGTATTGAATCAAGTGGCTTCCGGAGCATCATATGACCAGATGCAACAAATTGGTTACTGGAAAAATATGCCTACTCACCTAAGTAAAACAAACTTTGTTAAAAGACAGTTTACTTCAGACTATTTTGTAGAGAATGCTTCATTCCTAAAGATGGATAATATTAGTGCTGGTTATACATTTGAAAAATTTGCAGGACAAGACATGAATGCAAGAGTAAGTTTTACAGTTCAAAATGTATTTACAATTACAAACTACAGTGGTCTAGATCCTGAAGTTGATGGAGGTATTGATAGTAATTTTTATCCAAGACCTCGCACATTCACATTAGGAGTGAACTTAACATTCTAAAAAATCACAAAATGAAGATAAAATATTTAATATTAGGAATTCTGGCATCTGCTATGGTATTTACCTCTTGTACAGATGACCTGGATGTGAAACCAATTGACCCTAATCAAATATTAGCTGGTAATCTTGGTGACGATCCTGTATATATGGAACAAACTTTAGCAAAAATATATGCAAGTTTCATAATTTCAGGACAAGGAGATGGAGATGCAGATATAACATCGGATGATGATGGTTTCTTTATCACAATGAGAGCATTATGGAATTTACAGACAATTACCACCGATGAAGGTATAAATGCTTGGGGTGATGTAGGTATTGCGGATTTAAATACTCAAACATGGAGTCCACAAAATCCATTCCTTACAGCGGTATATCAAAGATTAAGCTTAAGTATTACTTATGCTAACGATTTTTTAAATACTTCAGCAAGTAGTGAAAATCCAGATATTATTCAATTCAGAGCTGAAGCAAGATATTTAAGAGCATTAGCTTACTATTATTTAATGGATTTATTTGGAAATCCTCCATTTACAACTGAAGCTGATGGTGTAGGTAAATATTTCCCAGAACAAATTCAGAGAGCACAATTATTTAATTTCATTGTAACTGAATTAAAAGAAATTGAATCTGACATGGGTGAACCTGGATTCTCTTATCCACAAGCTGATAAAGCTTCTTGCTGGATGTTACTTGCACGTATCTATCTAAATGCAGAAGTTTATACCGGAACTCCACAATGGGGTGAATGTAAAACCTATTGCGATTTGGTTATTAACAGTGGAGCTTATTCACTTGCTACAGATTACAGACAAAACTTTAGTGCTGATAATGATAGAGGTCATGGTAATAATGAAATGATTTTTGCCTTTGCTGAAGATGGTCTTAATACTCAAGGTAATGGTGGTACTACTTTCCTTATTCAGTCATCAAGTGATGGAACTTATATCGATGCCGCAACTATGCATGACCTTCCTGATAATCCAAACTGGAATGGTAACAGAGCAAGAAAAGATTTTATGAATATCTTGGTAGATACTATTGCTACCTATGGTAATGTTCCTGTACCAGCTGATCCATATTTTGAAATGGCTGCTGACGGTAGAGTTTATTTAGCACAAAAAAGATCAATTAATATTCCTTCTCCTTCTTCAAGCGGAGATTTTGGAATCGGTGTTTATAAATTTACTGCTAGAAACCACGATGGTACACGAGCTGATAATTACAGTCCAACTTTTGCCTCAACAGATTTTCCTGTATTCCGTTTAGCAGACGCTTATTTAATGAGAGCTGAAGCTTTGTTTAATACAGATGGTGCTGCTGCTGCTGTTGCTGATATTAATATTATCAGAGAAAGAGCATATGGTGACAATAGTGGGAATGTTACAGCTGGAGATATTGATGCTAACTTCATCCTTGATGAGCGTGCTCGTGAATTCTACTACGAAGGACAAAGACGTACAGACTTAATTCGATTCGGTCAATTTACTGATGGTGCTTACCACTGGCAGTGGAAAGGCGGTACTTTTGATGGTACTGGTACAAGTAGCCACAGAAATCTTTTCCCAATTCCAGGCGATGAAATTTCTGCTAATCCTAATATCAAGCAGAATAGTGGGTATTAATAATTTAAATCCAATAAAAATGAAAAAATACTATATATTTCTTTTTGCATTAGTAAGTATGCTGGGCATTTTCACGAGTTGTGATGAAGATGGAGAGCAACTAGTAATGCGAGAAAACGTCATTGCTCCCTCAATAACATCAATGCCAGATTTGACATTGATTAGAGCAAATGGAGCTAATGTACTAACTTTTACATGTACTCCTGTAGATGCAGGTTTTAATGCCTCAGCTACTTATTTTCTTGAAGCTGCTCCTACTGGAGATAACTTCCAAAATGTCACGCAAATTTATAGTGGATTTACATGTGACAATATTGAAATAACAGTAAGTGAATTAAATACTCTATTGTTAGACATTCTTCCTGCCGATCAAACATCATCTGCAGATTTTAGAATACGTAGTGTATTAGAAACTGATGCTGGTCTTGGAGTGGAAGAATTTGAATATACCTCTGAAATCAACACAGCAGATGCTACTATTTTTGGTTTACTTCGTTTAGATGTAATTATTGCTGGAAAAGAAAATCAAAACATTAAATCACCGGGAAGCAATGGAATTTATGAAGGTTTTGTAAAAATTGGTGCTGGTGAAGAATTTACTTTACTTGATCCAGATAACAACATCTCTTATGGTGCTGGTGGTTCTGGTTTAGCTATTGATGGTTCTGGAATTTCGGTTGTTGATGCCGGATGGTACAAACTTACTGCAAACATAAATGATCTAACTTATGCGAATGAAGCTCACTTCATAGGACTTGTTGGTAGTGCAACTCCTAACGGATGGGATGCTCCTGATCAAAAAATGGACTATGATCCAGTAACTAAAACATGGTCAATTACACTTGACTTAGTAGATGGTGTAGTGAAGTTCAGAAGAAATGATGGATGGTCATGGAATATGGGATTTGTAGAAGGAGAAACTCCAGGATTTACCGGAGCGTTACAACAAGGTGGTGTTGGAAATGACATTCCACTTCCTGATGGACCAGGAAACTATACTGTGATCTTAAATATCATAAGTGACGCAGCTGGTACTTACGAATTTATCAAGAACTAATTGTATTAGTGAAATAATTTAGTATTCTGTCTTTATACAGGCAGAATACTTAAAAAAGATGAAGTATGAAAAATAATATATTTATCAAATTATTAGGACTAGCTTTCGCTTCTTTGTTATTAGTGTTTGTTGGTTGTGATAAAGATGATCTTCCAAGATTAGATGCCGAAATGGCTACTTGGAAATCGGATGGAATTACATCTACTTCCGTACTCTTAAGCGGTATTGTTGTTGCTGAAGGTGACGGTATTGCAGAATATGGAGTTGTTTGGGGATTAACTGAAAACCCTACAATTGCAGATTCTAAAAAAGTAGCTGATAAAGTAGAAAAAGCTGTTTACTGGATAACTGTTGATGGCTTGGAACATTTAACTACATATCAATACCGAGCCTATGTAATAATGGAAGATGAAACTGTGGTGTATGGTGATAACGACACTTTTACAACATTAGCAAATATTGCAACTGTAACGGCCGGTGATGCAACAGGTATTACTGATATTTTTGCACAAGTAGCTGTTGAGGTGCCTTATGATGGAAAAGCAGAAGTAACTTCAAAAGGTGTATGCTGGAATACAGAAACTCTTCCTACTATAGAGAACGATTCAACTCTAAACGGAAGTGATATTGGTGGATTCACAGCAGATTTAAAAGGTTTATTACCAGCAACAACTTATTATGCTCGTGCATATGCTATTAACTCTGTAGGAACCGCCTATAGTAGCGAAATTACATTCACTACTAATATTGGAGTTGCTGTATTAACAACCGATAGTGTAAGAGATGTAACCAAAACAACAGCTAATGTTTATGCTAATGTAATCGTAAATGGTGGTGTTGATATAACAGAAAGAGGTTTTGTATACGCAATGGCCGAAAATCCAACTATTACTGATACAAAAATTTCAGATGCTGAAAACACAACAGGAACTATGACTGCAGCTTTAACAGAGCTTGCTTCAGGAACAACCTACTTTGTTAGAGCATTTGCTACCAATAGTGAAGGTACTGCTTATGGCGATAATATTCAGTTCTCAACAATAGCCGATATTACAACCTGGTATTTACCTGGAGATTATATTGCTGCAAGTTATCCTGGTTCTACATTTGGAGATTGGGATCCTGCAAATTCTCCTATTGTAATGAACACTGTTGACGATGCTACTGCATTAGAGGGATATGTATATATGGCTAACTCAAGTAATGGTTGGAAGTTTGCTTCTCAACCGAATTGGGATGGTCCAAATTATGGTGCTGGTGCAAACGCTGGAGAATTAGATGCTTCTGGTGACAATATCAGTTCTCCAATGGGCTATTATAAAATGAATGTAGATCTTTCTACTACTCCAATTACCTACACTGCAGTAGCAACTGACTGGGGTGTTATTGGTAGTGGAACACCTGGAGGTTGGGATTCTGATACAGACCTAACTTACGATCCTGCTTCAAGAACATGGAGAGGAACAATCCATCTTACAGCTGCTGAAATCAAATTTAGAGCAAATGACGATTGGGGCATTAATTATGGATTAAATTCAGGAGAAGAATTTTTAGGTGAAGGTGATTCTAATATCGCTATAGATCAAGAAGCTGATTACGATATTACTCTTGACTTAAGCACTCCTAATAAATATACCTATATGGCAAACAGATGGGGACTTATAGGTGATGCCACTCCTGGAGGATGGGATACTGATACTGATATGACTTGGGATGCTGGAAACAATGTATTCTCTGTAACATTAGATCTTACTGTAGGTCAGTTTAAATTTAGAGCAAATGATGACTGGGCTGTTAACTATGGTGGCGATATTGCTGCATTAACTGCAGGTGGAGCTAACATTGACGTTGCGGAAGCTGGTAATTATACTATTACTTTTGATACAATGACAAATGTTGCAACTGTAACAAAGAACTAAATCATACAATTTAAAAGAGCATACTTCGGTATGCTCTTTTTTTACATACAACAAGCCAATTTAAAAGGATTCAATACAAAGCTAACTATGAAGAATTTTTACACATACATCCTTTCATTGTTATTACTAGTTCCTGTAATAACAAAGGCACAAATCACAACTGTACCCGAATTTCCTAATGCCAATTCTGAAATCACAATTACATTTGATTCCTCACAAGATTCAAGATTAGGAACATTTACCGGAGAATTATATGCTCATACAGGAGTAATGATTGAAGGAAATGCAGATTGGCAACATGTTATTGGTTCATGGGGAGATAATACTGCACAACCACAACTAACGAATAACAACGATGGAACTTACACTCTTGTTATTACACCAAATATTACCGATTTTTATTCTGTTACTACAGGAGAAGTCGTGACCCAAATTGCTGCTGTTTTCCGCTCGGCAGATGGCAGTCAACAATCCAACGATCTATTTATTGATATCTACCAAGAAGGTTTAAACGTAAGTTTCTCCTCTCCTACTGATAATAAAATGATCGCAAAAAATGAAGAACTTCAAGTTGAAATTAAATCAAATATCAGCGAAAGCTTAAGTCTTTATCTTGATGGTGATTTAATAGAGAACACCACTACTGAACAAGAAATTAATACAAGCATACAAAGCACGGTTTCTGGAAATCATGAATTAGTTGCTGTTGCCACCTCTGGTTCAGAAGAAGCCCGAGAAACAATTCATTTCTATGTTAGAGAAGATGTAATTGTAGAAGATATGCCTACCGGAGTAATCGAAGGAATCAATTACATTGATGATAATACGGTAACTTTAGCGATGTATGCTCCTAAGAAAGATTTTGCTTTTGTAATTGGAGATTTTACCAATTGGGAAGTCGACAATGCATATCAAATGAAAAAAGATGAGGATTATTTTTGGATTACTATCGACAATCTTACTGCAGGACAAGAATACGTCTTTCAGTATGTTATCGACGGTGATGTTAAAATTGCAGATCCTTATGCCGATAAAGTTTTAGATCCTTGGAATGACCAATATATTGACGATTCAACTTATCCAGGTTTAATTGATTACCCTTCAGATAAAACTACAGAAATTGCAAGTGTTCTTCAGACCGGACAAACTGCCTTTAACTGGACCGATTCTCAATTTACAATGCCTGCCAGCGATGATCTTGTTATTTATGAACTTCATGTTCGTGATTTTGTTACAACAGGTAATATAAAAACAGTAACCGATACTCTTGATTATTTAGATCGTCTTGGAGTAAACGTAATCGAACTGATGCCTTTTAACGAATTTGAAGGAAATGATTCGTGGGGATACAATCCATCATTTTACTTTGCTCCTGATAAAGCATACGGCACAAAAGAAGATTACAAAACATTCATCAATGAATGCCATAAAAGAGGTATTGCCGTCTTTATGGATATGGTTTTAAATCACACCTATGGTCAATCTCCATTTTTAAGAATGTACTTTGACGGAACTAATCCAACAGCAGATAATCCATGGTATAATGAAAATCATAATTTTGCAAATACAGATGCTCATTGGGGATATGATATCAATCACGAAAGTGAAGCCACTCAAAAGTTAGTAGATCGTATCAATGCATATTGGATGAATGAATACCATATTGATGGTTTCCGTTTTGACTTTACAAAAGGTTTCTCAAATAAATCTCATCCCGACAGCGGATCAGATGTATGGGGAAG
>Ga0070725_10000916_pt1 | contig 17776 bp, 17 predicted proteins | sample tdDd002_FD_69781 | JGI IMG/M metagenome (GOLD analysis project Ga0070725, IMG submission 69781) | Marine sediment microbial communities from the Atlantic coast under amendment with organic carbon and nitrate - tdDd00.2 | ecosystem: Environmental > Aquatic > Marine > Coastal > Sediment | place... | reverse complement strand
GTTCAGTATCGACAGGTTTTCCAACTGAAATCAGATATTGCTTCGAATCCGGCTTTTACAGCCGGATTTTATATTTTTTTGGATAAATGTTGTGAAGAAACCCATTGAGGTTTCTGGTGGAAAACTTGTGTAATTGCTGATGAAATTTCTGCTTATAACGTCGAAATGACATTATGCAAGTTTTTAGTTAACTTTTGGAGGTTGCTATGAATCAAAAAGAAATGTTAGAAAATTACGTACGAAAGCCTATGGATATTGAAAAAGGCAGCTTTGCTATTATTACAGACGAAATGGGACCACATAACTTTGACGAAAAAACTGCTCCAATTGTTAAGCGTGTCATCCACACGACTGCAGATTTCGAATATGCTGATCTACTGGATTTCCATCCAGCAGCTGTTGAAGCGGGTATGAAGGCCCTTCGTGAAGGATCTGACATCTACGCGGATACAAACATGGTTATGGCGGGGATTAATAAAAAACGTCTTGGTGACTACGGCGGCAAGGTTTACCACCGCGTTCACGATGAAGATGTTGTTATAGAAGCAAAAGAACGCGGCATTACGCGTTCAATGGTGGCGATAGAAAAAGCATGTAAAGATGAGAACACAAAAATCTATGCTATTGGCAACGCACCGACAGCACTGTTTACTTTAATAGAAGAGATTCAAGCGGGTAAAGTGAAACCAGCTCTTATCGTTGGTGTTCCTGTTGGTTTCGTGGGCGCAGAAGAATCAAAAGAACTTCTAAGAACACTGGATATTCCTTACATTGTTGTACGTGGTCGTAAAGGCGGAAGCCCTGTGGCAGCAACAATTATTAATGCAATGCTATACCAGCTATAGAATTTAAAGGAGAGATCAATATGGATCGCTTCATAGAAAAAAACGGAAAAAAACTCAGATATGGATTCACAACAGGCACTTGTGCAGCAGCAGCGGCAAAGGCTTCTGCGTGGATGTTAAGTCACGGGACAGAACTTGAAAGCATCGAGATAGATACACCAAAAGGATGGATTCTTAGTATTCCTATCACGGATATTGAAATTTCGGCCGACTCTGTAAAATGTGCAGTGATCAAAGATGCTGGTGACGACCCTGATGTGACACATGGTATGAAGGTCTATGCTGAAGTTCGCTGGGCTGATACTTATACACTTAAAGGTGGTATTGGTATTGGACGCGTAACAAAGCCAGGGCTTGCTGTTCCAATTGGAGAACCTGCAATTAATCCCGTACCGCGGGACATGATAAAAAAAGCGGTCCATGATGTGATTCCAACGGGCAAAACCGTTGAAGTGACTATTTCAGCCCCAGAAGGGGTGGAAAGAGGCAAGAAAACTTTTAATCCCAAGCTAGGGATTGTTGGTGGCCTATCCATCATTGGAACCAGCGGCATAGTTGAACCTATGTCTGAAGAAGCACTTAAAGAAACCATGCGTGTTGAACTTCGAATGCTCCTTGCAAACGATGTTGATACAGTTATTTTCTCGCCGGGGAATTACGGTCGAGATTATGCAAGGGACATCGCTCTTGATGACACAAAAATTGTGAAGACAAGCAACTTTATAGGATTCATGATGGATGAAGCACAAAGACAAGGTGTAAAGCGTATACTTTGGATTGGTCATCTTGGAAAAATGGTTAAAGTGGCTTCGGGTATTTTCCAAACTCACAGTAAATTTGCTGATGGGCGTATGGAAACATTGACGGCACACTTGGCATTAATGGAAGCCCCAATTACGCTCATTCGAAAAGTCATGGATTCTAATACGACAGATGAAGCGATTGATCATATCAAAGAAGCGGGCTATATGGATGTGTTTAATGTTATTGCGAGTACAATTTCGAATAAATGTTCAGAACGTGTACATCAAGAAGTAGAAGTTGGAACCATTATATTCACAAAGGCACATGGGTATCTTGGCGAATGTAAAAATGCCAGAACATTGGAAGAAGGGTTTAAATTATGAAATTTATCATAGTGGGTATGGGACCTGGTCATCCGGATTATGTGCTTCCAGCGGCGTCGAAAGCTCTTCAATCTGCAGATATGATTATCGGTGGAAGACGACATCTGGAACCATTCAAAGAGTCTGGCAAAGAGCTCGTTCAAGTGGAAGGTCAGTTGACAAAGTTACCAGACATTATAAGAGCAAATAGAGATGAAAAAAGCATAGTTGTCGCTGTATCGGGAGATACTGGTTTTTATAGCTTGTTATCTTATATGCGAAAAAACTTTGAGGAAATAGATTTTGAAGTTGTTCCAGGCATCAGTTCTCTGCAATATATGTACAGTCGAATTGGACGTGTACACCAGAATAGTTTTATTGGTAGTGTGCATGGTCGTGATTTGGATTTTTCCAAACTGGTTTTAGAATTTGAAACTGTGGGATTATTGACGGATCAGAAGAACACGCCGGCAGTTATCGCTGAAGCACTTCTGAAAGCTGGCCAAGAGAATGCAACCATATATGTTGGTGAGAATTTATCCTATGAAAACGAGAAAATTACAACTGGAATACCATCTGAGATTTTAATCAAATCGTTCTCGGAACTCAATGTTGTGATTATCGAGAAAGGGTGAAACGATGAAGCGTAAAGGTATATTGGTTGTGAGCTTTGGAACAAGCTATGAAGATGCAAGAACATCATGTATCGATCCTGTAGAAGCACTTATTACGAAGAATCATCCTGATTTTGAAGTACGTCGTGCTTTTACATCAAGACGTATCATCAAGAAACTTAAAGAGCGTGATGCGCTATTTATTGACAATGAGATTGAAGCACTGCAAAAAATGATGAATGATGGCATAGCAGAAATCTATGTACAGCCTCTTCATATTATGCCAGGGTATGAATACGATAAAATTAGACTTTCGGTTGCTCGAGCAAGTCATAAAATGAGCGGGAAAATAATTTTGGGTGAGCCTTTAATTTTCTGTGAAGAAGATTATACCCACGTTATGGAAGCGCTTGATACTGAGTTGCCGAAACTTGCTGGGGATCACAATTTTGACAGTTGGTTATTGATGGGTCACGGGACACATCACCCGGCGAATGCAACCTACAGCTGTTTGCAACTTCATTTTGAACTGAATGATAAAGCCATTCAAGTTGCTGTACTGGAATCATTCCCGAACCTTGACCATACAATCCCACAGCTGAAGAAAAAATCTGTTCATAAGCTGGGTATTATGCCGTTTATGCTTGTGGCAGGGGATCATGCACAAAATGATATGGCAGGACCGGACGAAGATTCATGGGTGAATCAATTAGAGGCTGAAAAGTTTAATGTGACTCCGAAAGTCATCGGACTGGGTGCACTTGAATCTTTCCAAAATCTTTTTGCGAATAAAGTGAATAAGCTTATTGAAGCGGAGGCTCATCATGACGTTTAAAGGTCCTGGTTTACCAGATTCAGCTTTCTATAGAGGAAAAGCACCGATGACAAAGTCGGAAGTGCGTGCAGTAACAATTTCGAAGTTAAGATTAAAACCAGATGCTAAAGTCATTGATGTGGGTGCGGGTTCTGGATCGATTACGGTTGAAGCTGCGCTTGTGGCTCACCAAGGACATGTTTGGGGCATTGAAAGAAAAGATGATGCTTATGAAGTTTTTAATGAGAACATCAAGCGATTTGAGCTTTCAAACATCACAGCAATAAAAGGTCTTGCGCCTGCTGACATACCAGATGAAACTTTTGATGGTATGATCGTTGGCGGTTCTGGCGGCCAAATGGAAGCCATTGTAGGCACGGCAGAGAAACAATTGGTTTCTGGTGGCAGATTGGTCATAAACATCATTACGATTGAAAACCTCGGAAGAGCTGTTGAGGCGATCAAAACGGGCGAGTTTGATGAGCTTGACGTCATACAAATGCAAGTTTCGCGCGGTCGAGCGGTTGGAACAGTGACACTTATGGAAGCGCTTAATCCAATATATATTATTTCAGCAACACGAAGATAGATAAAGTCGTTAGAGTTTAGAACAGATGAATGCTCAATATGAGTATTCGCTAGAGGAGGCAACTGATATGGCAGGTAAATTTGTAGGCATCGGTGTTGGACCGGGAGATCCAGACCTATTGACAGTAAAAGCAATTAAAGCGATTGAAGCTGCAGATACATTGGTTTGTCCGGAAGCTAGAAATGGCAAAGGCAGCTTTGCATTTGAAATTGCAGAACAATACATACCAAAAGACACAAATATCTTAACGCTTGAATTCCCAATGGTTCATGATCACGATGTGATGATGGCAGCTTGGAAAGAGAATGCTAAGATTATATCTGAGCGTGTTAAAAAGGGTGAAAATGTAGCTTTCCTTACACTTGGTGACCCAACTGTATACAGCACGTACATGTACTTACTTCCACTGATTGATCAAGATATCAAAGTTGAAACAATTCCTGGAATCACTTCATTCTGTGCCGTGGCAGCAAATCAGAATCTACCGCTTGCACTGTGGGAAGAGACTTTCGGAATTATTCCACTAAAGCATGGTTGTGAGTCAGCCGAAAAAGCGCTAGACCACTACGATAATGTTATTATCATGAAGCCATCTCACGATAGTGAAAAATTGGCTGAAATTCTTGAAAGTAAAGGCCTTCAAGATAAATTTGTTATGATCAGCAAATGTTCAACGGACATCCAGCAAGTAACAACTGATATTCAAACTCTTAAGGACGGCAAAGTGCCATACCTTTCAACTATGATCGTGAAAAGGAAGGGATTCTAATGAAAAAGGTATATATTATTGGCGCAGGACCTGGTGATCCAGATTTAATGACTCTTAAGGGCCGTCGTATGGTTGAAGAGGCAGATGTACTAATTTATGCGGGTTCACTGGTCAATCCAGAAGTAATGAAGTGGAGAAAAGAAGAGGCTGAGATTCATAATTCAGCGTCTATGACATTAGATGAAGTTATTGACGTTATGCTTGCAGGTCTAAAAGAAGATAAGACAGTTGTTCGTCTTCATACAGGTGACCCAAGTATTTACGGTGCGATTAAAGAGCAGATTGATAGACTGGCGTCACATAATATTGATGTTGATATTACACCAGGCGTAAGCTCGTTCGTAGCTTCTGCGGCGGCACTGAAAAAAGAGTTCACACTTCCGGGTGTATCTCAAACTGTTATTTGTACACGTCTTGAAGGACGTACGCCTGTACCGGAGGCTGAGGCGCTTGAAAAGCTTGCATCACACAAAGCTTCAATGGCTATTTTCCTTTCAGTGCAGATGATCGATAACGTTGTAGAAAGACTCTCTCACCACTATGGTGTAGAGACACCAATTGCGGTTGTTCAGCGTGCAACGTGGCCTGACCAGAAAATCGTAACTGGAAAGCTTTCTGATATTGCGCAGAAAGTAAAAGAAGCTGGAATCACAAAGACAGCTCAGATCCTTGTTGGTGATTTCTTAGATACAGAGTATGAACTGTCAAAACTTTACGATCCTGGTTTTACACACGAATACAGAGTGGCTAAATCATGAAACTAGCCATTGTGACACTGACGAAAGGCGCAAGTGAGCTTGGAAAACAGCTCTGTGACAGAATTGGTGGAACTTTGTATTGTAAGGAAGAGTTTTTAAAAGAAATTAAATCCGATAAGTTGGATTATGAAATACACAGCACCGAAAAACCTTTTAAGGCTTTTGCAGGTAAACTATTCAAGGCCTATGATGGATTGATATTCATCATGGCAACAGGGATTGTTGTTAGAAGCCTAGCGCCTTATATTGAGTCCAAAACATCCGATCCGGCAATTATTGTCATGGATGAAGCAGGTCAACATGCCATTTCGTTGTTATCTGGTCATTTAGGCGGGGGCAACGAACTGACCCACCTAGTGGCTGAGGCTGTAGGTGCTGCACCTGTTATCACCACGGCTTCCGATGTGACGAAAAACCTGGCAGTTGATATGTTCGCTCAAAGTTTAGGGCTTGTAATTGAATCAATGGAAGATGCGAAGACGGTTACTGCAATGGGCATCAATGGGCGCCGCATTAGAATATTCACAACTCGAGAATTGCCTGAGACAACGACAGGGGCACTTCCGAAGAATGTGGAAGTGTATGTTGAAGAAGAGTCCATGACAGAAGTGCTGAATGATCTGAACAATTCTGCGTTGGAAGAAGGATCAATATTTATCAGCTCAAAACCAATTCAAATTCCAGACAATTGTGTTCAGCTTATTCCCCAAAACTATGTGGTGGGTATTGGGTGTCGTAGAGACACGAGTGGAAACGTCATCAAAGAGGTTTTCGAAGCTGCATGTGAACAAGCTGGTATTCTTAAGGATGCTGTAAGAGAGCTGGCAACCATTCAACTAAAATCCGATGAAAAGGGTATTCATCAGTTGGTCGATGAACTGAAGATTCCTTTGATAATTATCGAATTAGAAGAAATAAAACGTGTTCAGGACCGATTTAAAGGCTCTGACTTTGTAGAAAAGACCATTGGTGTTCGCGCCGTGGCAGAACCGTGCGCCATGTTGGCTGCAGACGAGGGCTTTATGAGGCTTCATCGGTATGCAGATCAGGGCGTCACAATAGCTATTTGGGAGGAAGACAATGCATTCAAAAGGTAAAGTATATGTAATTGGTATTGGGCCAGGCCTACCAGAATATAGATCACCTGCATCTGTAGAAGCGATTAAGAGCAGTGATGTTATTGTAGGATATAAGACATACATCGATCTGATCGATGATTTAATTGAAGATCAAGAAGTTTCATCATCTGGTATGCGTAAAGAAGTTGACCGTTGTGCACACGTTCTTGAGTTGGCTAAAGCTGGTAAGACAGTATCTTTAGTTAGTAGTGGTGATGCTGGTGTTTACGGCATGGCTGGCATTATGCTTGAACTTGCAGACGACTCAGTTGAAATTGAAGTTGTACCAGGCATTACAGCGGCAAATGCAGCTGCAGCTTGCCTAGGCGCACCTTTGATGCATGATTATGCTGTCATCAGTTTAAGTGATCTACTGACAGATTGGGAATTGATTAAGAAGAGACTACATCACGCATCAGAAGGTGATTTTGTTATTGCTCTTTATAACCCTAGATCAAAAGGCAGACGAACTCAAATTGTTGAAGCACGTGAAATTATGATGAAATCAAAAGGTGCTACAACACCGGTTGGAATCGTTAGAAATGCCAAACGTGATGATCAAAGCGTTGTTGTTACAACACTTGAAGAAATGCTTACACATGAGATTGATATGTTCAGCATGGTTATTATCGGCAACCAAAAATCATACATCAAAGATGGAAAAATGGTTACTCCAAGAGGCTACGCAGTATGATTTTGATGCTGTCAGGCACAAGTGATGGCCGACAAATTGGCGAGATACTTGCCACAGAAGGTCACCAACTTATCATGACAGCGGTTTCTGATTATGGTGGTGACAGACTGCCAAATCATGAAAACATTCAAACTCGAATTGGTCACTTAAATAAAGAGGCCATGATCGAACTGATAAAAGAAAACAACATTGAATTGCTTCTTGACGCAACCCATCCATATGCTGTAGAGGCCTCGGTTAATGCCATTGAGGCTGCTGACACTTCAGAGATACCGTACTTAAGGTATGAGCGTCCCGATATGGAGAGTCATGTGGAAGATGATATTATTTATCTTCCAAGTTATGAAGCGGCTGCCTTGTGGCTTAAAGATCACGCTGGAAAAGTGTTCTTGACTATAGGCAGTAGGCGGCTAAAGCCGTTTGTAGAAACTGTGGAGCTCAGCCGGTTGATCGCTCGTGTCCTGCCAACAACAGAAGTTATTCAGTTGTGTGATGATCTTGGATTAAAGCCGAATCAAATCATTGCTATGCAAGGGCCTTTTTCAGAGGCACTTAACACAGCGATGTTTGAGACACATCAACCAAAATATCTCGTGACTAAAGCTTCATCTAAAATCGGTGGATTTGAAGAGAAAGTTGTGGCTGCTTCAAAAGCAGGAATGACAACTTTGGTTATTGAGAGACCACAAATAGATTATCCGAATTGTTTTTCAGATATTATGGAGGCTGTGGGAACAATCTCACATTTGCTTCGATAGGTAAAACCAATTTAAATTAAATTATTACAAATATAAAAGTGCCCAATGGTTAGACAATTAACTTATGTCTCATCCATTGGGCACTATTTTTATTGTTACTCAAATAGGAAGTCTATATCACCAATCTCAGGCATTGCAATCGGCTCAGAATACAGGAATGCACCGTTAACTGTGTAACCATCTAAATTTCGTAGTTCCATAAACAGTTCCATTTGTTCGTCTGTAAGACTTTCGAAGACTTCTGCAAAGTGAGTTGCGTAGTAATATACAATTTCTCCATCGAGCTCACCGTATGTTCGCGAAAGCTCCATGACCTTTTCCTCATCCACATCGTTGCTGTTCATAAATTCTCTGAGTTCTGCCGCAATCACCCTTCTTGTTTCAACAATTTCCAGAAGTTCGTCTCTTTGAAGATCCACAAGGTCTTCAATCAATTGCCGTTGTTCTTCTGTCAAAGCATTTAAGAATGCTTCCCCGCTGTCACCTGTGATCGACGTACTGATAGAGTAATCTGGATTGCCCATTGCTGGCATATCTTTCATGTAGAATGAACCAAAGTATGTGCCTTGTCTTTCTGGACAGAAATACGTATCCGATTCGATGTCACCTGCATACCAACTAAACATTTCACTGGCATATGTCATCATGGCTACATGTTCATCATGGCCCATGCCGCGTTTATCAAGCTGGTCGTCAAGTATAGGCCATGTCAACGAACTGCCAGATGCCATATCATCAAGATAAGCTCTTTGATCGTCTGTTAGAGACCGAATGATGCCACCTAAAACTTCTGCTCTGTGGTAGCTGAGTTCACCATCTATTTCATACAGTTCAGCAGAATATGCTTTTACAGCGTCAAGATCAAGACCTGTTGTACCTTCTGGTAAATCGCCTTCCTGTAACTGTCTAAATGCTTTCATGAGTGGGAAGCGTTCATACCCATATTGGCTGATGAGCGTTGTTTGTTCTTCAGCGAGCGTTTTCATTTCTGCGATTTGATCTTCATCTAAGACATAGAAAACATTGTTTGCAATACGTGTCAGAAATTGTGTGTTATGTCCGAGTTCGCCTTCATCAACATCTCTGAAGTACTGGAATCCAAAGTAATCAGAGACCTTTCCTGGTGGTAGGAATGAATCTGCACCCAGTTCACCTGTAAAGTAGGCCAACGCGTCAAAAGCTATGGTTTTGAGCTGTGCATTATCAGAGACAGCTTGTTTTATTGAGTAACCCTGTGCCTGTCCTTCTGGACGTGCTTTGCCATTCTCGTCTTCGTTTCTAGGAGGACGGTCATTAGGGTCTTTGTCGTCGGTATTATTTGGATTGTTCTCGTTGTTCTCGTCTTCATTTCTAGGAGGACGTTCATTCGGATCTTTGTCATCACCTTTGTTTGGTTCACTTATATTGTTTTCATCTTCATTGCGTGGTGGACGATCATTTGGATCTTTATCATCGCCGTTGTTCGGACCATCATTTTCTCTGTTTTCTTTTGGCGGAGCAAGCTCTCTTATTTCTTTTGTATCAAAGCCCATTGACTCAATCGCGTCGTTTAACGCGTGTCCACCTCGAATACCTGCATCACGGAACTCTTCGTTCATTGCAAGTGCATCTTCCACTGTTATATTGTCTGAATCATAGTTGCTTAAGATTTCTTTAACAATGTTAATTTGATCTTCTGTTAAAGTGACGGACGCAGCTGCATGTGTATCTGGCTGCTGAGGCTGAGTTTGCTCATCTGGATTAGCCATGGCACTTGAAGTGCACCCTAGATTAAGGCTCAAAAGGCCGACCAGCATGAGTGCGGTTGTTGATTTTATCATTTTATTCATCATGTTTATCCCTCCAAACGGTTGTGTTGGCGTCATCAATTTACATCGCATGCTTGATGTTGATTTCATTTTAGACCCCTAATGTGAGAACTGTGTGATAATGAAAAAAACATTTTAGCTTTACTTTCTCACATGCTTCTCACATTTATATCGCATAATTAATGTTATAGAGATCCGTTAAAAGGTGTTTATAATCAAATGAATAAAGATAAAAATTAGAATAGCAATAATAATCTGGGAAAATAATGATACGATAATATTATACGATAATATTTTACTAAAAAGAATCCTAACTAAGGGCATTGGAGGTCGTTTCATGGCGACAAAAATACTATACGCAGACGATGAGGCACATTACAGAAAACTTGTGAAGCTCTTCCTTGAAGAGTCGGAGTATAGCGTTGTGACTGTTTCAAATGGTGAGGAAGCGCTGGAGCGTATTCAGAGCGACAAGGATATTAAGCTGGTTATCCTAGATGTTATGATGCCGGTTGTGGACGGCTGGGAAACATGTCGTGAGATAAGGCGTATTGCCAACATGCCCATACTGATGCTAACAGCGCTGGGGGACGTAGACAACGAAGTCTACGGCATCGAAAATGGTGCAGATGATTATATATCGAAACCATTTACTCATAAGCTTTTATTGGCTCGTGTCAAAGGCCTGCTCAGAAGGATTGAAACTATAGAAACAGAACAGATCTCCGATGAAGGATTTACACTGGATGAAACATCAAATGAAGTCATTCTGTCAGAAAATGAGCACATACTGCTTAGGCCAAAGGAATTCGAACTTTTCAAAGTTCTTATTATTAACAAAAATATAGTCATGTCGCGAGAGCTGATTCTAGATAAAGTCTGGGGATTTGATTACTTTGGCGATCCGCGAACTGTAGATACGCATATTAAAAGCCTTAGAGCACGATTGGGAGACTTAGGCAGTCGTATTGCAACACTTAGGAACAAGGGGTATTGCTATCGGGGTGAGCATCAATGAAGTCGATAACAAAATCTATCAAGTTCAAGTGGATGCTAGCAGTTGTTATATTGCTCGGTCTGTTTATAGGTGCAGTCATTTTAACCAATACATTCCTTCTGGATGAATACTATGTGTTCAAGACACGGGCGGTATTCATAGATGAGATGAACGCAATTCGGGAGACAGCAGAAAAAGGTTCTAAGAAGATAGAGTCAACACCAAATAGGAAAGATCCAAACAAAAAAGAACCAAATCAAAAAGATCAAAACATAATGATTTCCGGAAATATTGGAAATGAGCTGTACGAGTATCTTCTACAACGAAATTCCCAGACGGGTTATAAGTACTCTATAATCAATGATGAATTTGAGATGCTCTTTATATCATCGCCAGAATTTGAAGTTGGTAAGAGTACGAGTGTGCCTAGAAACGAACGAGACTATCTGCAGGAATATAAAGAAGAACTGGATTCAGGCAAGCTTCTTTATACCACAATTGGCAGGGGAAATGACGATCATCAATTTGTGCAGCTGACTGGAAACTTAGGAGATGGCGAGTATGTTATGATCACCCAGCCGCTCGGTCAAGTGGTTGAAAGTGCAGCGATCGCGAATGATTTTCTTCTGATTGTCGGAACTGTGTTTTTAGGACTCTCAATCATTCTGGCTTACTTCCTGTCGAAAAGAATGGTGCAGCCTGTGCTTGAAATCACGGATATCACAAAGAGCATAGCTAATATGGATTTTTCTAAAAGATACACGGGAGAATCAGAAGATGAAGTGGGTGTCCTAGGTGACAATATAAATCTGATTTCAGAAAAATTAGATATGACAATAGGTGCATTAAAAGATACCAACGAACAATTGATTCGTGAAATGAAACTGCAAAAGAGATTTATAGCCAGCGTGTCCCATGAGTTTAAAACGCCTGTTGGGTTGATTCGTGGATACTGTGAAGCGCTTCAGTTAGGTATGGTTAAAACCGAAGAGAGTCGCAATGAAGTTACGGATATATTAATCAAAGAATCAGATCGCTTAAGCGGGCTTGTTAGAGATATCGTTATGCTGATGCATATGGATTCAGGAACATTCCAAGTTCAAAAAAGAGAGTTTGACCTTGTGCAAATGATCTGTGAAACCATCAATAAATTTAAGCTTCATATTGATGAAAAAAATGTAGTCGTGGTGCCGGATATGCCTGAAACACTCATAATTAGTGCAGATGAAATGCGATTGGCGCAAGTCGTCGAAAATTATATTTCAAATGCAATTCGACATGTGGATGAGAATGGGAAGTTGACTGTGCGTATTTTCAGTAACGATAAAAAGATACAGGTTGAAGTTGAAAATAGCGGCTCACCTATTAGCAAAGCTCATATTGAACATCTCTTCGACCCGTTTTATCGTGCGGAAGATGCGCGTTCACGTCAGTCTGGCGGCTCGGGACTCGGATTGTCTATAGTAAAAGGAATTGTTACAAGTCATGGCGGGCACTGTGGTGCAAAAAATACTGCAGATGGTGCTTGTTTCTGGATAGAGATTTAAACATGGATTAAGGCATAAAAGTACCCTATGGAAAGATAGTTCTTATCTATTCCATAGGGTATTATTTCTATTGATGTGGTTTGTTAATATGTGTAAATTGATTTTAGAACATTTGAGTGAGTACAAAAGCATAGTGTGCGAAGACGCCTGCAGCAATTCCGCCAATGGTATGAGACATAATAGCTTTTGAAGCAAGTTGTCTTACGCCAAGTGCGTCCATCATACCAACATGTGTTGATAGGTATCCACTCCAACACATACCCATTGCAGTATAAACTGCGATTTCATTGGCTCCAATAAGACCGTCCTTCAGGAATGGCCCTACAAGACCCATAGCTGCGCCGACAGAGCCGAGTGATGTGAATGGGAATGCAATAGCTTCAGGTGATTGGAAGCCGAATAGAGGCTGTAGAATCGGTGAAAGAAGCTGACCCAGTTTAGGGATGAGAGCAACACCTTCATAAGCCTGACCTAAATACACAGCGACGCCATCAACCATAGTGGGGCCTTTTGTAAAAATCATAACTATTGTTGTGATAACAATAACGCCTGGAATAATATCGAGACCTAGTGTCACGCCACTTTTACCGCCTTCAAGCATGGCGTCCATCGCTCTTTCGAGTGCGCTGCCATTTCTAATTTCACGCATTTGCTCAGTTTTATTATTTTTTCTGTGCTCACGCATTTTTTTCAAATCTTCTTTTGTAACGTTATAGAATTTTTTTGTTTGTCTAAGCATGAGTTTTACACTGACAATACTGCCTACGACAGCGCCTAAGAATCCAACCGCAACAGCTGGAATGAACTCTAGCCCATCGCCCATACTGAACATAAATGTACATAGAATAAGTCCCATACCAAATGCAGTACCAAGATTACAAAGTGCTGGTGTCTGGTAGTCTTCAAAATATTTGTTGAAGCCTTTATCCTTCGCCAGTGAAATAATCGCAGGATTATCTGACAGGAACGTTGTGATTGCACCGAGAGAAGCAGCGCCAGGTAAATCGTAAATCGGCCCCATAACTGGTGAAATCATCTTGTTAATGAGTGCCACAACGCCGAATTCAGACATAAGCGCAGCGAAAGCCCCTGCAAGTACAGCAATAGCCATAATAAAGAAAACAGTATTCAGCAACAAATCATGTGCTGTATACATTAGCACATTAAACATTTTATCGACGCCCATGACCGAACCTAAATATCCAAAGAAAAGACCAGCTAATAATATAAAAGCAAACGTTTCCTTGGAGACCGGTTTTTTGAGTCGTTTTTGATCCATAACGGACTCCTTAACCTTTTCCATATACATCCCTCCAAATTTATAGCATGAATTTAATTTCTACGGTTATTTTACTATGAATAAAATAAATTCACAATTATAAAAATCGTCGGGCAATTTTAAATAAATGTAACATATTTATAAAATACATTATTATGTATGGTTATAATAGTACCTACTATATATATGGCCTTAAATTTGGCAAAACATTCAAAGAATTACGTGAAAGTCATTCAAAACGTTCATTTTGTTGACATGCCATATGGTACTTGGGTAGAATGATAAGTATAAATAGTATTCGGAGGTAATATAATGAGTATTGAGAATAAAAAACGAGAAGTTCTTGTTTCTAAAGAAGCGATTGAAAAACGCGTAGCAGAGTTGGGTGCTCAGCTAACAGTAGAGTATAAGGAAAAGAATCTACTGGTTGTTTCACTTCTAAAAGGTTCATTTATTTTTACAGCAGATTTGGTTAGAAAAATTGATCTTCCAACACGTATTGAGTTCATGACGACTTCATCATATGGTCACGGTGAAGAGTCTACGGGTCTGAAGGTAACAGGCGATCTTAATATTGACAGCCTTGAAGAGTTTGACGTTTTGATTGTTGATGATATCACAGACTCAGCAATTACAATGACAGGTGTTATTTCACATCTTAAGAAGAGAAATCCTGCAAGTATTAAGTGTTGTGTACTTCTAGATAAGCCTTCTAGAAGACAAGTTGCATACGAGCCAGATTTTGTTGGATTTACAATTCCAGATATGTTCATCGTAGGTTATGGCCTAAATTATGGTGATTATATGCGAAATATTGACCACGTATTTGCATTTGTAGACAAGTAAAATAAAAAAGTAATACCGAAGAGCTGTTTTATACAGCTCTTTTCTGCATTTTTGGGTGAAATTAGGGTAAAATAAAATATAGTAAACCATACGAAATGAGGATGAAATTTATTCGCTGTAGAATGTGGGGGTAATGTTATGAAGATTAGACTAAAATTCGCCATCTTTATAATGCTGTACTTAATTATTTGGACATTGGCTATGAGCAGTATATTCAATAACATTGCTATGCGCGGATACAGTATTCTCGAAAATGAGAGTTTTAAAGCCGATGTTGAAAGAATTGATGCTGGTTTTGAAACACTCACTCGAAAATCGGATAGTGTTCTTCGTGACTGGGCCGTTTGGGATGATCTTTACAGATACATTCATGTCCCTTATAGTGCGTTTGAGGAATCTAATATAGGCGCTAACTTTTTTGAGGAACAAGAATTAGATTATCTCTTTATTTATGATAGGAATGATGAACTGATCAGTGGATTTGAAGTTGACAGTGACGGTGTTATGACGGCATCGAATCAAGAGGATATTTCAGAGATTGTTTTAGCGAATAAAAACAATAATGGACTTATGCTTCATAATGGGCGACCTCTTATCTATTCTTCTACTGAAGTGACGAATACCAGTGGTGTCTCACCACGTAGAGGTTTGTTGTGTTTTGCTTTTTATTTGGATCATTCGCATGTTGAATCTTTAGCATCAGATTTAGAAGTTGAATTAAGATTTGTTTCGAGTTCAGAATCCATAAGGCCTGATGAAGAACTCATTACGTATCATGAACATGATGATTTTCGTACGGCACTTTTTAAATATCCATACGAAAATGACCCGCATGGGATTGCACTCCAATTGATCCATCCGTTATCAATCACTTCACTTGGCCAGAAAACAATGCGAGATGTTTTAATTGTTTCGGTTGTTGCATTTGTTTTGATTTCTTTTATACTTTATATATTTGTTAGGCGATATATGAATCGCATTAGAAGTTTGAGTCGAGATGTGGGTGAAATTGCGCATAATCAAGATCTAGGCAAGCGTGTAGACGTTGAGTCAAATGACGAGATCACAGAGCTGACTCTAGATATTAACTATATGCTTGATCGTATTGAAATAATGAATGATCAGCTGGTTGAATATGCGGCCTTTGACATCATGACAGGCGTACTAAACAGACGTGTTGGATTTGAAAAACTAGAGGATCTTTTAGATGCGTTTAGGGATTCACAAAATGATTTGACGATATGTTATGTTGATATTAACAATCTGAAGGTTGTGAACGATAGTTTGGGACATAAGTATGGTGACGAACTTATAATCAGTGTATCCTCAACGATTAAGGAGCATATTCGTGGTGGAGATATGATCTGTCGATTGGGCGGAGATGAATTCCTTGTCATTTTCCCAAATTGCAGTATTGATCAAGCTCACCAAGTCATGGAGCGCATTGAGTCGAATCTTGGAGTCCTTCAATGTGGTAAGCATAAATCATATCCGATAACCATCAGTAAAGGATTTATGAAATACGATGGAGAAATGGACATACATGATTTTGTTGAAGAAGCAGATCTGAATATGTATAAAGACAAACATATAAAAAAACAATTAGAGTTGAAATGAAAACTATAGAACAGCTTCCATATTAGATATGGAAGCTGTTTTTTACTTTTTTTTTACGGTAGAGTGTTATTATGCTCAAGGTATACGTTCATAATAAAAATAGCTCCACATAAAAAGAAAGGTGTGAACAAATGACATCAAGACAAGGTTTCAATCCATTGTTGTTTCAATTGACCCTTGCAGCAGGTGGAATATCGCTGATGCCGTTTAATTTTTTGCAGTTCGCTCTGCCCAGTGCCAAAGGACTTATCACGTTATCTGATGTGGTTACGGGCAATATGTCGGATTTACAATCTTTAATCATGTATCCACTTATAAGTATCATGCTTGTATTTGTTATATTGCACTTTGGTTTCACAATGATATTTTTAAAAGGATTTACTTCTTGGAAATTGGAGAAGGAAGGATACAATGCTTTAATGCGTGACCCATATACGAATGAGAGAATATTCGCTGTGATCTGTTCTCTCGGAATGTCTGCGAATGTATTTTGGGCTTCAGCAGGATTTTTCATACCGCAAGTCTCATCAAATATTCAAGCATTAATGGCACCATCCTTAGTTTACTTTTGCATTTTATGGTTGGCATTAATGACATGGGAATTTCGTGCTGTAAAGCTTTTGATGACAACTGCCATTGATTTAAAACGGTTTAATTTTACGTGGCTTCTAGACATTCTTGCATTTGGCATCGTTAGTTTGACGGGTACGGGTATAGCGTCCATGGCTGTAAATCAACAAATAGCTTCTGTAGCTGCGTTTCTGTCTATATTTAGTATTGTAACAGGCATTATAGTACTCATTTTTAAGTTGGTTTGTCTCTTTTCTGTTCATCTACGTTCAGATAAAATGCCAAGCGAAGGGATGCTGCCAGCATATTTCCTATTGATTCCATTTGCCTGTTTATTCGGTTTGAGTGGATATAGATTGACTGTATATATACAAAAACTACTTTCAATTAATATGGGCGGGACATTGTTTTTCTTCGTGAATGCTTCTTATATTGTGGCTGTAGCATGGGGTGTGTTCTGTATCTATTTATTGAAAGATTATCTTAAAAATGATTTCATAAGAAGTAAATTTGCGCCGCCTCAATGGGCGATGGTCTGAGGTCTTGTCGGCTCCCAAGTTTTGGGGGTATATGTGCATGGCTTCTATTTCAACCACTCAGCATTGTCGGTGATCAATTACCTAAGTGTTTTTGTGGCAGCAGGTGTGTTCTTTGTTATTCTGCAAAAATTTAGATTTGCGACAAGTTAGAGAATAAAAAAAGGCTGTAGAATCAAAGTTGATTCTACAGCCTTTTCTATTTGTACAGTAATTAATTAAGTGCGTTATTCATGGTATCGATCAATGAACTTTCAGGCTCAAGTGTGTCTGTGAGCTCATAATTCAGTCCAAGTTCGGCCCATTTGAATTCGCCCATCTTGTGGAACGGAAGAAGTTCAACTTTTGATATATTTGAGTATTGAGCATTCAACTTATTGATGTTCTCAATTTCGACCATATTATCGGTAAAGCCGGGAACAACCACAAGTCTTAGCCAAACTTCTACGTTATGCTTTTTAGCAAGTTCAAGCATTTGGTGGAAGTATTCAATTTTTGAACCAGTGAGCGT